>Ga0190309_1000576_pt1 | contig 10313 bp, 13 predicted proteins | sample 48700767_MG_FD_161656 | JGI IMG/M metagenome (GOLD analysis project Ga0190309, IMG submission 161656) | Hydrothermal vent sediment bacterial communities from Southern Trench, Guaymas Basin, Mexico - 4870-07-6-7_MG | ecosystem: Environmental > Aquatic > Marine > Hydrothermal vents > Sediment ... | reverse complement strand
CACATTCTTGCCTATTTCTTAGAAATAATCTTAGCGAAGATGCTTACTAAGAGAAGAGACGTGTCTCCGATAAGGGCCCTTGTTGAAGAAAAATCGTATATTTTCAGGAAGTTGTTTAAGCTATGGCTATACTTAGATGTGGTCAGCATTGCTGTAAAGTTTCTATTTAGCGTGTTTGTACCCCTCAAACTTGGTTATGTGGTGCTAGTCGAAGAGTATATCCCGGCAACAATCGCTGATTACATTTACTTAAGCAGGATTATAGGCTTTGCGCTTAAGCCGAAATCTTTCACTATCACATTTCTGTTAAGACTCATGTACATGGGTGGGTTCACGCATACAATTTTCACAGATGCTGAAAACGATGTGCTGAAGAGCCGTCAGAGACGAAGGGGTAGCTTTGAGGAGAGGGAGGATTATTTGAACATGCAACGCAACTCGCTTTTATCAATTTCAAGAAAACTTTCCAACAGATTGTTATACCTGAATACTGAAAAGCAAGCTGTTGAGGAAACACATCGATTGATAAGAAACTGGTTAATGGATGAAGCACTATGAAGCTTCTAGATTTAGTTCGGAAGCTTATTTTAAAGCACACGGACTTCAGCGGAGACTGTGATGAACTCATCGATAGCAGGTACAGAAAGATATGGTTTGCTATATGAAACTACGGATGAGGTAAACGGTGTTATGAGGAGTTCTGGCTCTGTCCATGCTCCAGTGAGAGAGCGATATCTGAGAGGAGATCCTGAAGTGATAGAGGCTGTAAGGAGGTTGATCGAGATAGCTGAGGAAGGTGAGAGAGCTATAATCCGATCAGACTGGAGTAGCCTAGGAGAACTCATGAATGAGAACTATGATATTGCGAGGGAGGTAGGATGGGCTTATGAGATAGATGATAAGCTTAGGAGGATAGGGTTAAGGAATGGAGCTATAGCTGGAAAGCTTGGTGGTGCTGGTAATGGTGGTGTAATGGTGTTCCTATGCCCAGAGGGAAGGGGAAGAGTAATTAGAGCTCTGAGAAAAGCTGGTGTAAAGGTGTTTGTTCCAGAGATGAGTTCAGGAGTACGGTGAGTGACCATGTGATCCAACATTTTCCTCGCATATTTTCTTTATGAAAAAAGAAAAAGCCCGAGCTGACTCTAAAATAGAGTACATAGAATTATGAAATGCTCTCGATAATAACAGGTGGTAATGGACTTTAAGGATCAATAGAGTTAATAGGATGAAGAACTGGTAATGTCCCTGTCCTAGTACGTACTAGGAATTTCATAAACAACATAAGATTTTCTGTAGTAAATAATGATGAGATGATAATCACACATTTTCCCAAGAATATAGGAGATATGGGATTATAGGGGATCATTTAATGTCCAAGATATCTCCCTTGGGTATTTCATTATCTTCAACCACGTGTAAGCCAGTATCAGTAGTAGTACAGTAATTGGCAAGTGTATGATAAGCAGGGGACATTTTCTTAATTTGATCTTGATCAGATGGATTGAGTACAAATTGGATAGCAAAGGAGGTATTATGGCTTCTTGCTCGATTAAAACATATAAGTATAGGATGTACTATTAAACTGAAGATGGTAATAAACTATATAAAAATAAAAAGCTTTCGAGGTGTATCTGGAGAAATATCTGTACGACCGTCAAGGCTTAATATATTAGTAGGAAGGAACAATACTGGTAAATCATCGGTGCTTGACGCTATTGCACTAGCAATATCGAGTTTTAGTGAATATAAAGATGTTCTAGGTAAGGACATTATCAAAGATATAATATTTAGTGAAAAGATAATTGAACCCAGATACCTAGTTCACTTAAAATCAAAAGAATCAAGTATTACTATCCATTTGGATGATAAGCGTAAAGTAAAACTACTTATTAAATTGTACAGCGATCTTGAAGAGGTTATGCATGAAGATAGATTTATGTACAATAAACTTATTGAGTGGATAAATGATAAAACTAGGAAATTTATTACTAGGGTAGTGAAAACTTTAGAGAGAGAATTTCTTAGGCCTACTACTTACCTCTTCCCCAGTATTCTATCTGGTATATTATTAGAGTTAAACAAACTTAAGAGGGGAATAGCGAAAGGAGAGTCTCGTGAGGAGCTTATCTACGAAGTTAATAAACTTCTCTCTTTTATACAAAGTCATGAGAATATACTGAAGGTACATAGATTTATTGAGAACACTCTCAAGCCTGATTTGGCTGAAATGATGCGTAATAATATTTATGATCTACTTCACAAGACGGGACATCTATTTTTTATGCTTTCCGTAAACGATGAAATAAGACAAATATGTTGGATGCCACTAAAAAGTATCCATTACCGAATTAGTGACAAAGATATCTCAGGAATACTAAGAAAAGTAGAAAGAGCTCAAATACCAGAGGAAGTACTAAGGTATATGCACATACCACTTGATATAACTTATTGGATACGGGAACCTATGAGTTTAGACTCTAAATCACTGCATAGATTATACATGAATAGAAGAGATCTCTCTAAATTAGACATTATCTATTCTACTCATCGAGGAGCCTGGAGATTCGAAGACCTTGGACAAATGTTCTCTGAAATTTTTAAACGAGGTCTCAAGACTGAAGTCTTAAGAATACTTAGAAGAACATATTGTCCAGAGGAATTAGAGGATATGAGCATTATTGTCGAAAATGAGAAACATAAGTTTGTCTTTCTTACTCAATATGGCTCATTACCTTTAACTACACTTGGCGATGGCTTTATTTCACTTTTAAGATTAACATTTATTCATGCATTAGTAGGAAGAAAGGGACTACTTCTTATAGAAGAGCCTGAAACTTCACTACATCCAGGTTATATCTCTTTATATTCATCAATTCTACTTTCCTTTGTGAGAGATTTAGGACAACAAGTTTTTATGACTACTCATAATCTTGAGCTAATTGAATATATACTTAAGGAGGCTGAGGAAAATAACATGTTAGATGAAGTTAAAGTCATACATTTAAAGAGAGAAAACGGGGAAAATTACCTAATAGAGTACAGCGGTAGTGATGCACTAAGAGAGATTTATGAAATTGGTGAGGACTTAAGGGGTATTTAAATCGACTCGTAAATATTATCTAAACTAACTTTTACATATAGTATGTCCACAGTACGAGTTAAGGCATATAGCCATGTAATAGCCTTATGTGAGGGGAAATTGGATGGTATTTTCATTGGAGAACTCGCTGAAAAGTTGGGATTTAAAACAAAACTTTTAAAGGAAAGTATAGAAGGTTACAGAGAACTCCAAATGGAAATAAGGAGGATAAGCTCTTACATTCAAGGGCGTAGAGTAATAGTTTTTCCAGCAGGTGGTATACAAAATCTAAATAAGTGGTTTTATAGGGTGATTAATCATGTAATCGATATTAACAAGCAGACTCGTCGAAATCTGATTAAGGTACTTGTCCTTATAGATCAGAATCTCAATCACTCCCCTCGTGAAAAAGCTACTAAGATGGCAGAGACAACAATAGAGAAACTTGCACGATATTTATCGAAGTATAAGTTGAAATTACGAGATTCTTACCTCTTAAAGTCGACTAATCATGTTGATAAGTACATTGCTAGGGAGAGAATTGCATATGCAGAGACAATTATAAGAATAGTTGTTGTTGATAATAGTCTTGAGTGCGCATTTTTAAGACTTCTTAAAAGGAGAATTATATTGGATAAGAGTAAATGTCATGAAGAGCTTAGTGAAGAGATCAAAAAGATAAAAGATTACAGTCTATTAGTCTCAAATATTCTCAATATCTTAGAAAAACATGCTCCCCCTTGGTACTCTTACCTTAAAGGCTTCATGTTGAAATAGCCGAAAGAGATTGTAAGACATTATTTCGATTTCAGAGATTCTGTTGATCCCGGAGTATGGATTAACTTCTGGCTTTGAGTTTTATGACCTTATGGTTACTTTGTCGCTATGATATATGAGGCTATTACTGGTAGTTTTAGTACTTTGGGTATTGAACCAGTCTATTTAGCCTATTTTGTCATTCGATCGTATGATTATGCTGATCCATATGAGGAGCGTAGACCTTGGAATGATCCTATTATAAACGAGCTTTCAGAAATCGAATACTCTTATATTAGAAACTGATAGGACTCAACCATTGACTTAAGCTCTAAATACTGTACGCGTGAATGACTGTTGCCTATATTGCCTATAATAACTCGAATTTCAGGACTAAAGCCTATTACTGTTCTCTGGAAAAAAGTACCATATATACTGAAAGAATCAATTTTTAGCAAATTTTCGTCTTCGATATACTCAATTACAAGAGCCTTATGTAATAAAGCTATTTAAAGTGCCAAAAGATGCTATAGTATTAGATGTTGGAGCATTTGTAGGTTTTTACTCAAGATTTGCAACGAAATAGGCTAAAAACGGCTTAATCTTAGCAATAGAGCCAGGACCATATAATTTTAGGTTACTAAGAATAAATACTAAGGGTTTTTTTCCTAATGTCACATTACTAAACATAGCCTGTTGGTCGGAGAATAAATACGTAAAGCTATATATACGAGGGCCGTCAACACACTCTATCATTAAGTTCTCGAATAAATTTGTGATAGTTCCTGCATTTATAATTGACCACTTAGTTTTTAAGGTATTTAGATTGCCTAGGGTTAATTTAATTAAAATAGATGTTGAAGGTGCAGAATATGAAGTATTAAAGGGAGCTATTTCTACACTAGAGGAGTTTTAAACCAGTATTATTTATTGAGATATAGAAGAGTAGTACGAGAAGTGTTTTGAATTTCTTATATAGATTGGGCTATAAGAGATTTAGAGTAATTGATGGGGTTTATTACATTAGAAGTTGGTGAGATGAAATGTGTCATTAATTATTAGTTTAGAAATCTGGATATTATATTTTATGAATAAGTTTAAAATAGATGATAAATTTTTCTCTTTTTTCTATAATTCATAAAAAGCCAGATGGTAAATGGAGTAGTTTTCTCAATAATTGTTAAGTTAATTAAATATCACAAACAGAATTTTTGGCTGGTAAGTTGCATGAAGATTGTACATTGATAGTGGTCTACGCTAACATATTTTCTTCTTGATTTGATGTCGGTAAGTAAATGAGCCTTTATTTGAAATTGCTGATTGCTTTATCACAATTGACTTAAAATATTAACGAGTTTGTAAAATTATAAGGTATAAATCTCGTGATTTTTGTAATTGCTCTGCACAAAATATAGCACAAAATATATTTAGCATAAGCCAATCTGTAGAGTAGGTGAGACGGGAATGGAGGAGGACTGGAGGAGCAGGATAATTGTCGATCCTAAAGTTCTCGTAGGGAAGCCTATCATAAAGGGTACGAGAATAGCTGTCGAATTCATTTTGGAGCTACTTGCGAATGGTTGGACTGTTGAGGATATATTGAGGAATTATCCGCAACTGAAGAGGGAAGACATACTTGCTGCTCTAAAATATGCGACTGAAGTTTTGAAAGAAGAGAGGGTTTATCCATTGCCTTGACCAAGCTTTTGGCCGATGAAAACGTGCCCATTGAGGCCGTTAAAGCCTTAAAAAGGAGGGGTGTGGACATAGTTTCCGTAATAGAGTTTTCACCTGGTCTTAGTGATAGGGAAGTGCTGGATCTAGCTAATAGAGAAAATAGGATACTTGTGACTTTTGACAAGGATTTCGGCGAACTGGTAGTCAGGGAAAAGACTAGGGTTAAAGGATTAATCCTGCTAAGATTCACGCCAAAATCCCCTCAGCAAATAGCTAGAAGAATATGGCAAATACTGACCTCACAGATCCCTGTAGAAAACAGTCTACTCGTTGTGAAAGAGTATACTTTTCGACTCATTAGATTAAAATATTAAAGCCAGCGTATTGTGGAGGGTCTAGGAAAATGTCTTCACCAAGTCTAAGGAGGGTTGTTAGAGGTGGTTTATGGCTTTATCTTAGAAGCTTAGTCAATAACCTGTCGGGCTTCATCTACTGGATGGTCATCTCCCGATTTTTGACACCCACCTTTTTAATAAGCAAGAAAGTATTAAACTGTTGGGGGGTAGAGAGACATAGGAGGTGAAATACTGTGTCTAGTAGTGTGGGGACGGGATTTATTAAGTTGTCTGATGGTACTGTACTCAAGCTAAGGATACTCATAGTCGATGTGAAGGAGGCAGGCTTCTCCCCCTTCGGAGGCATTAATCTCGATGTAAAGACGGTGGGCGGGGTCTCAACACATAGTGTACCTGAAGAACTTAAGAGAGCTGTGGTTGATAAACCACTCGCACCTCCCGGCCCTCCAAAAGATGGATGGGAGATCATTGATATTATTGAGCAGAAACCAGCAGAAGCTGAAGAGTTCATTGATACCTCTAAGGGCAGATACCATGTAAAGGTCGTGGCAGAAGCTGTAATGGCTTCACGTAACATGAACTACAGAACCAGACACACTGAACCATTATATTGGGTATCATGGGCTTTAAAGATCTCTTGGAAGCCAGTTAAAGAAAGTACTATGGAACCGGGGTGAAAACTTGATCTCATGGGTTCCCAATATCAACCTACAGTACACATCTACAACTCCTCTATACGAAATACCACCAAGGGAAGTTCTAAGTTCACAAAGGGAGTTACTTAAGGAAAGTAGAGGAAACGCTGAAGGTCATGTAGTTAGTGGAGGCACAGTGCTCGCTGAAATATATCACGCCTCAACATACCATATTCCACTCGAACTTACTCATGAGTGGCCTGAGATCGTCGCTATCTATACGAAGCTGATCCGTGGGGAAGGGCTCGATGAACATGAAAGGCTATGGGTGAAGGAGCTTGCTGAGGCAAGCGGGTGGAGTATTAATGACATGGTTGAGGAGTTGAAGAACCTAGACATCGATCCATCAGAGCGTGTCGATGTATACGGAACTCTTTTTGAGAAATATTGTAGGGAGGCTCTAGAACGCAGGGAAATAGGGGATACTTGTCAGGCAGGTGAGAAAATCTGGGGTGCTGTTACGGCACTAGTAAAGCTCTACGCAACTCTTAAGGGGGTTTATATTGCTTTCTGGAGTCTTAAGAAACTCTACAGTTTCGTTGAGAAAAACGTTGAGGAGAAGCATAGGAAACTCTTCAGGGATTTACTGGACAAAGCTTTCGTACTCCATACGCACTTCTACGAAGCCCACCTAGATCCTGAAGCATTTGAAGAAAGATGGAAAGAAGTGGTAAGTCTCATTGAGAAGGTGAAGGAGACTTTATCACGGGGCCAGCTGAGAATGCAGGTTTAGGCTCTCTTTAACAGTATAGTAGAGTTTTTGAAGCTCTTTTCAATAAGACTTCGTTTCCAAGTCTGTGGAGCTGGTCATCCTTGGCGTAGTTGTGGAAAAGCCTCAAAGTCATCTGGTATTTGACATAAAGCTCATCGAGCCTAAGAAGCTTAACTCTGTTGGTCTTCTCTGAAACCTTCAGTTGAACTGTAAGCTTTAGGGGGAACCTCCCTCAACTTTTTATAAATCTTGACCTCACTTCCTCCCCTCGCTTCAGCGAGGGGCAGTAACATATAGTGTTGTTTTCGTAATGTCTAAATACTTATAAGCCATAGTTTGATGAGCTTAGTGGATATCGACCCCTGTGAGGAGGGCGAGGGGGATGAGCCTTAGTGAATCTAAGTTCGATGAGGGGAGCGCCGAACAGGGCGGTCGAGTAGAGCGGACGGTGAAAAGGTGCTCCCGTAGTCGGGCTTGGAGGATACCCATCCGTAATGAAGACTCCGCTACAAAAGAAACGAAAACTACAAAAGTAGCGGATAGTCAGAACGGTAAAGTCCTAGTGAGTATTAGTATAGTATCTCAATTATTCTTCGAGCTACTATTATCATGAAGATCACAATTAGAATACCTATAATAATACTTAGAGTCCTACGGTACTTTCTCTTAAACGGTAGGATTATCTCGGTAGTTATCAGATATATGAGAAGGCTCAGGGAGAAGTACACGTCTATTCTGGATTCTCCTACGTACTTCAACCATAGGTTCTTTATGACCATAATCAGTAGAGTTACGAGTACATATGCTGTCAGTTTATTCACCAGTAATCACCCTTAGGGTTATAGTGATACTGTTGTAATCATAATCCTCGCTCAGTACAGTTAGCCCTGTGTTTAGAGCGTACGATAGTAGTGTAGCTACTACAGAGGCATATATACTTCCGAGACACTGTGCTACTCTAGGATAGGCATCTCTGAATCTCTCAAATCTTATCTTAGGATTTTTGATAAGTACTGTTATATCCTCACCCGCCACTCCAACACTTATAGATTCACAGATTTCAATTTCATCTATCAGTGGTACTAGTAGCCCCTCTATAGCAGTAGATGTGAGCTCTTCTGAAGTCAGTGTATGTCCACTCTCCAGTAGGTAGTTGAGTATAGATAGACCTGGTGGAGTTACCACCAGAGAGGAGCTTTCGGATGTATGTACTAATCCTCCTACATACCCAGCAGGTTTAGGAATTCTCTCCTCAATTGGTAGTAGTACTCTTATCGTCCTATAGTCTCCTACGAGTACTGGTGTATAGATCCCTCGCCTATTCATGTGGAACTCTTTAAGAAGACACTCTAGATTTGAGTACATATCTTCGAGTGTTAGGAGAAGTCCTCTATTTACGGCTTTTATGGGCTCTTCAAGGGGTAGGATCAGTAGTGAGGATCCCATTATGATACATGATATTCCGAATCCAGCTATGAGAACCTCATAGGATACCACATACCCTAAGATGAAGAGTAGGACTCCCAAGATCAGTAGATATGCGCCGAGGAGCTTATAATTCCTCATGGAGATCCCTCAAGATAGTGTTCTAAGATACCTATACCTTCTGATAGTACCGCATACTATCAGTATTATACTCAGAATGGATAGAGATATGGTAACTGGAGGGAGTCTTATTCCAAAGGGTGTGTAGTTCAGTACTAATCCCACTAGGGGGACTAGTGCCAAGCTCAGACCTATGGATAGAGCAAATCTCTCCAAGTCATCTAGGTCTTCCCTTCTGTAGTATAGACACTGTATTAGAGAGAAGCCGGGAATGAATAGTACGAATATAGTGCCTAGTACGTATCTGATGGTTACGAGTGGATATTGAGTTATACCGAAGACTAGTACTATGAGTATTGTACTTAGGGTTGCTGAGAGTACGAACCAGAGGTCTAGTGAGAAAGGTGAACGTAGGTACTCCTTAAAGTCTCTTGGTGCTATTTCAACTAGATCTATTATACCACTTTCCTCCATCTTAGAGATAGCCCTTAGGACATCTCTTATACTGTATCCACTACTCACCATGCTCTCCACAATAGATGTTATAGATGGAGTAACTTCCTTTTTCTCCTGATCTCGAATGTACTTAACTATACTTTTCACTAGATCAGACTCTATATCGGGGTATTTTTTGGAGAGCCTTTTCAAACGCTTCATCAATTATACCAACTACTTTTACAGTTAAACCTTTGCCTAGGGGTATAAGGAGATCTCAGCTAATCTTAATAGAATTCAACTACTTTAGATCACTTGGGTTCCAAACCTCATATGGGTAGATTATATAAATTAACTGTAAGAAAACTCCCTACTCTAGTGGGAGAGAGGCTCACAGTGAATACGCTTTTTAATTGAAAGTCTCTACTAATCTGTAGAGGCTCAGATATGAGCTTACACTACAGGATAATACTGATAGCAATAGTAATTTCACTACTAATGGCAGTAGTCTATGTACAAACTATACCTATCGAGGCCCGTAGGAGGATCATCGAACTATACCTTATCGCTGTAGATCTACATAGAGAGGGGGGAAATGTGACTTCACTTATCGAATACCTCAATAGGGCTATAGAATACGTGCTACTGTACGAGAAGGAGGGGTCAGAGGAGCTACTAGCTCACTCAATGGAGGCTATTGAGAGGGCGACTACTGAAGTAAAGAGGGTGAGGGAGGAAATAGCCATTATGAAAGAGTACAATATGAAACTCCTCATAGTCCTATCAGCAGTAATAGCTGTAGTGACATTTCTGATCTATAGGATCTTTCCAAGAGTGTACCTGAGGTTTAAACTATGGTATCTAGGATACTTCAGAGTGAAACTATTCAAGGGTAAATCTAATAGATCAAAAGTCGTCAAGTCGAGGATAGTATCAGAGGAGGTAATGGCAGTAATACTGGCGATAGTGATAGTTGCATCGGTCTTCGCAATTTCACAGATATTTCTAGCAGGTAGAGTGGTTGAGCCCTTCTCAGAGCTGGGTACTCTAGGCCCTAG
>Ga0190309_1000575_pt1 | contig 10314 bp, 20 predicted proteins | sample 48700767_MG_FD_161656 | JGI IMG/M metagenome (GOLD analysis project Ga0190309, IMG submission 161656) | Hydrothermal vent sediment bacterial communities from Southern Trench, Guaymas Basin, Mexico - 4870-07-6-7_MG | ecosystem: Environmental > Aquatic > Marine > Hydrothermal vents > Sediment ... | reverse complement strand
CTTACTATATATCCTCTATCTTGCAATTCAATTGCTATTCTGTAAGGTAGAAATAATTTTTGTTTTTCTTTTAGCCAATTTTCGCCACTTTTATTTAATTTTGCTCTTATTTCGGTTCTGTGTCCTTCGTCTATGGTGATATTTTTCTGCTGATTTAATCTGTCATAACCTCCCGGGCGTGTTGCAGTAGCCCAGGAATCTCCGATATTTAGAAACATATTTCCTTCTTTTTTAAGAATACGCATACATTCTTCAACGATGGCTATTATTTTTTCTATATATATATTGGGATGTTCTTCTAAGCCAATTTCAAACTTTTTAAGTTCCGAATCCTTCGGAAGATAGGAACGTTGACCATAATAGGGTGGTGAAGTTATTATGCAGTCTACAGATTCGCTCGGAAATTTTCTTAAAACTTTTAAGGCGTCTCCACACACTATTTTATTTATGGGCAAGTTTCCTTCTTTTACTTTGGTCTCCGATATCGTTATTCCCATACATTAAATTAGTCAAATTTTTCTTCTATTTTTCAGTCGGATAATTATACTTTGCGAGCCCAGTATGGAATTCTTTTTTTCTCCATAATAGCAATAGTAATTTTCCCTGTCCAACCAAAAGTCAATCATTTTAAAGCAAGGTCTGAATTCTCTAATCAATATATTCTTGTTAAATCTGTAGTGGGGAACTCCTTTCTCAGGACCCCCCAGTATAATATAGGTCCTCGGAGCAATCCATTTAATACCGTATAATTTATCCTTCGGAATGTCCTTTTTTGCTTTATGCTTGTGAACTGTTACAAAAATATAACCACCTATTTTTAGCACCCTACTCATCTCCTTAATACATTTCCTAATCCATTCTATTTTGCCGTGATTTAGAGTTTTTATGCAGATAATAGCATCGAAAAATTCGTCGGGATATGGCAAGCTTTTATAAATATCTCCTTTCTTTATATTTGCCTTTAGCCCTTCCTCTTTCAACCATTTCCTCGCAATTTTCAATCCGTGTTCGGCAATGTCAATTCCATACATCTCAAAGCCCTTTTTAGCAAGATATACCAAATGCCTTCCAGTTCCGCAACCCACATCCAATATCCTTTTCACTCCCTTCTTCTTCCATTCCTTAGCAAGTTTGGGTATATCTTCTTGAGGTTCAATCCAGATTTTCCCTTTTTCTTTATAGGCTTTATCCCAACCGCCTTTTTTGACCTTCATATTCTTACAACTATAGCCATTCATCTTTGCTTTTTACCATAAAACAACCACAATCATCGCAGTAGAATCCACCGTCTTCGTGCGATTTTATGTTCCTGCCTCCGCAATTCATACATACTAAGTTTAATTCTTTTAAGCACTCTTCACATACTTCTTTATTCTCTGCTATTTCCTTTCCACAAATCTTACATCTGCTCATGTTTTTAAGAAAAAGGGCAAGGTTTATCTGAAATAATTAAAGAATTATAGAATTTGATATTCCCAATTAGAGATGCACATTCCGTAGGTTCATATTTCGATGAGTCAATTATGGATTTAATCCTAACAAGATAATGGGCGTTATAAATAGGATTTTCCATTAGTATTTTGCCATCTAAGGATACAAGATAGAAGAAATCGGGAGAACTACAAATATAAGCTCCGACGGTCTTTTTTGCACAGACTATAGAAATATTCTTTGCAAAGATATAAGGTTCGTCGTAGCATATTCCCGCAATACCACCCTCTTTTTCACACTGTTTCATATATTCTTCAGCATCTTCTTTGTTCTGGAATTTCTCTATTGTATAGTTATAGTAATATACAGGCTTTTTTTGGGAACAATTGCTGAGGTTAATATATAGATTTTTGCTATCAAGCCATTTGCCTTGAGGTTCAGAACTTTGTGATTCTTCGTGAATATGCAAAAAGATTAGAGCAGCAGGAATGAGAAAGATAAGTGAAAAAAGGATAACTAAAACTGCAGTTTCGATATATCCCTTAGAAACACTCCCGAGAACCCTTTTAGCCACCATAATAAAATATAAAAAAAATATAAATATTTTAAAAACATATCTACCTGCCTATTAAAAATTTTTTTATTAATTTCTGATATGACAAAGAGAATTGCCTTCTTGCTACCTGGTGCTTGTGTATATGATACTGAAACCGAAAGGATAATTTACCGAAATAAAAGAAGTTTGATAATTGTGGATAAAAAAGGAAAGAAAAAGGTAGTGTCTATTTGATTATGGAGTTGAGAGCTTTTGAGCGTGTAATTGTAAGAGGACATGAAATACCGCTTCAATTATTTTGTTCAAGGTCTGATAGATTAGAACCAGGTATGGTAGAAGCAGTGGTGAATGTAGAGGGACTTCCGTTTAAGCCTGCTGGAGGGTTATGGACTTCTACATTTACGCCTTATGAAGTGTTTTGTTCAGCTTGGATAAGATGGTGTGCAAACAACCTGCCAGAGAGGCTTCCGAAAAGCGAGAAACAGTGTTGGGTATTGTATCCGTCAGCAGAAGCAAGAGTTGTACAAATTAGTAGTATTGACGATTATCGTAAGGTATTGAAGGTTGCAAAACGTTACGATAAAATGAAAAAAAGGTGGGGTATTGATTGGGAGAAGCTTGCAATACTTTGTGATGGTTTGTGGCTTACCGAAGATGGTTTATATAGTGTGGGTTATGCAGGGTTTGAAGTTGAGTATCCGGAACTCGTAAGTTTTTATGGATGGGATGCAGAGTCCATAGTTTGGTTTCGGTGGATTTTTGATAAGGTCATCCCTCTGCCGAAAGTTCCTCACTCTTGTAAAGTTACTGTCTGATTCTGAGTAAAAATATAGAAAAAATATAAATATTTTAAAAACAAGTTTATGTATGGGATATAGAAAGGTTATTTTGGTCGGAGTCGCAGTAGTTCTGGCGGTGCTTTTGGCACTAAATATCTTTACTGAGAATAGTTACAAATATCGTATCGAAAAAGTTTGTGTCGATTTGTGCCAGAGATTCGGTTATGCTGGGAAGGTTTATTTTCTTTCTGAACAACACAACAATACAATTTCGGAAGGGACTGTCAACTGTTTGTGTTATCTCGATAATAAGCCCAAAATTGCAATATCTATGAATTATACTATAAATGAATTGATGCTTTTAGAATTGCGAACTTTTAGATACTATGATTGACAAGAAAGCGGCTTTGGAAATAATAACAAAATATATGGACCCTTCTGCAATTTTAATTTCCTCTACCGGACTAATAGGAAGGCAGGCTTACGCCCTTAAGAAGGAAAATCATTTCTATATGGCGGGTAGTTTGGGTTTGGCATCTTCCATAGGACTGGGATTGGCTCTCACAACTAAAAGAAAAATTTTTGTAGTAGAAGGGGACGGTGCTTTGCTTCTTAACTTGGGCGGTATGACTACCATAGGTTGTTATAAACCTTCTAATTTGGTTCATATTGTTCTCGATAACAGGGCTTATGAAAGTTCGAGTATATACTATTCGCATTCTGAATATATAGATTTTTGTAAGCTGGCAAGTGCTTGCGGTTACGAATATGTTGCAGAGGTATCTTCAGAGAGAAAACTGATTCGTGAAATAAAAAAGATGAATAATCTTGACAAACTTGCTTTTTTAAAGGTTAGAACGGGATTTTTCAAGGATAGAAATTTACCAAGACCTTCGTTAGACGAACTCCGTGAATTAAAAAAGTTAGGGATTATGGAAGATTTGAAGCGTCTTTCTTCAGGAATAATTTTTAATATTTAATATAATTATGGAAGGGGAGCCCATATATGAGAAGTTGGCTCCGGGAGATGTTTTGGTGCTTTCGAGGATAGGTAATGATATCCTTTACATTGCAAATAAGGACGGGGTGGTTGTATTTGAGAAGGTCTCCTTAGCAGATTATGGAGGAGATGAAAGAAAAACCGAAAAAGTAGAAAAATAGTTTCTAATTCCATTCCATATTAAATTTTTTTAGCTTTCCTCCACCAGTAAGCGTGTCCAAAAACTTTTTCAAGCACCCTATCCATAACCAAATTTATGACGGTTTGTTCCTCTTCCGATAGAAAGTCCCATAGCACTGCACATTCATCAAGGAGTTCCTTCATTCCGATTATTTTCGCTACGAAATCTTTGACAATGGGGAATTTTTCATATTGGCTTATTTGTTCTTGCCATTCTTTCGTTTCTTTTTCTTCCATCAGAGCATAATAGGTGCCTTTTCTTTTTCTTTCAATGTATCTTTTTAGTATGTTTAAGAATTCTTTTATTTCTGGTTGTTTCAGATAATCTCGCAATTCTTTTATTAAATTTTCGAAAGTATGTCTAATATCTTTGGGAACTTCGCAGACATAAACTACTTTATTTTCGATTTCGCCAATCTTTTTGCAGCCTTTCATAATAAATATTATAAATATTATGGAAAAGAAATGCTTTGGGTGGTTTACTCATGAAGATTTGGACGAGCACGATAGAGAACTGCTTAAGAAGATATGCAAGCTTCAGGATGAATATTTGGAAAATTTACCTAAGAAACTGCATAATAGAACCTTAGGCATGCTTTTAGAAGAAAATATGGATATCTTAAGAGAATTATCTTGTAGAAAGGTTCCTGACCCGTCATATATTCGTGAAAAAACGTGCAAGATGTTAGATGATTTGCATAGGCTCGGGTTTATAGATGTTCCGAAATGTCGTTTGTTTTCGGTTTAATACGAATTTATAAAGTTTTGTATAAAAAAAATTTATATATTTTTCGTATTTTATTTTATGGAAGAAACAAAAATGGAAGAAGGTATTAATAAGGTTCAGATAGAGAAATCGGGAGAAAATGATGGATTTAAGAAGTGTTTAAACTGCGGGTTTGTTTTCCGACAAGGTAACTTAGTGCCGATGAGAGGTGTTAAGCATCCAGACGCTTACTTTAATCCGATGAGCCCTGTTCCGCAAACTCCTTATATGATGGAGGTATGTCCAAAATGCGGAAGCGATGCAATACAAGAGTTTAAGCCAGAGTGAAAGTGAACTACCACCTGTTGAAACAGGTGGCTTCCGTGCTTTTACCTTTGGCTCTATCGGGTCACAGACCCAAGCCAAAGGCTCATGCACGATTAAGGGCTGGTTCACTAACAGCCCCGTTTCCTCCCATATAGGAAGGAAACCCTTACTAATACTTTATTTTTAAACTTTAAATATTTAACCCTCTTAGCGACATTTTATAAAATAAGGTCTAAAAAATATAATCGCAGAGTTTATAGACATTATAGAATTTGCTCGGCAGAACCATTCTTTTCTCATAGGCGCTAATCAGACCAATCCCATATCCTTTAATTGCCAGATACAGATTACTGTCCAAAAAAATCCATTTAACTATAGAGGAAATTTCTAAATTAATAACAACATAGAAATGGTGGAAGTATTCCCTCCTCTCTATTGCTTGTGAAACGGCTTTTACAATATCATTCTCTTTCAATTCAATTCCGATAGCCCTTTTAATTTCCTTTTCTTTTGTCTTTACTATCAAAATAACATCTACTTCCTTGCTACCCACTTTCTGACGGAATAATCTACTTTCCAATTCATATCCGTGATGCTGCAGTATTAGATTTTCTATTTCTTTATTGTAATAATTTTCTTCCCGATGTATTTTGTTCCAATCTATCATATATCTTCTGTTTTCTTTTTCTTGGATATGGCTACTAATTTTTCCATAACTTCCCTTGCAGAGCATCTCTGCAGTTCCTTTCTAATCTGTATCAATTTAATCGCTCCAACTACTGCTTCTGGGTTCGGAGCTGGTATGTAGATTAGCCTTTTGTCTTTAATATCCGTTATGTGTATTGGATATGGTGTTGGATTTAGAACTATTACCTTAATGCCCATATCAAGCAATTTGCGTATTAAGTCCATTTCTGTTGTTTCTTCTGTCGTTACATTTGCCTGTTCATCGGTTGCGACTATTACAGTATCTATTTCTCCGCTTTTAGCCTGTTCAATTGCCAATTTCAATCCCGCATCGATATTTGTTGAAGTGTTATATCGTCTTTCCGCTATGTTTATGAGTTTCAAAATACCTTGCCAATTTCTCAGTAATTGTTCATTTTCATATCCAGCCTTTTCACTAAACAGCACCAGTTTTTTAATCAGAGGGGAAAACGGTGCGGTTGTGGAAATTGCCTTTAAGAAAACCCCTCTCAAACTATTCGGGTTCATACTTCCGCTTGCATCCACTACCAAACATATACTCGGCATTTCAAACGGCAACAACAATTGCTTGTATGTTTGCTTGACTTTTTCTGCATAGGCTTTTGCAAGCTTTTCCGCCAATTTTCCATATCCTTTGATTTCAGCCATTATTAGTGCTTTCATTATTTTGTCGGATGTAACTGTAGGGCTTGCAACGGCTTTCCTAACCAATTGCAGTATATCATCTCCTAAGGCACTATACAAACTGCAGGCTTGCAAAACCAGAGTATTTCCTGTCATATCACTCTTATCTATAATTTCGGATTTCCATTCCCGTTTCGGAATATTTGCTCTAATGAGTTCAAATGGTGTATTTTCTGGAAGCACCGAAATATCTTTAGTTCTCAGGAATTCCGAAATCTTCTTTAAATATTCATCGTCTCCGTTATATTTAGTTGAACTACTTAAATAACTGAATTCTTTTGGGTCTATCTTAAGATGTGCAATATTCACTATTTGCTGGATGTATCTTCTATATTTAGCAAAGTAGTATGAAATTTTGCCCTGTTCTTTCCATCTTTCAAAAACCTCTTTTATTATTTTTTTCTCGAATGTTCCAAGCCCACCAAACAAATTAGTTTGTCTTTTTGTATTGATGAATTTCCTTACTATCTGGTTTGGCGGAAAACTTGCTAACAGGTCTATAAGTGTTTCTTTATGCTTTTCCCTTTCGGGATGTTTAGTCCATAGCAATATTCCTATTAGAACTTGGTCTTTCATAGCCCCGAATTCTCTGGCAATTTTCAGACTGGTGAGGTGATATTCGGGAGATTTATCCAAGATAGTTCTATGCAAAGGCATTGCAAGCTGGAATACTTCTGCCGGCTTTAAATAATAGAAATCGGTTATATAGCCAGTTAGCAGGCACGATAAATATTGCATTTCTGGGTCGTGAATATAAAAGCTGTGTCTGGTTGCATCGAAACCTTCAAATACTTCTCTCCTTTGTAAGAAGCCTATGCTGAACCTTCTTAAAACATCTTCCCAGTCCATTAAAATATATAGAAAAAATATATAAATATATATTTCTGTTGAAAATTGACTTTCAATTTTGAAAATAGAGAGGAAATTGGATGGGAGCAAAGAGGTTGTCTCGCCTCCTTGTGGCGAGTGCTGAAATCCCATCCAGCGCCTCTAATATTATTATTCAAAAAACTTTTTATTTTTAATTTATGGAAAAAATCTGTGAGTTTTGCGGTAGAAAAGTAAAACCTCACCAAGCAATATATATCTGTTTATCCTGTGGTCAGTGTTTTCACAGAAGCAATCCTTTAAATAGGTGTCCTGAATGCGGAGGTGATGTGCTTCGAGAAGATTAGCTTTGCTTTTCTATTTTTTTACAGCGATTTAGAAAATCCATTATTTCTTTTATATGCTTCCGACATCCGACCAACCCTATGTTTGCATTTTTCCATCTATAAAAGAACATTTTGCCGTTTTTGATGGCTTCTTCAACTGCCTTTTCGCAATCTTTACATGGCATAAAAAATCTTCATAAAAATTTTAAATTTTTTTTATATATTTTATGGCAAAAATTGAAAAAATAGACGAAAAAGACAAGACGGTTACAGTTACTTTAGATTTGAATGAAGTAAAGATGTTGCATTGTTGGAGATGTGCATGTGAAGAGCATTTGGAAAAGAGGGGAGATTGTATTTTGGCAGTTCTTCGTTTTTTTGGTTGTGAGAGAAAGGATATATGTGCTTCCTTAATTGAATTTATAACCGAAGTTTTGACCAAATTAGACAAAGAGTTAGACAAAGAGTTAAAAAAAGAAAGAGAGAAGAAAAAAGAAGAAAAGTGTCCGATAAGTTTGTATATGAGATAACATAAAGCAACCTAATCCTAATTAGTCCTAATGCCAGTTAGAAATTTTAAATTTTTTTTATATTTTTTATAATGTTGAGAAGAAAGGAACCAGATATTATTGTAGCAAGTGCTGGAGCAAGCGGTGTTGCAATATTAGACATCAAAAAACCTTCAGTTTTAAAATTGGTTTTTTATGAAGATATTGATGAGCTGGAAAATAATCCTTTGAATATAGAAAAAGGTAAATTGATTATAATCCCGTCCGATGGAAAGCTTGCCATATTTCAACTTAAATAATAGGAACAGAAGAGTAAACTACCACCCATTAAAATGGGTGGCTTTATGCCTTCATCACGGCTGGAACTCTGGCAAGGGCTGGTTTACGCAACCCATAGCCCTAAGGACATTGCCTCAGAGCTATCCAGCCTTAAAGACCTCATCGCTGGAAACCTTCCAGCTAAGTTAATATCATTTTAACAAAAAAGTATTTAAAAGTTATCGCAATTCCTCCACCCATCACAGATGGGCGGTCTCCTTGCGGTGGTGATTATGAGACTACTCAAAAACATCTGCAAGCCATTTTTTGATTTTTTCCTTTATTATATCGGTATTATATAATTCACCATCTTCTTCAATTTCTTTGAGCAGACCATTTACTGCCGATTTTATATCTTCCAGCCTTACCACTTCTTCGTCATTAAACTCGACTTTGGCTAATTTTTTTATATCTTCTTCTGAAAACTCATAACCGCAATGAGGACATACGCATTCTACCACAGGAAAGCCAAATCTATCTGTTTCCCAGTTTCTTACCACTTCAAAATCAGCTAACTCGCTTATTAACCATACCTTTCCCCTCAAGGGTTCGTTTTCACTCATCGTCTTCAAATGTTTTTTCTAATTATTTTGCCTGTAGTGTGTTTTTTCATTATTTCTTTGGCTTTATTTACCGCATCTTCTAATTTTCTAAAACACCAGGATTTTCCAGTGATGTTGCTGAATACTGCTGTTACAACCCAGCCTTCTGTAGGTGTCTTTTGCACGTATACAGAGGATTTACTTACCCTATTGACCCACATATACCTGCAATCCTTGTATTTTATTTCTTTCCAAAGACTCATAAAAAAATATATAGAAAAAATTTATATTCTAAGTTCTCTTTCATTTTCGTCGAAAACATCAGGGAACCATTTTTTGATTTTTTCTTCTGCCAAACACAATCCAGCAACAACTTCTTTTATTTCTTTGTATCTTTCTTTTTCCATTTCAATATCCTCGAGTAGTCCTAAAACTGCAGACTTAATACTATCGGCAAAGAAAAAACTGAATGCGGGTATAGGTTTTGCTCCTCCTATCATCACCATCTTTTTGCCCTTTAAGGGTTCGTTTTTACCCATTTTGATTAAAACATTCTACGCAATAGGTTCTCCAGCCATATCCACCACCATACATGTGCCAATACTCGCTATACACAACCATTTGCTGAATTGCTTTTTCGCCTTTTTTTATTGCTTTCCCACACTTACTGCATTTAGTCTTTCTTTGCATTTCTACTAATCTTATTCCGTCATTCAAATATTTTATTACTTTCGGCATAAATATATATAAAAAAAATATTTAATATGACTGAAGAAAAAGAGAAAAAGACAAAATGGCTGGTAATAAGAAAGAAATTTGACGAGAATGAACTTCAATTTAAGAGCGATGGATGTATAACATTAGATGGTGATGCAGAATTATTGAAGTTTATTAGAGAAGTAATGTCAAAGGCGGGAGAGAACTATTTATGGCAAATCACATATTGCTTATCTGACAGTTAATAAGCAGGTGTTTTTGAGTAATCACCTTCAAGGAAAGAAAAGTAATTTTTCCGTGAGATTAACTGGCTCTAAAACAAGTCTATTAAACTCCCACAATGCACTCCATATACTGGTGCAAGAATGAGGCTCGTATTGGGTTTCTTCTAAATATAATTCGACTTCGTCATCAATAAATCTCAAATCAGCCGCTATTCCTGTATTGAGAGGCTTTATAGTATCGTTGAATGCAGCAAATACCCCTTCCTTACAATAATAGATGAAATAGGCTATATTTTTCTTTACACAGACTACAGAAAGGTTATCCGAAAGAAATGAAATGCCACATACACCCACCAAACCGCCTTTTTCTTTGCATCGGTTAGCATATTTTCTCGCTTCCTTTTTTGAAGAGAATTCTCGGATTGTATAGTTATATATGTAAATTGGTTTCTTATAGATGCACTCGGATAGATTTACTT
>Ga0190309_1000572_pt1 | contig 10328 bp, 15 predicted proteins | sample 48700767_MG_FD_161656 | JGI IMG/M metagenome (GOLD analysis project Ga0190309, IMG submission 161656) | Hydrothermal vent sediment bacterial communities from Southern Trench, Guaymas Basin, Mexico - 4870-07-6-7_MG | ecosystem: Environmental > Aquatic > Marine > Hydrothermal vents > Sediment ... | reverse complement strand
AGGAGGAAGCTCGGGGACAATACAAACTTTAAATTGAGGGAGCATCACGCCAGCTGCTGGCTGGCGAGGTGCCACTGGCGCTTTTAAAACATGTAAGCGTAAATCGCCTATTTTTATTGGCTTAGTAAAAGGAATTAAATGCTTACCAATTTCTTCATGCTTTAGCGCTTCGCAAATCGCACCTTCAGCGTATAAAGGAATTTTCCTATCAACATACCATTTCCATGCAATCCAATCATCCTTATCGTAATCACAAACTATTGCATGAGTTGCTTTCTCATAAGCTTTACAAGGAGATAGAACAATATGATTATCTCCATGATGAATTACTATTTGATTATGACCAGGTGCTTGCGCTTTAACACCAATAAACTCAATCTGGATTGTATCCATTTCTCATCATCCAACCTTCCATTCTTTCAATACGACTAGTCAATATTGCTTGTTCTTGCGAAAGTTGCTGAATTGAAGCAATCCCCTCAGTTTTTTTCTCTAATTTTTCAACACGCCTATCAAGACTTTCCAGCCGAGTGAGAATATGAGAGGTATGATTAGATAGCTCAAACAATTTTTTTAATATATAAAGCAAAAACGGCATAAGAATCCCAACAATGCCAATTCCTATCTGGAGAGCCTCACACGGCATTTTCTACACGCTGGTCTATCGACTAGCGCAGCTCCTGTTATTTTCATTCGCAATACCTTATTTAAATACCTGCCTCTTTCTTCCAAAGTTTCTAATTCTAATGAAATTCCATTAATTCCTTCGCTTTTAATAAGCCTGAGCACTTTTTCTTTTTTCTGAGGCAGGATTTTAAGCTTTGCAAAAAGAGCTTTCTTATAGGGATTATACTTAAATTCACACAGATGACCTAAACGCTCACGATGGTCATGAAAGAGGAACAGCGGCACACAACCTTTAGGAACAGATTTCCGCAATACATCAGCTGGAACTTGGAATCCTCTATCGTAGGCAGTTGAATCCCAAATTGGAACATTAGCTTGAAGCACCATTACTGGAATATCAAGATTTGACTTGCGGAAAGATTGTAATTCAGCAAATATAAATCCATGAAAAATAATTCGCTTAGGCATTTTACTTTCCGGTATAGGCAAGGGGCATTTGCCATTCTTTAATCTTAAATCTATATGGAGTATTCTGGAGAATTTGAGAATTTATAGCATGTTCAAGAGTCCTCTGCAAATAAGCAATCGGACCCGCAAAGAATACATTCGCTCTGATTCGTGCTGTGGCATGTGTAACTCCTTTCTCTGCCGCTCCCATTATCTCGATTGGTGTTTGAGCCCCTAAAGAAATTAAGCTAAGCATGAACGACAAATAATCATCTATATTAGGAACACCCTTAATATCAATAGTGTCTATATCAATCAAATCAGTTGTTACAATTTCGTATTCAGGCTTCAAATCTCGGAATTGACGGGCTATAGCTCTCCTCTCCTCCTCACTCGGATAATGACCCAATTCATCCGCCTTAAGAATAATATGCAGACGAGGAAGATGTCTTTCCACGGCGGTTATAAGAGCACTCTCAAGCTTTTCCTTACGAAGAATCGCACTATATAAAGGTTTTAGAAGAGGCAAGCCGTAATTAGAATCTTCTCGCTGAAAGAAAACAAGATTGAAAATTTTATCAGACCCAAATATCTTCCCGCTTTCTCTATGGATATATGAAAAACTCCCATTCTCACTCTCAATATCTATATCAAGAGGATATAGCGCTTCTAAAGAGTGAAATTGACCCGTGCGGGTATAAATTATTTCACCGAAGCCGTTTCCAAATATTAATGCATTTCTAACTAAGGAATGAATTGCAGGCCATGAACGGGAAAATGCTTTCTCTATTGCTGCCTTATTTGTTCCTTCTCCTTCTATTTGAAAGCCAGGGCCTGTTACAAGCGTTGTTAAACCGTTTATCAAACCAAAAACCGTCTCATCCGTTAGATATAATTCCCAATACTTTTTTACTTCTGAATGACTCCTTTCTTTTTCCTTTATGTCTATTGCATAAATCGGAGTGGTTGTGCTTTGCCACTTGCTTTCCTGCATCCGTCTCTGCTTGCGAACTATCTTAATCATATTTGATCCACAAACCACTTAGATGATGCAACCTCAATATCATCAGATTTTACATTCCGTATTGGTCTCCAAATAGAAGCATCCGTTTGTGTGGGAGCTTGCTTTGCAGCAAAAGAGAGAGCAAGCATTAACGCATCAACAATATCATCATGAAGAGATTTGGTGTAAGGACCAAAACTCGTTCTGTCTTCATTCAAATATACATATCCAGAAAGCTGGTCAGCAAGTTTAGGAAATTTATTTGGATTAAATTTAACCTTCTGTCTCAGAAACATTAATTGTGCATTCTTTACAAGATTAATCTTCTCTTTGCCCGAAATATAAATACTTTCCACGGGATAACCCCTCAGCTCATTCGCTATTACATCACCAGGTCCGCCTCTGTCCATAATCACTTTAATCGGTTGGAATTTCTCTATAAGCTCAATAATCCTTGCGATTTGTGTATCCCAATCTCCTCGAAAAGTTTCAACATGAACGATTGCTTCATTTCGCAAATCATATACAACAACTGCTGTCTCGTCTATCTTCCTCGCTAAATCTAATCCCATTACTAGCTCTTTGGAGCGATGAACTTCCTTATCAATCATATTGGCAAGAAGCATTTCCTCATCAAATACTCTGTCCGTTACCGTTCTGAAACGAGCCTCGTAAAGAAGTTGGAACATTTCGGGTGGGAGAGTTTCTCTCGCCTTCTCAATTACGCTTCTCGGAATCCACCAACACTCGCTTAAAGCAGGAGAAATTCGTATAGAATCCGACTGCGACCAAAGCTGATAAAACACATCAGACGATACAAAAGGAGTAGAAGCCATCACCTCAACCACATTCTTTGACTTGCCCATCTGATAAAATAAGCCCCAATATGCTCGTGAGCGTATTCTTCCTATTTCATCAATTAACAAATAATTCGGATGATAGCCCGTCCGTGTTTCCTCGCTCTGTGCAATAGCAAGCAGTCGTGTATTAAGGGGCTCTTGGAGCCAGATTTCCTCTTTGCTGAAAGTGCTTTCTGGACCAAGATAAACTCTATACGGAGAGTTCTTAATCCAATTTCTAATACGCAGGATGTGCTCCTTGGCGACATTAAGAGAAATTGAGCCTATCACACCAAAAGAATTTCTGAAATGCGTTAATTCCAGCAAGGCTATCATATCAAGAAGATACGATTTACCAGCGCCAGTTGCAACCTTGACCAACAAACGCCTTCTGTTCTCGTATCCCAATCGCATTTTGAGATAGGCTGCAAGAGCATCATACTGAAATCCTCTCGGCTCTAATCCGAAAGAATGAAAGATTTCCCACAGGCAGAGATTTAACTTTGAAGCATGTAGTTTGCAGAAAATCTTGTCTCTGCGAATCTCCCGACCACAAACAGGACACTGCCTTATGCTACTCTCGCTCACTAATCTCATAGCTCGGAAGCGTGTTTCTTAATATTTTCATTCTCTCTTGATGAATAGCTTGAATTTGAACATCTATTTCCTCAAGAGAAACTTTATCAAGGGTTGCCAATCGTGAGAGAGTTGATGTAAGATTATCTATCACTTTTGACTTGTTTATTAGATTTCGCTCTTTTTTCAGCTCATTAAGCATATCCTCAAGCACGAGGGTGATTTCCTTAAGATGTCTATCAAGCTCAGAGCGTATCTTGAATTCAGAAGTGAAGACCTCCGCTATCCTTTTCTCACCTTTCACGACCTTATCAAGAACACCTAAATCATCAAGCTCCGTAAGGATTCGCACACAAGCTGCCAATAAATCCACACGAGAACGACCATATCTATGAACATACTCATCAAACTTATCAATCACCGCTTTGCTTTGAGGAGAGGATGCACCTATGGGATAGGTTTTATACCGTGGCTCTTTGGATTTCTTCCCAGTAGATTTTGTAGCCATTTTTATTGAAATCTAATGATTTTGCTCTTTCTCGGCATATATCAGGATTAAACTTTTTCTTCACAAATTGTTTGAAAGAGTTCTTCAGAACACGATAGAAATCCTGATGCGGCGGAATGAGCATTCCAACATGTCTATTAACGATTTCCTGAGCTCCTCCAATTCCTGTTGCTAGGACTGGCTTTCCGAAAATAAGAGCCTCAGTCATTTGTAATCCAAATGGCTCCGGCCAGATATGTGGAGCTATTAAAGCGCCTGCCTCCTGTAAATATTTTATTTTCGTCTTCCAAGTAACATTGAAATGAACATCAAGGTTTTCCAGTTCTTCAGAAGCTTCAAGACACGCTTGTCCGACATGAGGCTCTTGAGTGAAAAGAACATCACCCACCATTACAAAACGATAAGCAGGGAAATCTCTCGCCAATTGAACTACAAATTGCGGGCCCTTCACAGTCGAAAAGCGAGCAAGAAAAAGAATTGTTTTCCTATCGCCTTCGCTCGGGGAGTAATCCTCATACAGCCTTGCTACAAAAGGATAAGCATACCTAAATCGATGGATTCCCTTAGGATCTTTCTGACGCAAAGCAGACATAATATGCTTAGAGACCGCAATCACAGTGAATGAGACATCATGAGGAAAGCTCTCTATTGCTGGCTGGAAATCCCATGAAAATAAACACGGAGGACATTCCTGTTTTTGTCTATGAGCCAAACATTTCAAATAATGAAAATACTTGAAGTGAGTATCATCAATCACAAAATCACAGGTATCCAAAATCTCTAAATTATCAAGAACCTGCTTTTTCTCTAAATCATAGGGCGAAGCACCCATGCTGGGATTCCAGGTGGGGTGATTAGACACTACTTCTATACCCTTTAATTTTGAGCCTTCGGGAGCAAACATGATTACCTCATGACCATCATCTCGCAAATGCAGAGCTAGTTCCCGTGTGCGTATTTCTAATCCGCCATACAACCTATGCGAATTATCAGTAATTTTAAAAAATGGAGGAAACAAAATTCCTATTCTCATACCCATTCAACTCCTTCAAGTTTTCCAGGTTTAATCGCAACTGTCGCCAAATGCAATACCTCTATATCACCACAGAAGGTCGGCCGAAATCCTGCATGATGACATTTTAAAGCAAAGTAGAAATCCTCTGAAACCCGCCAGTAGTCATCCACTTCCTCCTGTGTAATTGTAAATTTAAAGTATGGCTCTTCAAGCTTCTCAAATACTTCTCTTTTCACAAGAACACATCCTAATCCAAACAACATCGGGTCAATATCTTTTAATTCTCGCCTTTCTCCAGGGCGCACCTCAACTGGAGGATCTCTGCGGAAGGGAACTTGCGAATGATGATAACAGTGATATGATGCTTCCATTTTGCCTTTTTCTGCATATTTAGCAACGACAACTGGAGCATCAACTTCAAGCATTTTTGAAAGAGTGTCTGGCATGAGGACAATATCGGCATCCATCATGAGAAGGTGAGTGCAATCAGAGTTCAGAAAGGAGCGAGCGATTTCTTCTCGTGCCTGAGATACTTCAAACTGTCGTGAAATCGTTAAAGGAATACCAGGAAATTGCCGCATAGTTTGGAGAATTGAAGAAATCACAGCGATGTGTAAAAACGGAAAGGATGGATGGAGCGGAATGCCTATCATAGGCTTAGCATTTTTAACAGGCTCTATTTCCCAAGCAAGCATCTCACCTCAATAATTTTGATAATTTAATAGAAATCTCGGCTCGTCTCAACAGAGAAGTTCCAGCAGAGGTATCCTCCATTCCGACAGAAGTTACCTCATAGCCTTTTGAAACAAAATAATTTATTATATCAGCCACTCCCTCATCGGGCTGTGCATCTCCACTAAGAGGCAGCTTCTTATAAAAAATCACAGTTGCAGTAAATTCGTAGGAGCCTCCGAGATTTAATGCCGCAGGACTCGCAGAAATTGCAGATACAAAATATGCAAGCGCAGGAAATCGTGGAATTAAGTCTGGCTCAGTATCATAGGGAATCAAATAATACTGCTTGCTTTCTGCATAAGATTTTATATCAGACCTGATACTGTTCAGAGCATTTAAAATTTCTTGCCCGAGACTCATTCCAACCAATAAATAGGAATAGTATCTTATCCTTTTTTAAAAAATGTTTATTCCTCACCTGCGGTTATGTGAATCTTTGCTTTGTAGTTTGCAGGCTGCTCAAATGTTATCTTTTCTGAGGAGGATGCAAACAGACCGCTAACAATCCCCATCATGCCACCGATTATAAGAGTAAATACAGGCTCTGCCCACGACATCTCCATCAACAAGCCGTAGCCAGAAAGAACTGCACCTCCCATCACTGTTCCGAGAGCAGCAAAACCAGCAGCTCGCTGAAGCTTAACCATTTCTCCTCCCAGTCTTTTTTATCGGAAAGAAACAATTATCTTTTTCGTGGAAATGTTAATTTCAGGCTTATCCTTTTTTAGAACTCCGGTGGTGTTTTTTAAATATTTAATTCCTTACAATGTTTCAACATAGATAGTTACTATTGTATCAGAAACAGTATGAACACCTAGCTCCTGCCCGCCAAGAATATCGCCTCGCTCGCCATTAGGATTCGCCCATACATTAACCTCTAAATTCGCTGGCACAAGCAGCTTAGCGACTCCATCCGCATCCGTTGTTGCTTTAGCCAGCACTTGAAGGGTTTCCGCATCCTCTGCAATTAAAGTTACATTCGCAACTCCTTCTCCGCTAGGATAATTATATACAAAAACCGTAATCGTTTTCTCATCTAAATTCACGGTCATGTATGTGTAAATTGGTCGTGAGACGAAATCTTTCTTTGGAATCAAATAGCCCATCTCATCTCGCTTGTGGCCGTCTTTTTCCCAGTAAATATCTACGTGCTTGCCGACAGCTTTCTCGGCTAGAAGAACTTTATAATACCCGTTAGCATCAGTGGTTCCGTTTCCATAAATTTCACCTGTTTTGCTGTCTTTCACTACAACAGCAGCGCCCGGCACGGGTTGTCTCTCATGATTATAGACATAGCCCTGAATAGCTGGCAGAGACTGCTGACTTAGCACTCCGCCAAACAGAGAGAGGAACAGAATTAGACAGATTGCAAACGGTATCAAGAACTTTTTCCACATTATCTTATCACCTCTTTCCAGCTAGTATGTATCATTATGATTTTAGGCTCTCTCGTCTTTCCCAAAGAATTTCATGGAGATAATAGGAAAGAGTTTTTATAATCATATCAGCCAATCCTATCTCCAAAGAGATTTCCAATTTCTTCGTAAAGAGCAAAACGAGAATTACTGTTATGGAGCTGCAGAAAACTCTCCAACTCAATGTCTTCAAAATCCTCTGAAAGGTTCGCACTCCCTCCCTCCTCCCCCCCACCGTCTTGGGTGGAATAATGCCTGATTATATATTTCTATTTAGATTTCTCCTTATTTCTGGACCTCTATATAGATTATGTATTTCTCCGTATCTGGCATATAGGATTTCATAGGATATTGAGGATGCGTATAGGATATGTGCATAAGCGTAGGCATATTGAGGAAGATAAAGATTTATGTGTGCGAGCATAGGATTATGGATTTCTATATAGGAAAGGAAGTGAATTTCTGGAGAATTTCATGCGAGGCTCTTAATCTCAAGCATGGCGCTTTCCTTATATTTCTATATATTTTATGGCGTTTGTCAAGAGAGCTCTAAAGCCCTTATAGGAAGAGCAGGCGTTTATATAGGATTTATAGGCTGAGGGAGATTTATGGATTCTATATAGACCTATGCGGATGTCAAAAAATTTCACTAGAGCGATTTGATTTCTATATAGGATATGGACTTGGCATTTGTCAATATATAGTCGGTGTGAAACGCCACAAATCGCTTCATACTCGGCATATTCATTATCCTTCTGACTTATGTTATTGAAAGAAAAATTTAATCAAGCGAAAGGCTTTAAATATGTCTTTCCTATTCTATTATTGATGATAGCGGGAGTGCAAGACGAGATGGCGACCGAGAGGAAGGAAAGCGAAATGAGAAATATGCGAAAGGAAAATAGAAGCGAACACAAACATTTAAATACTCCTCTCTTTAATATAGAAATGATGAAGGAGACAAAAGCGGGACGGCGGGTGCGACCGCAAGGCGTGTCCGCCGAGGTGGTCGGAATGGCAGGAAATAAGGAAAATGGGAAAGAGGGGAAGGGAAGTGGCGAGCCCTTCCCGAATGTTGAGGGGAACGCCGGCATAGATGGAGAAGAGATAGCAAATCTGAGCGAGGAGGAGATAGCAAGATATTTAACGGCCCGACAGCGTTTGGAGAGATGGCGAAAGATGATTGAGGAGGAACAAAAGATAGCAAACGAATTTGAGCAAAAGAAGAAGGAAGCGAGGAAAACGATATTTGCGGAAATTGAAAGGAAATACGGCCTGAACGAGAGAGACATTGAGAAAGCGTTTGCGGAAATAAACAATAGGGAAACAATAATTGCGGACATAATAGCAACAATAAACGAGGAAGGAAGGGAAGCATTAGAAAAGGAAGACATTAAAGAGAAAGCGGACATCCTAAAGATGACATATACAATAGGGAAGATGGACATAAAAGACATAAAGAAGATAGCACTGTTTTCAGAAAGCGCAAGGAAATATCTGGAAGACATGGAAGCAAGGGAAGGAGAAAAGGAAATTCATCATGCGGGAAATATGTCAGAGGAAGCCTTGAAATTGCTTTGCTTTGTAAAGGAACAGGGCGGGAGAGTAACATGGACAGAATTTAAGAGATATGGAAAAGAAGAGCTGCATTTGGACACCGACACCCTGAACAAAAGAAGATGGGGATTGATAACAAGAGGGTATCTAAAGAAGGAACAAGGAGGCCGGGAACTAGTATTAACAAAAGCGGGCATGGCCCGATTAAAAGAGGAGGGATATTAAATCCCTCTTCCTTATTTTTTTGAAATAAAAAAGAGGAGGGGAAGGAGATGGGGGAAATTGAGCGAAAGATATGGAAAGAGATGGAAAAAAATAAAGAATTAAGAGAGATATTAAATGAAAACATGAAAAAGACGGCCGAGAGATTGGCGAACATATCTTTCTTTTCAGAAACATTCAGGGATTTCATGCGTAAAGTTGCAGAGGGAAAAATTAAGATATATTAAGGAGGCGAGAAATGCATGGATGTATGGACGAAAGCGATGCATCTCATTAGCATAATGATAATAGTGGTATGCCTTGCATTAACAATTGAGCTTGTGTTATTCAGTGCGGAAATAGCAAGAAAAAGCATAGAAATATCTCTTTCCTATCTTCCTTAATTTTTATTTTTTTTGGTCATTTTCTATATAGATTTATAGAGAACTTATAGAATATGTATTTCTTGGTAGCAAGCAGCAGGCATTATTTGGCAACAGCGATTTCTTTGAGTATTAAGATAGCATAACGGTCCTGGCATTATCAAGCAACCTTCTCGGAGTGTTAATTTGATATTTCATAACGGTCCTGCGTGGCAGAGAGCAATTCGTGGCAAAGAGCACCTGCATAACCATTAGCAAGGCATAACGGTGGAAGAATTCTCTCAAAAGATAAACAAAAGCGGGTCCTGAAAGTTAGCAGAGGCAGGCAGAGCAGATTGATTTCTTGAGGCACGGCGAAAATCCCTTTTCAATGAAAGAAGGATTTAAATATCCTTTTAAAGAATAGATTAATGCGATGTGGAGAAGAAGAGGAGGAAAGGGAAGGGAAATCACGGAAGCATGGAAGCCGAGAATCAAGCAAATCTCAGAGGCAATCTTAAATGGTGCAGAGATAATCGGAAGAGCAGCATTGTTCGTAGTAATAGTGCTGGCGCTTGAGTTGGCATGTGTGGGGCTAGTATGTATTATGTGTGGGAGGTGGTGAAAGAATGGAAGACATAATGAGAATAGTGGAGATGGCAAAACAAGCGGATGAAAAGTTGGGCATGGCATCAGCCAGGCTTGCAAGGGCACGGGAGAGGTTGGTGAGAGCAAGGCGAGAATTTCAGCGAGCAAGAGCAAAAAGGGAGGAAATATTGAGAGCATTCAAGGAAGAATACAGGCGAAGGACAGGCATATCAATAAAAGCAACAAAAGATGCGGTAGCGAGACTAAGGCGCACCACCGAAGATGACCGAGTTGATTGCCTGAAGAAGCGCTTTGCACAGATGATAAGCGAGGCGCATGACATTCAGCAGCTTGGAAAAGCAATAAGGCGTGCAGCCAATTTAGCAAGGCGAGAAGAGGCGATTAAACAACTAGCACGGCACCAGGAACTCCTTGATGCTGCCTGGCGTCTCGGC
>Ga0190309_1000570_pt1 | contig 10338 bp, 8 predicted proteins | sample 48700767_MG_FD_161656 | JGI IMG/M metagenome (GOLD analysis project Ga0190309, IMG submission 161656) | Hydrothermal vent sediment bacterial communities from Southern Trench, Guaymas Basin, Mexico - 4870-07-6-7_MG | ecosystem: Environmental > Aquatic > Marine > Hydrothermal vents > Sediment ... | reverse complement strand
GCATTGTTTTGTAAGGGTAGGGCAACGTTCATCCCGTAAAATCCGGAGATAATTACGGGTAAGGATAGAATTGCCGCTATGCTTGTTAGCCTTTTCATCAGTATATTAAAGTTATTGGAGATTATCCACTCAAAGGTATTTTGGGTGTTGGTAGCGACCTTTATAAAGAAAGAAGCCATGGTAACACACTGCTTGCTATCTATTAACAAATCGTACATACTCTCTTCCTCGCTTTTTGAAAGTTTTATGTAATGTCCAGCAAGAATAGCATCAAAAACTTTGTTATTCTCAAGGATTGCGTTCTGCATATCCAAAATATCTTCCTTAATGCTTGCCAAATAAACAATATCCTCATTTCTTGCATGTCTTAAGAATTTCTTCTCCAATTCCCTTATCTTTTTTTCGCAGCATCTCAGATTCTTTGTGAATTCTACAATGATTTCCCTTATGATTTTCAATAGCAATCTAACTCTTTTTGCGGTTGAGAATCTAATTCTGTCTTCAAAGAATTTGTTTAAAATTTCCAATGTTTGTTTGTGCACCGTTAACCTCTTTGGACAAATGTTGCAAGGGTTCTCTTTCAGCCTTTTTGAGAAGGATTCTTTTCATAAAAAACCTTTACTCCTTCTTTTTAAATAGTCCTCTCTTTTTCTATTTCTTTTCAATTTCTTTTTTAGGTTGGCTACAACTTGGATAATTTTTAGTTAAAATAACTATTTCTTCTTTCGTTCTATGCCAAGATGTACTTCTATCAGCCCTGCAAGACGTTCTTTTAGCGGATAAAAAACGGAAGATCTAATCAAAATTTCGATTATTCCTTTATTACAAAATGGGTATGGTCAATAATCTCGTTGGAATATTATCTTATTTTAATCTTTTTGAAATTCTAAAATGTAATTTCGCGACATTATTAAGTTCTTTCTCTCCATATTTCTTTATAAATTCTTTTGCTACTTCTTCTACATCTTTAGAAGATCCTTTAGGAAAACGGAGTTGATATCTCTTACTCAACATCTTTAATTCTCTTAAAAATACATATCTGGCAACAATAGAAGCTGCAGCAACTGCGATATTTTCTTTATCAGCTTCAGGTCGTTGAATTAATAATATTGTTTTTCCTAACTGCATAAGCCTCGATTTAATTAAATTCTCGTCACCAAATTGGTCAGAAATAGCGTAATTACATTTTACTTCAGAAAGCATATTTTCTAAAGCTCTTGCATGTCCCCATGCCAATAATTGGTTCAAATTTTTAATTTGTTTATAAAGTTCATTATATTTCCTAGGACTTATTTTAACTACCTTTATTTTACATTTATTTGAAATTTCCTTGTAAAGCTCTGAAATGCGTAAATCTGATAGACTTTTACTGTCCCTTACTCCTATCGAAGATAAAAAACGAAGAGAATCTTTATCTACATATACTGCTGCCACTACTAATGGACCGAAGTAATCACCCTTTCCAGCTTCATCAATACCTATTATAGGTTCCTCATTTAGTTTAACTTCTTCTTGTATCGGCTTAATTATTTCATCAAAAATTTGCAAACAATCTTTCATAATATTGACTATTTCCCTGATTTTACTTTCAGCATCTTCAACTCTTTCGAGACGGGGAAATTTAACAAAATCAGAATGAAGATAGTCATTCCTACATTCCTGCCAGTAAGACCACATTTTCTTGGGTAGCGCCGGTTTTACAGTAAAACATGATTTATATTCCCTTTCAAGTTTACTTAGTCCATCTTTTTGAGGTTTAAGTATAGTACCAATATTCAGAGGTTTTCCATAGAGAAATGTGGAAGGGTCTATAAGATTAAGCTCTGAGAACAATTTAATTAGAAATCCTTCGTAAGCGATGGCAAAATTTCGGACTAGACAAGCGAAATTTTTTAATGGTAATTTTTTGTTTTTAACAAGCTCAAGAAGTAAAATTCCGTCTCTGATTTCAATTTTATCATTGGGGTTAAGATAAGAATAAACGTCTACAGGAACGTATTTAGTTACATCAATTTCAAATTTTCTTAACTCTTCAAGCACTTTCTTATACTTCAGATCACTCATTAACGGTAGGTTGAACTTTACTATCTTAAGTAATTCTTTTCGTGAAACCTCTTCATAAATCTTATCTACTTTCTCAATAATACTATCAGCTAACTTGGAAGGTTTACCTTGAATTATCCATGTACCCGTCTTAAATTGAGAAATAGTAAGACCATCTATTCTCATAAAATAAAGCTTGTCTTCTCGTGGATGTTGTAATTTCCCTTTAAATTCTTTCACCAACATTTTCTTTATCTTCTCTATAGCTTCTTTATCCCGAGGATATCTAAAGAATCGGCGTTGAGGCAGTGACATTCTTCCTAGTTCTTCCTTCTTACCCAGCTTTGATTTGACTAGTGCAATAATTCTTTGTTTATGTTCATTCGCAGATATTTGAGAGAGATCTAGCTTTACTCCATCTTTCTTACTCTCATAAATTCTGATATATCCGATTTTAGAGCCTTCAAATCTTATTTCAAATTGTAAACCAAAAGAAATCTCTTTAGTTTCCCCACATTCATAGTCTTTTCTCTCTAATAATTTTCGAATTGCTTTTTCGGCACTTCTCTTGTCTGGAGATTTTAGTATGAGTATCATTTTTTCTTTATCCTCTATTTGCTCCATTTTTCTAAGAATTTTATCATTTGTTTTATTTCATTTTTTGCTTCTGGTGGTATAATTATGTTACTAGTAGTTTTCCAAGTACCATTCCATCTCGACTCTGCTATCGTAAAATAAATTTCTCCTTTCTTATTTTTGTATACAGAAACCCATATTCTTTGAACGGGTTTTCCATCCTTGTCTAATACGGTAAAATTTCTGAAATCAATGGGATGACTTTTTGAATTTATTATGACATGATTAGGTCTTATCATTCTTTCTCTTCCCTGAACATCTACTAATATCTCTCCTTTTCTCCATAAACTTTCAACTATTAACCTAACTTTCTCATGTGAAAGAGAATATCCATTTCTCTCTAATTTTTCTTTTAAATGTGTTATACTTAGTTTTTTCCTTTTATTTTCCCATTCGCCTTTGATGATATTTAATACTAATTCCTCTACAGGGTTGAGTAATGTCTCCATTTTCTTCACCTTTTATTCCAGTTACCCAGAAATTTTAGTCTTAGTCTTCCTTTGCCAAGATAATGTGCTAAAATAGCTGCCCCTCCATGCTTTTTGGCGTATTCTCTTAACTTTTTAATCTCGTTTTTACTCGCTTTCGCAGAGTAAGATTTAACCTGAATATAAACCTTATTTCCACTAGGAGTTCTGCCCCTTATATCCCAAGGACCTTTACTTCCCTTACTTCTTACGAGATTGTACCATCTCTTTTCTTTTAATATGCTCATTACCTTCTTTTCAGATATTCTTCCACGCCTGTATTTATTCTGCACCATAATTAGATATATACCTAAAAATTTATAAATTTTTACAATCCATAAAATCCAATGGAAATTATTTAAAGTTTACAGCAATATATAGTTATGCTAAGATTTGAGCATGGTTATCAAATGGCTGTATCAGAAGTTATTGAAAGTAGTATAACAGCAAGTATGTTAAGTGCTTTGGTTTCACAATGCTTCTTAGATCAATTTTGGTTGCTGTATTTTAAACTCCTAAATATGCTCGGAACAATACTTCTGATATTAGTAGTACCCTATTGGGGTACAGGATATCTAATTGAGTGGTTATTTGGTTTATGGATTTTATCTCAAAGAGGATTGGTCGGATTTTGGGATTTTGTTTTTTACTTTGGAATTCCGCTGATTGTTTTAATTGGTAGATTATGTAAAAAATACTTCAATTATCCTTCTGTTCTATAATTTTCTTTCATTTTAATTTAATAGCTTACTTGACATCTCTGAATTTATTCATCAATGCTTAATACCAAAATTAGACAATATTTCATTGAGTGTACTTTCTATATCTTTAGGAACTTGATCTATCTCAACCATTTTCACCGCGATTTTTTTGCCATGTTTTGTTTTCTCGTACATTTTTCTACAAAATTCATCATCATTTATCTTCTCTCGATCAAAATGTGGATCGTGCTTAGCTTTCTTTTCCGCCAATTTTCTTCCTATTTTTAGAGACACATCTTCATAAGGGTTCATTTCATCATCCAGCAAAATATCTAATGCTCTTTCTACAGCTTCTTTAGTGAATAAATTTTCTAATGTTCTCACATATTTTCCATTTTTCTTCCAAAAATATACTTTTATTCCGGCACTCTCAAACTTTCGTTTTAAATTCTCTTTTTTAGGCGATAAATTAGAAGATTCGCTTTTTATATCAGAATCTAAAATAACGGTTATATTGGGATTTATACTTAATAAGGTTGTTGGTTTTTGATGATCTATGTTGGAACCGCCTATAGGGATTATTGCGACATTATACTCATCCCAGTTTTTAAAAATAGCTTCTGCAAAAGTCTTTAAAATTCCTGCGTCTGATGGGCCCTCAACAAGAATAATACCATTAGTTAAAAAGAGATCACTAGGGGATATTCCAAGCTCTTCCAGAATCTCTCTATCACCTTCGAATTTCTTAACTTTTGTTTCTCCATTTTCTTTAATTAGTAGATATGTAGCGTATAGATCAGATCTATTCACAAAAATTTGAGAATGAGTGGAGATAATAACTTGTGCTCTATTGCTAATATTTTTCAAAATATTTAGCAGCTTTTTCTGTGCCCCTACATGGAGATATATCTCTGGTTCTTCTACTAAAAGTAAATAACCTTCGCCAATTTTTAATTTTCGATATACCTCTAAAAGAGCAAGGATAAAATATCTTTGTACACCACTTCCTTTTGAAGATACTAAAATTTCTTTTCCAAGATGTTTATCTCTAACTTTTATTATCGGTGTTATTGCCTTTTCTAGCTTTATTTCTGGGATATCTATAGATATATCATCTATATCTTCCCACATTTCTCTTAACTTTTCAAGTAATTGGTTTTTGATTTCCTTAGATTCTCTCTTAATAGCCTCTCTTAATCTTGTTTTCAATATATGGACATTCTCTGATTCTTGTTTTTCTTCACTTGTTTTTTCTATTATAGGCATGAATATCTCAGAAATTAGAGAACCTTTCGTAAACTTTAATTCATCTTCTACGTTTTTTACAGCAGGTATGAAAATTGGTTTAGGAAGAAAAGGTTCTATATCTGAGTATTTTACTTTTCTTTCATTTCCTTCAGATACTAGAGAATAAAAACCATTTTTTGGTTTATTGTTTTTGTCATCCCATTTAAAGATTAATTTTAATTCTATAACGTCTTCTCTAATATCAAATTCTCTTTTAAACTCATCGTTTGTTTCCACAAAAAGAGAAATTTCACAATCCGATGGAACTCTTTTATGCAAATCATCATTAGATATCCTCTCATTTTCTAAAATCACTTTTATTGCTTCTAATAGATTAGATTTTCCTACATCATTTTTACCAATAATTGTTGTAAAGTCCTTGATCTCTAAATATTCTTCGTTTTCTGGAAACTCTCTGAATGACTTAAAGTTTTTGATCTTTACTCCTATTATATTGAGTTTTTTGTTTGTCATTTTGATTCACCTTCAATCACTTTAACCCATTTATGACTTTTTATTTTTTCAATCCATTTTTGTATATTTTCATCTTTCTTTATATTTTCAACAACTTTCTCAATAATTCTCAGATTCTCTTCTTCCAATTTCTTTAACTCTTTTTCTTCTTTTTCACTTAATTTTTTTCCCAATTGCTTCTTCCAATATAATTCGCTCCATCTATCGTAATTTATCGGTCTCAGATAAGGTTCTATCAATTTGAGTAGAGTATAGTCGTTTTTCTCGTAAAGTTTATCCTCGTAGAATTTTTCTTTGAAGTAAAGTTCATAAACCAAAGAATCAATTATTTGTTTGTCTAAGAATTCTATTAGCTCTTTTTCTTTGATTCTTCTTTCTTCTATTGCATTGAGGAAGAGCATGTAGTCGGCGAGGATTATGAATGGTTCTTGATTGTTTGGAATTATAAATGGTGTTTTTCGTAGATAACTTTCATCTAGATCGACAGTTAGTAAAGAATAATTAAAAATGTACCTTAGGAAGAATTTCTCTATTAATTTAGAATTAAATAAAAGCAATAAAAATTTCAGATTAATTTTACTATTGAGAATTTTAACTATCCTTAGTGTTGAGATAGGTATTGCCTCAGTTAATATAGCAGCCTTAATATGTCCACCAAGACGTGGAATTACAAGTAACGGATATTTTAATTGTTCGATATATTTCTTTACTTCGTCTCTTTTTTTAATCCAATATTTTATTTCATAATAGTATCTTCTTAGCGCATTTCCCTTAACAGCAGCCATATCACTTCTCGTTTTCGATAATTTAACTTTAAGCTGATACGGACGAGGAACATCCTCAAAATTACAATTTCTATTTACTTTTGGAATTTTCTCGTATATGAATGCAAAAATTTCATCGTAGTAAAATGCGAACCATCCAATTTTTTCAAATTTAGATTTTAATACTTTTGTATATTTTGGCTTTTCAAATCTTTTTGATAAAATTTTAATTTTATAATCTCTTTCAGGTTTTATATATCCGTAAAAAATTATTATCATCTCTAAATTGACTCCACTATGTTTAAAGGGATTTCCAACATCAGCAAGTTCGTAGCAGTATGTTTGATTTAGTATAAACCATCTTAATTTTTGGAATTCATCTTTTCTTGCTATTGTGTTTGGTACAATAAAACTAAATTTTCCACTATGATTCATAATAGAATAACTTCTTTCGATGAATATTGCTGCAGAGTTATGGGAACCTTTCTGTCCTTTTTCAGTAAGGGCTACTTTGAAGGGATAAACTGTTTTAACAATTTCTTTTTCCAAATCACTTAAAATATTTCCATAAGGAGGATTCCCAATTATTACATCAAAACCTCTTTCATCTTTTGACTTTTCTAGATCAAAAACCTCGTAAAACTCAAAACCCCAGTGGAAAGGTTTTAAATCTAAAAATTCTTCCTTAGAAATTTTGATTCCTTTTGCTTTTAACATGTTGTAGAACTTTTCGTTCAAAAATTCCCTTGCTTTTTCCAATTCTTTGTTAAGTTTTTCCTTTAATTTAATGGCTTCATGCGCTGGTAAAGTTTTGAATTTTTGTTTTTGTTTTGCCAAATTTTTTAACCATTCTAAAGGATTTTTACTAAAGTCAAAAATTGTGAATCCTTTTACCACATCTTCAATATCAACAAATCCAATTAGAGAATTGCCGACCATTAAGTTGAAATCCAAATTTGGCAATGTTTCGATTCTTTTGCCCTCGATCTTCTTGGGGCCAACTTGAGAAATTAGCCAGAGCCAGAATCTTAGTTTAGCGATTTCGACAGCACCTTCCATTATGTCAACGCCGTAAAGATTATTCACAATTATTTGCCTAACAATGTAGTAATTTCTGGTGGGAGATTTTTTGATATCGTTGAGAACTTCTTTAACATCTGTATCCTCGCTAAGATTATCTTCTAAAATTTTCAGAACTTTACTGTATAACCTAAGTAAAACGTCTCCCGCAGCGATTAAAAAACTTCCAGAACCGCATGCATTATCGCAGATTTTTATTTTCGTTAAAATTTCAAAGTAAAGGTATTTTATAATCTCAAGTTCTTTTTCATTAAAATCATTCTTCTTGAAAAGATTATCAAGTAAAATTTCCCCGGTTTTACCGAACTTTTCTTTTAATCTATCCCTGATGTACGGATAAATTGTATTCATGGAAATGTAGTTTGTGATTTCTTCTGGAGTATAATAAGCTCCGATTTTCTTTCTACCATATCTTAATTCTTCCTTGACGGCTTGGACATCTTTTAGCTTTATCTTCCCCAATCCTATTTGTTCCAGAGAAACAACAAACTTTTCATAAATATGTCCTATAATTTCCGGTGTTAAGTCGCCGATAACATCCTCTTCTTCGGGAAGTTCCTCTCCGATTATCCAGTTATAGTTATTGAGAACTTCGAGGATTAATTTCTTTATTCCGGAAATCTTAATCTTTCTTTCGGGAATTCCTTCTATTTTTTGTTCAATAAACAATCCGCCGTTTAAACAGGGAGAAACAATTGAAAATCTTTCTCCTCCTACAACGAATTCTTTAGAAACGAATCCGCTTTCTCTAACCTGTCCCAAAACATCGAAAAATATTTTGTTAAGGAATTTTTGTAAATCTTCCTCGCTTAGCTGGGAACAAATCCATTTGAAAAATTCTCTTGTGTTTTTTCTGTCCAAAACCCATTCTCTTTCTTCATTCTTTATCTTTACAAGCTTCAGTTGAGCGAGAAAATAAAAGAAAATAAGCCTGTCAATCAAATGCTGAACAGCCAAAAGTTTGTTTTTATCTTCTTTCAGATCCTTTATACTTTTGGCCATCAAAATTCTATGTTCCCATAACTGCCAGTAAAATTTCTCTACTATATCTCTAATATCAAAAAGGATGTTCATGTTATTTGGAGAGAATTTGTTTAGTTTGTCTATTCTGCTCTTAAGGTAATCGCTTCTCATTTTAGCAGAGTAATAAAACCACTTTACCTCACCAATTCTTCTAAAAACTTTCAGTTTTCTTGTAGCAGGAAAGAAAAACCAGATGTATCTAATTTTGTGAGATAGCAACTCTCTTTTTATTTTTTCAATCTCTTCGTTAGAAAAAACCTCAACATAGGCGAGCAAATTCTTTTCATCAACCAAAACTTCTTTTCCTTCAACTTCTAAAGGTATGCCTTTCCTGAAAAATCCTTTTTCCTTTAGCCATTCTAGATTATATTGCGTCATGCTTCCTCCACCAGCTTTCTCAGTTCAAAACAGAATCTTTTCGCCCTTTCCAAAGAAGTCCTTGCTTTACTCATTTTAACCTCTTCCGTCATTTCGTACTGGAATTTCGACCTTTTTCTTCTTTCAAGATCAAAGCTCTCTATGATTTCGTCGCTTTTAATTCTTGCTATTTCGAGCGCTTCTTCCTGAGCTTCTTCGAATTCCTCCAGCAAAACGTTCTTCAGTTTATTTCTCACAAAAACTATCAGAGCGTCTGCAGTTACCCTATGGGAAATTCTGCTCCCTACTTTGTAACCGAGTTCGTACAGCACGGCATTTGCCATGTAGTACATGGCATAATAAGAAATAACTATGACCCATAGCCATGAAGATCTTTCGGAAAAAATTTTATTCGCCAATCTCAAGCTTTCATCCGAATTTTTCAGAAAGATCTCAAGAATTTTTTTCTCGTACTTTTCAACTTTCCTGAGCAGACCTTCTTCCAAGTAATCTTTTACATTTTTCTCCGCTTCCTTTATCCTTTTTTCACTCAGCATTTTCGATCAACCTGCAAAAATCTTCTATTCCGATTAAAACAACATAATGCTTCAGAGCTTCGTTCACAACATTAAACTCCCTGCTTTTTAGCATGGAAATAAATTCGGAATACGTGAAGAAATTGAGGTGTAAATTCAGAGGCAAAATAGAAAGGGATTCCTCTATTTCTCCCTCTCTGTTCTTTTCGCATATGATGAGCAAATCTATATCGCTGTAAATTTTTCTTTTAAGGAAAGATCCGAAGAGAATTGCGATGAACTGAAATTTTAGTTTTTTCAGGTTATTGAAAATTATTTTAATCGTTTTGTTTTTGAGAATTTCCTCCCTTTTTTCATATTCGGCCATAATTACAATAGGCTCGAACCTTTTTTTGAGGGAAACTGCATAAGAATTTCCGTGTTTTTTTAGATCAAGAATACCTTCCTTTACCAAAGTTTTAACCAGATAGTATGCATTTTTATAATCAACCTCGCTCAAGCTGGCGAGTTTTCTTATGCTGAGTTTTTCATTTTCCAGAATTGTTTTTACCATCCTTATCTTTTTTTCAATCATGGTACTTCACCATAATATTATGGTCATCTACCATATTTTAATATTGCAAGTATTTTAGGTTCTTCCAGAACTTTTTGATAACCGCGAACTTTCATTTTTTCATTTAACATGTTTTTTAACCTCGTTATTTCATCTTCTCTTTTCCAAGGAGGAACTTTTTCAATTTTCTTTAACGCTTTTAAGATTTCTTCTTTATCCTTTCTTGGTAAAATTGTTACATCAATTTTTTCAAATATATCCTTCAGATCCTCTATTTTTTCTATTATCGTTTCTATCTGAGTTGTAATTTTGTCTTTTCTTCTATAGCTTACCTTTAAAAATTCCCTGTCCATCTCTAAGCATCTTTCCGCTATTAGACTCTTTATTCTTTCCAACTCATTTTTGCTTAGTTTCGTT
>Ga0190309_1000569_pt1 | contig 10339 bp, 9 predicted proteins | sample 48700767_MG_FD_161656 | JGI IMG/M metagenome (GOLD analysis project Ga0190309, IMG submission 161656) | Hydrothermal vent sediment bacterial communities from Southern Trench, Guaymas Basin, Mexico - 4870-07-6-7_MG | ecosystem: Environmental > Aquatic > Marine > Hydrothermal vents > Sediment ... | reverse complement strand
TGGCTGGAAGTGAGAGAAACGCAAAGAAAATAATCGCGCATCTCAAATCGTGATTTAGGTGAATTGCGGGTGGTGGGAGATGGTCGGGAAAAAGGCGATATTCATCCTTCAGGTCTCCATCATGCTCGTCGTCCAGTTGGCTGCGTTTGCGTCCTCGGTTTCGGCGTCCGCCGTTGAGGTTCCCAGTGAATACCTAATTGAGGGCGTCCCCCACGTTCAGCAGGATTACATGTGGTGCGGACCGGCCTCCCTGACGATGGTTCTCAACTACCTCGGGGACCCCGTGACGCAGAGAGAGGTGGGTAACGCCGTGGACCCGGAGCATGACGGAACATCCACGAGTGAAATGCTGACTTACGCGCGGAATCGGGGGTATATGGCGTTATGTTACAGGTGGGGTGAATCGGCGGTTGAGAACATTAAGATATGCGTGTCCCACGATTATCCGGTTATTGTGCTACAGTACTACTCAACAAGCTACCGCAGGGGCCACTACAGGGTGGTAACAGGGTACAGCGAGGAGTACGTGTTCGTGGACGACCCGTACGCCGGGCCGAGTTACGTGCTGAGTTGGGGGTTGTTCATAGAGTTGTGGTCTTACTCTTGGAACTGGAGCATGATCATCGTCAAGGATTCTCCGCTGGACTCCGATGGCGATGGTTTAAGGGATTATGAGGAGGCATCCATGGGCGTAGACCTATTTAACCCGGACACGGACGGGGATGGCTTATTAGACGGGGAGGAGGTAAATGTCTACCAAACGAGCCCACTTAAGGAAGACACGGATGGAGACGGCTTCAAGGATGCGGAGGAGGTTAAGGTCTACGGCACGAACCCCTCACTTGCCGACACAGACGGGGATGGCATAAGCGACCTTGATGAGGTGACGGTGTATCGGACGGATGCCACCAAACCTGACACGGACTCGGACGGGGTTTCGGATAAGGAGGAACTCGAATTAGGGCTTAACCCGCTCTCCGCCGATACCGACGGGGACCTCCTACCAGACGGGGATGAGGTAGCCCGCGGGACAAACCCCCTAAACGTAGACAGTGACGGCGACGGTCTAACCGACGGCGAAGAGGCGTTTAGGTATAAATCAAACCCCCTGAGCGTAGACACCGACGGTGATGGGTGGGGGGATGCCGTGGACCCCACGCCCACCAACGTACTAATTCCGAACAGCCCTGTTATAATAGCGGGCGCCGTAATCGCGTTAATCGTCTTGAAACTAGCGAAAAAGTAGAAGCTTTCAATCGTACCCTTCTTTTTCCGAACCGAATTGTTTCCACACCGTTCAGCGTAAACGCCGACCCTTCCTATTTCCAGCTCTCGATGAGCTTCTTCAGCATGGCCGCCTTGGGGTTCTCCTCGTTGAGTTTGTAGAGGCGTATTCTCCCGAACCTCCTCTGCTGGATTATGCCAGCCTCCTCCAACGCGTTTAGGTGACCTTTGGTTGTGGCGTAGTTTAACCCAGCTCTCTTAGCTATCTCGGATATGTTCAGCTCCCCGTTCTCCACTAGGATTCTGAGTATGCGGACACGCCCCCTCGAGGAGAGGACCCCCTCAATGGCCAAGGCCTTCAGCCTCCAGCAGCTTCACGAGTTCCCTCTCCAGTTCCTCGGCTGGTATCTTCGGTAGGCTGATGAGGGTTGTCCTACCCTTCCTGTTCGTTCCGGATACAACCCTCCCTAGGATGCCCATCTCAGCCATCTCGTTCACGTACTTCCAGATTTGGGTGTGGCCCCGGCGCTTCTCCCCATACTCCTCGCAGACCAACGCGTAGGCGTCCTCAGCGTCGCCCATGGATATGTAAGCCCCGCCACGCCTTATGAATGCCCTGGCGATGGCGAGGAGGAGCAGCTTCTCGTGTGTGGTTAGGGGTTGGAGGGCGCCCCTATCTATGGTTGGGTAGACGGAGGTGGCGGCGGCTCTCCTCACGTGCTCCGGCAGCACCTGCGGGGAGCCGTCTAGGTCCGCGTACTTCCCGGACCTTAGTAGGAGTTCTATGGCGTATCTGGCGTCCCCACCCTCGGAGGCCGCCAGCTCGGCGATGAAGTCAACGGTCTCCTCCGGGATTGCCCCATCCTTGAACGCGAGGTAGACCCTATCCGCTAGGATGTCCATGAGCTGGCTCTTCGTGTACCCCATCAGGTGTATGACGTTCCTCTGCAGGGTGCTCCTCGTGCTGGGGTCTATCCTAGCCATGATTCCAACGTCCCTGATTATGCAAATGAGGGAGAGGCGCGGGGGCATCCCCAACCTGCTTTCCTGTATCCGGGTGAGCTTATACAGTGGGTCGGAGCCCTCCCTGAGCACGAGCGCCTCCAGCTCGTCTAGGGCGAGGATGATGTAGGCGTTCTGCCTGTCCAGCTCGTCCATCAGCGCTTGGAGCAGCTCCTCGGCTGAGTAGCCCCGGCGTGGGAAGTTCGGGTGGAACCGCAGGATCGCCTGTTGGAGTATGAGGAAGAGGCTCCCCCTACGCTCCCGGCAGTTAACGTGAACGTACTCTAGGCGGATTCCCTTAGATTTCGCCTCCTCCTGTATATCCAACCCGAATCGCTGGGAGAGAACGGTCTTCCCGGTTCCAATCCTTCCGGTGATGAGGACGGTCTGTGTCTTCTTCCCGGGTATCTCCACGGCGAAGCGGAAGTATTGGTGTAGAAGCCTTAGCTCCTGCTCCCGGTGGGGGAGCCTCTTCGGGATGTAGTTGATGTCTAGGACGCCCTCGTTCTTGAAGACCGTGAAGGCCCTCCTCATGGAATGTTGGTACATGGGAGTTCGTTCGTCAGTTGCGTCCAGTATAATTTATGGTTTTTGTTCGTTGTTGAGAAAAAGTAAACGGAGAGGTAAGTGAAAGTAAACAACGCCGGGGCTCACCCGACCGCCTGAAGGTGCATCCCGGTGAGCTCCCCCACCACCTCTATCAGAAGCGTGTACTGGGGTTTCTTCAGGTCTACCTTCGCTCCAGTCGCTCTGGTTATCGCCGCACCCACGGCCCTCTCCACGTCGGCGTTGGATTTCACGAGGCGCCCCCTCCTCCTGCACCGAACGGCGAAGGTGGTATCCGGCTTGAGCTTACCGTGCACGAGTTTAAGGGCTGCGTCTACGATGTTCTGGAGGGACGTCTCAACGTAGACTTGAAATGGCACTATGGAGTGCACGTACGCCATCGGGCACCTCCTAAGTAGCTCCGCTGCCTCCACGGGGTTGAGGGTTGTGCGGGCGAGGATTACCCCCCGAAAGTTCGTCCTTAACGCCTCAGCCTCGTGGTCGTATGGGAGGAGGCAGTCGAGAATCTCCGTCTCCGCCGCTTCCTCCTTCCCAGGCTGGCACGTCGCTAGAATTAGCCCTTTATTGGGTGCTTTAAATTTGGGCACTAGCGGCTCCTCTTCCCCTCTATGAACTCCTCAACCCACCTCTTCGCAACGTCGTCGGGAACCTTCACGGGCGGGTGCTTGAACGCGTAGGCGGACACGCTCACCAGCGGGCCAGCGACGCCCCTATCCAGCGCCAGCTTCACAGCCCTGACTACATCGACCACCACGCCGGCGGAGTTCGGCGAGTCCTCAACAGCCAGCTTCAGGTCTATGGTGAGCGGTAGGTTCCCGAACTTCCTTCCCTTAATGTATATGTAGCATATTTTCTTGTCCCCGAGGAACGGCACGTAGTCCGAGGGGCCTATCCGCGTTGGGAACTCGTAGTCGGCGAGGCTCGTGACCGCCGTCGTCTTGCTTATGCGTTTGGTCTTCAGCCTCTCCTCCACGGTCATGTTGAGGAAGTCGGTGTTCCCGCCTATGTTCAGCTGGTACGTCTCGTCTATGTGGGCGCCACGGTCAAGCAGTAGGCTTACTAGGGCCCTGTGGACGATCGTCGCTCCAACTTGGCTCTTAATGTCGTCTCCGGCGATAGGTATGCCCGCCTTCTCGTACCTCGCAGCCCACTTCGGGTCCGATGCGATGAACTCCGGTATGCAGTTGACGAAGGCTACACCCGCCTCTAGGCACTTCTCCGCGTAGAACCTCGTTCCCTCATAGCTACCCACTGGTAGGAAGTTTATGAGCATGTCCGCCTCCGCGTCTTTCAGCACCTCAACCACGTCAACCGGGTCTACGTCATCGTCGTAGACGCTGAACGCGGTGCGCATGTGGGGTGCAACCCCATCTAGGATGGGGCCCGGGAGAACCTCCACGCCCAGCCTCGGAACATCAGCGAATTTGGCGCAGCAGTTGGGCTCAGCGAATATAGCTTCGCTCAAGTCTTTCCCGATTTTGTTCCTATTAACGTCGAAAGCGGCTACAAACTTAATATCGCCAACCTCATAACCCCCAAAATCAACGTGCATAAGGCCGGGTGCATCCCCATTACGCCTATAATACTCCACACCCTGCACTAAGGCTGAGGCGCAATTCCCAACACCTACAATAGCAACCCTAATTTCGCCCATCGAAAGCACCACCTCCACTTCACAATAAAGGCTGCATGGTACAGCTATATAATATTCTTCAAGAAAATTATAATAGAAAGGGGCTATTTAAGCTTTAAGCGACAGGAACTCGTTGGGTATATCCCCAAGGTTTAGTCTGGTGCTTCACCTACATAAGCTGGGTAGGCGTAGGCCCCGGTGCACCCAAAAATAGGATAATACTCGCACGGGGTGGGCTCCGCACTCAAGATCGCAATCATCAACTCAGCGGGGCAGGCTCTTCATCGCCACCCAAACCTGTAAAGGTACACCAGACTGATAAATCTTTACGATCGGTGGGCTAGCCGGGTCGCTGGCTCTTTAAATAGGATGGGGAAATAAGCTCAAAATGCCATGAAAAGGAGAAAAACACCCTACCTCAGCGACGGGAACAAGAGCACCTTCAGAATTCCAGCCGATTTAGCTGGGTCACTCCAAGTCGCCAACATAGACGTTAAGGCGGTCTGTATCCAAGCCCTCTACGACGCAGCCGCCCAAAATGAAGCCCCGGCAAAAGAAGCCCGGAATGCGTCGTTTTTGGTGCGGCCGCCGGGATTTGAACCCGGGTCGTCGGCGTGGCAGGCCGATGTCCTAGGCCAGGCTAGACTACGGCCGCCAAGATTGAATTGAATCTCAGCTTTCTAAAAAGCTTTCTCAAAGGTACTTAACTTAAACGCATCCTCCATGGTCGACTCTAAGGCCGGTTTGGAGGGGGTGCCGGGTCCTCCCGGTCGGTTTGCATCGTCGACTCGCCTGCTTTAAATTTTGGGGCAATTTAAGCCTAAGTGGATTTTTTGTGGATTATCTCCTCGACCCCACGTACCACCCAAGATGGGGCTAGGCCGAGTTGGGCTAGTTCCTCTCGGAGTTTCAATATCATTTTTGGAACGTCTATTTCCATTGGGCAGTGGATTTTGCATCTTCCGCATAGGGTGCAGGTGTAGGCTATGGGTGCGGCGTTTTCCGGGCCGCCGATTAGGAAGCGCGTGAGGATCGCGCCTATGCCCCCCATGTATAGGTAGCCGAAGTAGCCGGCTGTTAGGGGGTATATGGTGCACTCGTAGAGGCAACCTCCACACCTGAGGCAGTAGAGGGCCTGGCGGTAGACGGGGTCGCGCGCCATCTCGGTTCTATGGTTATCCAATAGGACTACGTGGTACTCTTGGGGTCCGTGTGCGCCGTATGTGATTTGCTTCTCTATGTCGCCTGTCTTGCTTGGGCCGCTGATGAGGCTCACGTAGGAGGGCGCCTTGTAGTTGGCGTATCTGCTGGCCACCTCCACCACGAGCATGCCGTCTTGGAGGGTGGGGACTACCTTCTCCATCCCCGCGACGACGATGTGCACCCTCGGAAGCCCGGTCGCGAGCCGTATGTTCCCCTCGTTCTCAATGAGGAACGTCGTCCCCGTCTCCGCCGCGATGGCGTTGGCCCCGCTTATGCCGACGTCCGCCTTGAAGTACATCCTGCGTAGGTAGCTCCTAACCTCCGCCACGAGGGTTGGTATGTGGGGTGGAACTGGTTTGTTTAGGAGGTTGCTCAGTAGTTCAGCCACCTTCTCCCTTGGGATGTGTATGGCTGGCGACAATATATGCATGGGTTTGCTCCCGAGTTGCTGAATTATAAACTCCCCTAGGTCCGTTTCGTAGACCCTGCAACCCATCTCCTCGAGCCTCTGGTTGAGGTGTAGCTCCTCGCTGGTTATGCTCTTAGACTTGACGATTATGTCCCCATCCTTCACCAAGCTCGCGATGTATTTAATTGCGTCCTCCGGGGTTCTGGCGATGAAGCAGCTTCCCTTTAGGTCCTCAACCCTGTCTTTAACTTCCTTGGCTAGCTCCTCCATGTGGAGGATGGAGTATTCCTTCACCTTCCTCAGTTGTTTAGCCTTTTCCTTCACGTGCGGGTAGAGTTGAAAGGCTGAGTCCCTGTTCCTCCTGTAGGACTCCACGGCCCTCGTCAGGGCCAACTGTATGAACTCGTTCTGGGTGGCTTCCCAAAGCTCGTCTAGGTAGTTGCGGAAGACCCCGTCTACGTCACGCCTCATGGGGGCTCACCTCAAGGCTCTCTCTAACAGTTGAGAGACGCTGAGAACTTTAACGTTCAGCGGCTTCTCATTACCAATCCATTCCACGCCCCGCCTCAGGTTTAGGATGCACTGGGGGCAGGAGGTGACTATGGCGTCTAGGTCGCTTGGGATTTCGTCCTCCTTCAGTAGTTTCCTCGACGCCACCATAACCGATAGGGTTGGGAAGTATAGTGGGAGTAAGCCCCCGCCACCACAGCAGGCGGCTCTCTCCCTAGTAAATCTGGGTTCGTAGAAGGTGACGCCCGGAACCGCCGACAGCAGCTCCCGCGGCTCCTCGTAGACCCCCGAGTGCCTCCCCAGCTCGCAGGGGTCGTGGTACATAACCTTCATCCGGACCTGCTTAAGCCTATCTGTGGATAGGACGCCGTTCTGGAGCAGGGCGTGGAGGAATTGGGTTGAGTGGAGGACCTCCGGGGTTTTAAAGCCGAGTTTTGGGTAGAACTCGCGGAACATTCTGAAGCATGCGGGGCACGGCGCTACAACCGTGGAGTACCCCTTCAACCTGTCTACGACTTCACCCGCCCTACTACGCGCCTCAGACCAACACCCAGATAGGATAAGGGGAAACCCGCAGCAACCCTCCTCCTCTAGCAGGCTGAAGTTGACGTCCAACTTCTCCAGCAAACGCAAAAAGCAGCTCAACTCTTGGGGGAGTTTCTCCCTGTAGGTGCAGCCACACCAAATCAGCAGCCCTGCAGCCATTAAAGCCCATCACGTCATTAATGAGGTGGTTATTTAAAAATTTCTAATTAGGTCATCAACCCGTCCGGTTAATGAAGACTTAGGGGTCTACATTCCCACGGGATTGGAGGCTAATTTTTTATTTTCATGGGTCTTAAGTATGATTTTGGGTCATTAGGGTGGCTTCAAGGTATCTAGGCATAGGCGAGATAAGGGATGCCCGGAGGAGAATCGGCGGTGTGGTCAGGAAAACACCGCTGATCTACTCCCAATTCTTCAGCGAGGTTGCTGGTGGCGACGTCTACCTGAAGTTGGAGAACCTTCAGGTGACCGGCGCCTTCAAGATTCGGGGTGCACTATATAAGATGCTCAAACTGACGGATGAAGAGAGAAGGAGGGGCGTAGTCACCGCATCCTCCGGGAACCATGCTCAGGGAGTCGCCTATGCGGCGAGGATGCTCGGAATCAAGGCGTTAATAATCGTCCCGAAAAACACGCCGAAGGTTAAGATAGACGCGATTAAAAGCTATGGGGTGGAGCTGATGGTGCACGGCGACTACTACGACGAGGCTGAGGCGAAGGCACGCGAGTTCGAGAGGGAAGCCGGCATGGTCTACGTTTCCCCATACAACGATGCGGATGTCATAGCGGGGCAGGGGACGATAGGACTTGAAATATTAGAGGAGCTACCGGATGCCGACGTAATTATCGCGCCGGTCGGCGGCGGAGGCTTAATATCCGGGGTTGCAATTGCGGCTAAGTCCATAAACCCGGAGATTGGGGTAATCGGCGTTCAATCGTTCGCGTCGCCCGTCATGTATGAGTGCATCAAGGCTGGAAAGATAATCAAAGTGGAGAATCTCGGGGAGTCCATCGCCGAGGGTCTACATGGCGGAATAGAAGACGGCTCCATAACGTTTGACATAGTCAGGGAATACGTGGATGAGATATTGCTCGTAGGCGAGGACGAAATAAAGGAAGCAATTAGGCTATTTTTGGAGCACCACCACCAAGTCGCGGAGGGCTCGGGCGCCGTTGGGTTGGCAGCCCTGCTGAGGTATAAGGGGAGATTTGCGAATCGCAAGACGGTGGTCATAGTTAGCGGGGGGAACATAGACCTAGAATTACTGAAGAGCATTCTGTGCGGATGAAAAATGGCAAAAATGGTGTTGGGAATGAAGTTCGGGTTAGCCCCCGCCGATTACCGGCATCACCACCACCACATAATCCCCATCTTCCACCGCGTGCTTTAACGTGGCTGGTTTTCCATTCACTAGGATGATTATGCGTTCTGGGTCCACGTTTTCTGGGAATTTCAGGATGTCACCTAATTCGGTTGGCTCTTCTAGTTGTAGTTGCTTTCTCCTGTATCCTAGGAGTTCGGCTATGTAGCCTAGTAGTCTTACTTCGGTCATGGAGTTAATGGGGTGTATTTCTGAAGTTGGTCGGCGACATCCCCAAGCCCCAGCTTTTCTAGGGTGCTTCGCCGCGGTATGCCCCTCTCATCCCACCCCCTCTTCTCGTAGTACCTGCTCAGAAGCTGGTCGTACCCCTCACGCTTCAGCGTGGCACCCTTGAAGGGCCCCTTGGTCAGCGGCTCCTCAAACCACCGGGCTGGCGGATAGTCCATGCTCCTGCTCCACTTGCCTCCCCACTCCCTCACCCAATAAGCCCTCATCAGGGAGTATACCCGGTCGCCTACAGTGAATAATTCGTCAAGGCTGACGGAGACCCCCGTGGCGGCCTTAAACAGCTTCGGATACCACTCTAGGCTGAAGCCCAGCTCTATCCATGGGAGCCTGCAGGAGACGAGGGTCTCAAACATGCCGCCCCTTATCCTCTGGAACTCTATCACCTTGTCTACCTTGGCCTCCGTGTATCCGAGGCGGTCCGTCCTCACCTCCCACGATATGACCCACGCGTCCTTGTGGTGGGCTCCGATTGGCGACGTCCCGAACGCCAGCGCCATGGCTGGCGCCGCGTGGCAGTCGTAGGCTGAGACCTCCAGCCCCTTCACGTGGATGGCCCACCTCTCCGAGCCTCCCCCGAGCTTCTCGGAGAGCCTCGTAACCCCCTGGGCGAGCGCGTCGCCTAGACCCCGGCGGTAAGCGACATCCTCCACGAGTTCCTTAACCCTCTTGAAGTCCCCCCACTCCACGCCGTCCTTTAGGAGGCCCTTCTCGGTGGCCTCCATCGCGAAGCCCAGCGTGTTCCCTAGGGATATGGAGTCTATGCCGTACTCGTCTGCAAGCCGGTTTAGCACGGCGACCTTCCCGAGGTGTCCGAGCCCTATGTTGGAGCCGAACATGGCGACATTCTCGTAGTCCAGCTCCGAGTCCATTCTCTCCGAGTCTATCACAACGTTTCCGCACCTCATGTTGCAGTAGGGGCACCCCCTACGCTCTATCTTCATGGCCTCCATGGCGTACCCGTCTATCAGCCTAGCGTACTCGAAGACGCCCTCCCTGAAGTTGTACGTTGGTAGGACGCTGTTCTCTTGGCACCACTCAAGCGTGGCCATGGTTCCCTGCCTTATCCAGAATTCGTAGTTGGGCTTGGATTGGATGTCCTCGTAGCACTCCTTCGCGATTTTGTCGTAGGTTTCTGGGTCGGCTAGTGGTATGTCCTTGGTTCCCCTAACGACTATGGCCTTAAGCCTCTTCGAGCCCATCACGGCTCCCATACCCGGTCTACCTCCAGCCCTCCCCTCCTGAGAGATGATGTTGGCGTAGAGGACTTGGTTCTCCCCTCCCGGGCCTATAGCTAGAATCCCCGTTCCCCTTCCATGCATTTCTTTCAGTTTTCTCTCCGTCTCGAAGGTTGTTAGCCCCCATAGGTCTTCGGCGTCCTTCACCTCGGCTCTTCCATCCTCTATGTAGAGGTAGGAGGGCTTTTCCGCCCGTCCCTCAATTACCACGGCGTCGTAGCCCGCCTTCCGCAGGTGTGGCGCCGCGGCGCTTCCGAGGTTCCCGTCTCCATACCCCCCAGTTAGGGGGCTCTTAGCCGCCACCACGATCTTCCCGAGGCTTGGCCCCGGGAGTCCCGTTAGGGGTCCCGCGGCGACCACGAGTTTATTCGCTGGGGATAGGGGGTCTACCTCGGGTCCA
>Ga0190309_1000567_pt1 | contig 10382 bp, 12 predicted proteins | sample 48700767_MG_FD_161656 | JGI IMG/M metagenome (GOLD analysis project Ga0190309, IMG submission 161656) | Hydrothermal vent sediment bacterial communities from Southern Trench, Guaymas Basin, Mexico - 4870-07-6-7_MG | ecosystem: Environmental > Aquatic > Marine > Hydrothermal vents > Sediment ... | reverse complement strand
TAGCCTATTACCGCAATCGTCTTCCCCGCAAGAATGCCCAAATCCGCATCTTCCTCCTTGTATATCTTCGCCACTTGCACACCACCGCCTCTCCCTTTCTCTCATAAAATATTTATCTCCTTCACACAAGCACAGACATTCAAACAAAAAGAGGCAGAACGATGGAAGTGGGGCGAAAGAGCAGGTAATGTTCGGTGGGGCTGTTGATAATGCTGCACTATATGCAACAAGAAGCGCATTTAAATCTGAGAATGGCTCCGCTATTCAGGTGGAAAATTCATATTAAAGTAACAAATTGAAGTCAGCGTTTTACGAACTCGTTGTGGTAGTCTTCCACCTCCGCGTATCCGTACTCCAACACCCATTCCAAATCTGACGCCAACTCCGACGCCCACGCTGAGCGTCGGGGTTTCCACGGACAAGTTCGAGTATTGCGACGTGCCCATGATGAACATCACATTGTCAAAGCCCGAAGATTAAACGCGTGTGTGCGTTTCGCTCACGCTCCGCATCTTCGGGTTTGGGACTGTACCCTTCAACATGATGCTGTTCTCAGAACTGCTGACGCTGCCCTCAAGATCACTGACACCAATCGCTTTCTGAGTATCCCATAACTTATTGATACCTCATAACCTCCAACTTAGTGACCTGAGTAGTTATGAGAGCCCATTCAATGTCTGTTTTTCTTAAGGAGCATGCGTTCTGTGTTTCCTTAAGACAGGCTCCGGTCAGAAGGGAAGGTTTTATATTGAGCGGTGCTAAAGTAAGTCAAGGATGACTGGAATCAGGAGCGTCCTAGTTCCCCTAGCCATCCTCGCCATGCTGTTGACGTCCTGCACTCCACTCGTGAAAGGCAATGTTCTGGTTTACAACTCCACGGATTACGATGAAAAATCGCTGAAGGTGCATGTGAGGTTCACGATCGTCGGCGGGGAGGGAGGTGCGCTCGCCTCCGAGTATCCGCGGGACCTGGTCATCCTAATGGACTCCTCGCTCTCGATGCGTGACGTTTACATGGGCAGGTCCAAGCTCGATTGGGCAAAGGATGCTGTCACCTCACTTTTAGAGTCGCTCTACGCCTATAAAACCAGAGTGGGGGTTATCGCCTTTTCGGACAGTGTTGTGGAGGTGTGTCCGCTCACGTTCAACTTTGAGGATGTGAAGGACAGGGTCGACAATGTCTCCTGTCGTGGGTTCTCCACGAATTATGGGGACGCCATCCTGAATGCGGTGGATATGCTGAGAGCAAGGGGCAGGGAGGCTCTTCCTCTGCTGATAATTCTAACGGACGGGGGCAGCGATGAGGGCGCCACCAGCGTCGAGGACGCCGTGGATCTCGCGAGGAGGGAGGGTATCATAATACACGTGGTCGGGTTCGGGAGCCGGGACAACATAGATGAGATCATGCTGAGGGGGAAGGTGGCGCAGCCCACCGGCGGCGAGTACAGATACGCATCGTTCGAAGGTCTCGGCGACGCCTTGGTGGAGGTGCAGGGGATGGAAGAGTTTCTGTCGGCAGCGAACCTGCGGATCACGATCTCGCAGAGCGAGAACGCGACGCTCGACTACTTCTCGGTGAGGGAGATGGTGAGCCCGGGTGTTGTGCTAGCGCAGGGGGACCATCTCAGCTTCGTCTGCCCGAAGATAGCCCCTAACGGAAGAATAGAGCTGGAGTTCGACACCTTCACGCCGAAAACCGGGAGTGTGGGTGTGGCGACCGTCCTCGCTGAGTTCGTAGATGAAAACGGGAAGAAAAGGACAGAAATATTTGATGTGAAAGCCAAAGTGCCTGCCAGATCTAACTGGATGCCATATGCCGCGCTCTTAGCCATAATCACTGCCTTAGTAGCGCTACTCCTCCATGCAAGGAGCAGGGTCGCGAAAGTCGGTAAGTCGGTTAACGGTTTGGGAAGAAGACTTTCGAATGCCAAAAACTCCCTTCATAAGCTCGAAGCCGATGTCGAGAACGAGTTTAAAAAGCATGGTATTGTGATGCCAAGGGAGCTGATGAAGAAATTTGATGAGGTTTATAAAAAGCTCGAGTCAGATGGTGATGAGGTATAATGGGGGTAGAGGTGGAGCGGCTGGCGCATGGGAACATGTTTGCGGTAGGGCTCGGCGGCACAGGCGGGAATGTCGTTGGGACGCTTGTCGAGGAGGTCAAAGGTAAGACGGTGAACTTTGACTATGTGCTAATAGATTTTCCGCAGGGGCTGAGGCGGTTAAAGTGGCCGCCGAGTCCTGAGAAGATTATAGAACTCCAACTGCCGCAATATGAGTGGATAGTGAGCGAGGGAGGTTTCTCTAACTTCCCGAGAGAGGCGATTCCCCAGAACCCAGAGCTGGGGACGGGGAGAAGGCGCCCGTATTCGAAGGTGACCTTTGAGTACAACCGGAAACGGATAAAGGATGAAATTGACGATCGTTTGAAAAAATATTTCAAAAATTTCCGTACACACGGTGTGACGTGCTGGATTTTCACGTCACTGGGTGGAGGCACCGGCAGCGGGATGTTCCTCGACTTCGCAACCCTCCTCAAAGAACTCAGGGAGAAGTTCAGATACGAAGGCCGAGGAATATTCATTTTCCTCGTGGGCATTCTCCCTTCAGGCACGAAAGACGACGACGCCGAAGCGCGGCTGAACGCGATACAGGCGCTCAGGGAGCTGAACTACGTCCTAGAGCGGGAAGAGCTATTCAACCAGGTATTCATCGTGGGACTACACCGATATGCGATTGGAGGACTCGAAGAGGCGGCAGAAACCGTGGATCGGATAATAGCGAAGTGCATTCTCGACTTCTGCTACGGAGTGCCTGATATCAACAATATCATCACAGCGGTGGACCAAAGGAAGTTAGGCGCGAAGGATAAGAAGCTTCTCTCGTTCTCTGCAGCCTGCTACCGCTTCCCATTGCCAGAGATGCTTGAACTTAAACAGCTCGAAAATAAATTCTTAGAGCTGAGGCAGAAAGAGGAACAGCTCTTGCGCGATAAGGACAGATATGAAGAGCCTATGAGGGCATGCGATGAGAGGATTAGGAAGCTGCAGAGGGAGATAAATGATTACAGGAAGCAGATAGATGAGGCGAAGAAGGAGGAGGGATTGCTGTCCTTCATCAAGAAGATCAAGGTGAAAAAGTGGGAGGAGGAGATTAAAAGGCGTGAGGAGTTGATCAAAGAGAATGAGGAAGAGAAAAAGAAGTACGAAGCCAAGATTAAGGACATCGAAAAGGACCTTAAGAAGGTATCCGAAGATCTGGCGCAGTTAAGGGGGGAAATAGCTAAAGTTGAGACCTCGCTAGAGCGGGGGCAGGAAGGCGCGTTTCTTGTGGAGCGAGTGAGCCGAAAGGAATATGATCGAGAGAAACGCAGACTAGAGGAGTTGGCAGCAAAGCCCCTGAACGATGTCGTAGATGCAGTCAAGGGTGCCGGTACGTTCGAACGCCGGATTCGAGAGAGAATAGATACTCTCATGAGGCAGCAGCCGTTAATCGTGGGGGTTGAGAGAAGGATTCCGTTCGCCGTCTTCGGCAAGAAAGCGCCTGCGGGGTTGAGCGTTCCCAGCATAAACCCTGCCGTGGTGAATGATAGTAGTGAGGAGGGAATTCGATGGGAGATTGAGCATGGCGTGGAGCTCTACGCCATATTTTCAGGGATAACCCTCGATCAGATCAATGATGTGAAGTTAATCCTCAACGAAATGGTAAAGGAAGGAGGCAAGGTATCTGACCCTGAGATGGTAAACCGGTGGCTCGCTGCATATAAGTACAGGGAGATGGACTGGAGCGAGTACGTCCCAGACTGGTTGGAGGTGTGACTTGCCGCACAGGCACGGGCTCTCGTATGCGCTGGCAACCCTCATCTGCACGCTATGCGCCTCGCTGCTAGTTGCTGCGCTGAAGGATCTTTTTCTCGATTTCCTTTCATGGCGGGACGGTTCCTGAAGCTCTCGCTGGACTTGCCGTACTCCGAGGAAGCCATATTAATAATGCTAATCGTCGCGCTCTCATCTTCCTCTAGGGCGTCGCATTCGCGTTCCTCCATAAAGGAGAAGTCTTTTGTTAAAATCACTGGAACTACCGAATGGGATCATTTATTACTACTAACTCTAAACTCTCCGTAGATGAGGTATTTTGAGAGGGAACAGCCGCATATAGGTTGCAAAAAGGGCGACGTTGCCGAAGTCGCGTTGCTCCCTGGCGCTCCCGAAAGAGCGGATAAGATAGCGCAGAAGCTGGACTCCTACGAGAAAGTGAGCGAGCGTCGGGAGTTCAGGATTTACAATGGGGAGGTTCACGGTTGCAGGGTGACAGTTGCATCTACGGGCATCGGCTGTCCGTCTGCCGCGCTCGCAGTCGAAGAACTCGCGAACTGCGGCGCCGAGGTGTTCATAAGGGTGGGGACGACAGGCGCCATTCAGGAAGGTATCGAGCTTGGCGACGTGATAATAGCGGAAGCTGCGGTGAGGGACGACGGCACGACCAAAGAATACATAGGCATCGAGTACCCTGCGGTCGCCAGTTTCGATGTCGTCGAGGCTCTGAGGAGGTCCGCGCGTGAGCACGACGTGCGGCACCACGTCGGCATCGTGAGGACGAACGACGCTTTCTACGGCGATCCCGACTTCGAGAGCACCGTGAAAAAGTACAGGAGGGCGGGGGTACTGAGCTTTGATATGGAATGCGCCGCCGTGTTCACGGTGGCGAGACTGCGGGGGCTCAGAGCGGGCGCCGTCCTCGGCGTGGTCGGCAACATCGTGAGAGGCGAGCACGGGTACGAAGACCCGCAGAAGTGCCGGAGTATGATCGAAGAGGCGGAGGAGAATGCAATAAAGGTTGCCGTCGGTGCCGTGAAGTACATGCAGGAATAGGCGCTTTTTGCCGCCCCAATGCGTTCATCGCAGGGTGCGGCTGGACAAGTAACATACCTCGTGTGACCTGAATCAGCTATCTACTGTCCCGATTTATGACAGTCTTGGATCCTCTTCAGGCCTTAGTCCTTCCTTCTTACAGGTATCATCTCCCAACACCACAACTCCCTTGAACTTCAAACCGTGCGGTTCTAATATTTCTCTTATAGCTTTGATTTCTTTCTCAATATCCTTTCTCGCCTGATCAAGCCACTTCTCTTCAGGCCTTCCATAGGGTTCTATCAAGATGTATTCTCTTACAAAGTACACATTTGCTACCGCTTGATGCTTTGGATAATGCTCTTCCTGTATACTGATAATTTCCATTCTCGCAAGCAGCTTATTCAGCACACTCTTTAGCTTTTCTCTACTCTCCTCTTCTACCTCTTTCAGCACTTCACTGCTTAAGTTTTTAATCTTTTCAAGATTATTCTCATCCTTTATTCTACTAACTCTCTCCTCATTCACACCAGCGACATATAGCATTTCGACAAGATCTTCCTTTAACCTTTTCACTTCTCTTTTATTCTCTCTTAGCTTCTCGTCATAAAGTTCTTTCCTTGCTCTCCTATAGTTAATATCGCAGGCATCGGCAAGCCTGAGGAGGGCTGCGAGAAGCTTGAGCCTGATGGGCTCGTAGTCCTCACCAAGAGTGTCTCTTAAGGGCTCATCCATCAATGGCCTTTTTCCTCTGGCTCTCAGCTCTTTCAGGTGCTCGCTCGTAAGAGGGGCATCGCTCTGATGGTATTTAATAATTTCAGCTATTATTTTCCTCTCGTCATGATCTAAGGGCAGCCTCAGAAGCACAATAGGCACGTTTGCAGTCTTTAGTAGCATCTCGGCACTATATATTCCATGATTCTTCCGAATTTTAAGACTTCTTTCTCCATACTTGTCTTCTAAGTTTGTATAGCACATACCGATATCATGCAAGAGGGCTGCACACAATAGGTAAAACAGTTCTCTGCTATTGAGAAAAGAGGGGTTCTCTTGAAACCTTGGGAGCAAAATCCCGTCTAAATTTGAAAGAACTCCTCTTACGTGATCAAACCCGTGATCAACAAACCAAGGACACTGGTTAAACTCTTCATACAACTCCTTCCTATGCTCCATGCAATAATTGAAGAGTGCTTCAAATAGCGTCTTCAAATCCTTATCTAAGAAATTAGGGAGTTTGAAGGGTTGGTTTCTCGAGAGTTCAGATGGCTCAGTTGCCTTGCTTTGAGGGACTATTACCTTTCCTCTCTCTAGGACTTTTACGCGCCTCATAACAAATTTAACGTTTAACAGTTCTGCCTCATACGTAATGAATGATACAAGAGCGAGAGAAGTTGTGATACTGAGGTATAGAAGGAAAAACTTTGAGTTGAAGGATAGGGGTAAGTAAAGCGAGGTTCCTACAAGAATGAGCAAGGATATAAGAGTAGAGAGTAATGACAGGTTTTTAATCTCACCGCTATCAATTTCCTTCCTTAAAGAACGAGGGAGCATTAAAAGGAAGAACCCGTGTCCTAGAGCTATCTGGAGAATAATACTCCATATTAATGGACCGCTGAATCTTAGGAGCGCGCTCTTAGCGCTTTCGTTCTCAAGTAATAACATCCAAACAGTATTCAGTGCGTACAGAGAGAGGAAAAACGATACGAACAATTTTGGCAAGGTGGCTATGTTGAGGGAAAAATTTAAATATCCTGTGTCTTTGAGCCCTTCCTCTATTAAACCGTAGTACATTTTCATCCTCCTTAAGGTATAGTATGCCATTAGTAATGCGGTAGAATACAATATTACAAGTGGGTGGAGCATGCAGGGGATGCCGGAATTGGAGACGAGAAATATTAATGTTCCAAGGACAATCCCAGAGTAGAATATCCTTATATCTCTAGTCCGCACTAACACTTTAAGAGGTGTCTCCATCAATGGCTCAGTAAGCAGATATATAATTTCAGCGAGCAGTTGTATTATCTTCTCTAAGATATGTTTATATCTTGCAGTCTTACCTTTATAGTATTCTATGTGGATGTACTTCTTACACTTGACACACCTTAACTTCTTTTCAGCCGTTAAAGTCGCTTCTAACTCCTCTGGAAGAGATGTTATGAGCGTGTCATAGAGGTGAACATGATCGATCTCACATCCGATTGGTATGCTGACTTTATTTTCAGCCCTGCACAACGGATTAGGACATTTAAAAACCACATCTACACATCTCGTTCCCGACATTATCTATTACCATATTGCCTTAATTACATAAAAAGCTACTGCGCATGCGATAAAGGGTATTGAGTACTTTAGATCATCCTCTATGTTGTCTAACACTCCATGGAGCATGAAAATGTTTGAAAGCGTCGAGTCATGCACCCTCCGCACCCAACTGGGTCTTAATTCCTCAGCTTCTTTCGACCCCACCGCTCTTATGGACCTGAGGTTATATAGGTCAGCTGCTACCCAAAATAAATCTGGTACTAGGCTCCAAAGAGCACATAACACATGCAACATTATATTGTTAGTGAATGTAAGAGCTACTATAATTCCGACAGATACGTGACCAAGCGCATGCATCCTGTTATGTAGAATCTTGACATATAAAGACATAGGTAGCTCTTGCGAAGTTTAATAGAAAGGCGTTCTAATTATAGGTTATGTCTGTAACGTGCTGTTTGAGAGATGTAGCGAATGAGGTTGAGGTATGGAAAAAGGCAAATAGCGTCTCTGCTCCTACCGCTCCTCGCAGTCGCCCTGATCGCAGCCTCTGCGGCTTTCGGGGCGTACGCTCTCATACCGATGCTCCTCGCTCTCCTCCTGCTCTCCGTTCTCAGGAACGGCATGCTCAGCTTCTCCACGGCACTTTTCATCTCCTGCATTGTCTTTGGCGGCGTGGACGACTTCTTTGTTATTAAAGCAGATAGACCATGCGGTTCTCGCGATACTGATGATGGGCGGGCTGTTCGTCGTCTACCATGAGGGCGGCGCCGACTTCTACATATGGCTCAGGAGGAAGACGCGGTTGTTCCGTCTCAGGAAGCTCCTCGCAGCCCTCGTCACCCTCATGAACTTCTTCAGCTCTAACAACGTCCGTCATCGCAACTAATTTGATGCTCAGGGAGGATCTGAGGAGCGAGCACTTGGAAGAAGCGGACAAGGGGGACCTGTTAGGGATCGTACTGCTCCTCTGCAACGTGTCCTGCGCACTGGGGCCTCTTTCCTTGTGGTGGCTGTTCTTCGGGAAGTTCAGAGCGGAGGTCCCATTCTCGTTTTCCACTGTGCTCCCCTTCCTTTTCTATCCGGCTATCGCGATGGTGTATACCTTTGCCACGGCGGAGAGGTGCAAGGAGAGAGAAGAGAGCGAAGAGGTCTTAGAAAAGAGATTCCCCGATGCTAAGAACATGTTATTCCTCTTCTTCATACCGTTCCGAATTGTGCACCCAAGATTATCTCTGCCTTTCCCTGTTCGAATATAAGTTTTGTGCTAAAGGTGGAGAACACAGGGACAGAAGAGGATGCCGTGCTTCTTAGCGTAACTGATGAACTCAGCTGGGACTATGAATATCCTGATAGAACTCGCATCTGGAGAGGAAAAATACTTCTTCTTGAACTTCACACCCCCGGATTATTATGCCTACAACAAAAACGAGATATATGTGAAGGCGGTCTCTGCAAGTGATAAATCAAAAGTTAGTATGTGTAGTGTTCGTTATCATCCTATATCTTATTATCAGATTAATTGTCCGCTCTTATTTGAATTTTTGTTCGAAACGGAGGAAGAACTTGAGGTTGAGGAAGTTTCGGAATTCGTGAAAGTGAGCGAATTCTCTCCCACTCCTGCTGGTCAATTAGTTCTATCTATATTTGTAGAGCCAGTAGGAGGGCGTGTGGAGAATATAATCAAGGTGAAATCAAAGGAAACAGGAGAAAGTGTAGCAATCCCGTTCACAACAGTTAATCATACCGCAATCACAACGGACTTCCAGTTCCCCGATGATAGTTATAGCTTTAGGAATTAGGAGAAGTTAATAACGATACCTATCTTAGACTGGGAGCTCAGCATCGGTGGTCGCTGCTTCGGAATGTCTGAAACCTGCTTGCTTTTCTATGAAGGGATTTATGAATTGCCGGAGGGGAAGTCTCGCCTATATGAAGTGCAAAAGGACGACAAAACAACTCTCTATAATATTCCTGTATCTATTGGAACTCTGATAACTATCCATCAGATAAGGTTTAAGAATACGCTAACTGACTGGCTTAAGGAATTTGCGAAAACTGATAACAAAGCAGAATACATAAATCTGAAGCAGAATATATCGAGAAACGAGCCAGTGATACTCGGAATGTTGGGAGGCAAGAGTAGCAAAGGAAAAGATAAATCATTGCACGCATGCGTTGCCTACGGCATTATTGAGGTCGGTAATAAAGCCTACATCTTGATGTATGACAATAATTATCCTTACAAAAACGACGCATTCAACTTCTTACTATCCCATGCATGTGCGGTTCTTGACAAGGAGAAATGGAACTTTAGATATTCTGGATATAGTAAAATGATGGTGGTGAAAGCAACGCCATTGTTAAAAGCGGAACTTGAGCAGTTGCTCAGTGAAGGAAACATCAGCATACTTTCTCGCAGGAACATCTCAAACATAACGATTCGGAGGAGTGACTGAAGAGATTTTATAGAGATTTTATCGTAAAAAGACTCACAAACACAAAGAATGGGATAAATAAATGTTAGGGGGAGAAAGACTTAAAGTAATGGCGGAGGGAGCATGCTAAATTTTTTCTCTCGCTATCGCACATATTCCACTGCGGAATAGTTGTTTTATGCCGAAGTGTCGCATTAGTTCCACAAATCTATCTATTTTTTGAGGCTCGTCTGCGAGTTCGAGGATGAGGGAGTCAAGCGTAGCGTCAGCGACTTTTGCGCCGTAAGAAGAGGCGATTTGCATGATTTCAGCACGCTGCTCCGCATTCTTCGCAGCGACATGCAACAAACAAAGGTCTCTGACAACGCAATCACCACGCAATTCCTTCGCATGAAGCACCTCTACCAAATTATTCAACTGCTTTCGCACTTGCTCCAGCTCCCTTTCAGAGCCGTCAATTACGACAGTCATCCTTGAGAGTCCCGCCTTCTCGCATGGCGAAACCGTCAGCGATGTGATATTTATGCCTCTTCTCGTGAACATTCCCGAGATGCGAGCCAAAACACCAGGATTATCCTCAACAAGAAGCGAAATTATATGCCCCTGCATCTTTCCACACCTATCATTTCCGTTAATCCTCCGCCTGGAGGAATCATTGGAAGCACTTTATCCTCCTTTCCCACAATAAGATCAAGAATTGCCGTCTTTCCTGAATCAAATGCGTTCTTGAATGCTTCCTTTAGGTCTTCAGGACGCTCAACTCGCTCCGCATAGCACCCAAATGCTTCTCCTAACTTCACGAAGTCAGGTGTAACGCCCAAATGCGTGTGAGCAT
>Ga0190309_1000565_pt1 | contig 10407 bp, 16 predicted proteins | sample 48700767_MG_FD_161656 | JGI IMG/M metagenome (GOLD analysis project Ga0190309, IMG submission 161656) | Hydrothermal vent sediment bacterial communities from Southern Trench, Guaymas Basin, Mexico - 4870-07-6-7_MG | ecosystem: Environmental > Aquatic > Marine > Hydrothermal vents > Sediment ... | reverse complement strand
CTACAAATATAGCACTCTCCATGAATATCATCACTTCTCACCAAGTTTCCATTTCTGTCGCAGATTATCATCCATCCGCCTTCTGCAGAGATGTGAAGTGCAAGAACTGGTGTTGTATAGACATTATTTCCATCTCTCACAACACATGTTAAGTTAGGAAAGAGAACATGATAATCATAAATCTTTCCACCTTCTCCTACTATTCCACCTTTCTCCTTTTCATGCACTCGCATGTGCAAGTGAATTGCTCTCTTGTCAATTTCTTTTCCGCAGATATCACATATCACCTTTGTCATCTCAAAATCACCTCCAAGATGGCTATGATGTTTCCTAAAGCATCATCTAAAGTTAACACTGTAAATATACTCAAACCTATAAATGAGGGTAAGTTGAATGACCCTTGTGTTCGTGGATGTGTCCCTAAGATTGTGACACCAACTCCTAAAGCAAATGTTATAAGAGTAGCAATAATAAGTGCGGGAACTATTCCATACTTTGTGAACATTTCTGCCATAAAAGGGTTCTGTTCAGAGAGACCGAGATATGTAATTCCAACATAGGTAGTGAGAGAAGCAATTGCATCAGTAAGAATAAAGAGAAGGAACATAATCCAAATTGCCTTCTCCTTCACTTTTATCATCTCTCATCATCACCTCCTCATGACATAAATGTATGTGTCAGAATGAATAGCACACCTAAACCCAAGCAACCCAAGAATATCAACATTCCATACTTGATATAATCCTTCACTTCACTTCCTAACTGCTCTCTTATTGCACTCTCCAACACTGCTTTTGTGTGAGCAACATTTGCAGATGTGTATGCTGAAACTGTATCAATTGCATTCGCAATCACTTGATATGTGAATTGACCCGTCTTTGTCTTCATTTTTTCAATCTCCTTTCTATTCTCCTCTATGAACTTGAGGAGGTTTATCATCTTTTGCACCATTTCCTCATTATCAAGTCCTGTATCGCTTAATGCTCTCCTCATCGCCTCTTCTTGTGATAATCCCTTTCCCAGATACTTCTCATAACGAGAAATGACAAAGAATGCAATATCCTCCATTCCACTTACATCAATCCCATGTTCCTTCAGGTAGTCCTTGAATTGTGAGAATGCAACTGCCTCTCTTGTTGCAATTGTTTCAGGAATGTTCACAAAGTAATGATAGATTGGTATTCTTCCATTCCATCTCTCAAGTGTTGCATTTGTTCCTTTGAATTTTATACCGACATCACCAACATAGTAATAGTTCGTCACAGAGGGATTTAATCTCCTCTCCTCTCTTGGAATATATGCTCTGACAATTCCCTCTGGATAATGCACCAGAGCGAGTGGCTTCCCCTCTCTTCTTGCCCTCCAAAAGATGAATGCTTCAGGAGCATATCTTTTGATTGCAAGTGCAAACATTATCAAAGCCATAGATGCAATTATCGCCCAAAGGAGGAAGCCAAAGAATAGGAATTCAGGAACAATAATCATACCACCTCACCTCCTCTTAAACCTCTGAATAATCTGTTGTAGTCCAGTTATCAGAGCCACAACACGGACATCTTGTTTTCTTCAAATGCTCTATTAATTGCTCCTTTGTCATCCACTCTATCACTATGGGAAACATGTAGTCATCTTTCTTACATTTTGGACATTTTCTCCTCTCACAATCATTACATATTGCATAAATCACTCTTGTTCCCACCCTACATCACCTCTTCCTGAAGAATGGTAGAATACCAAGAAAACTCCTCTGTGGATACCTCCTCAACCGCTCTCTCAACTCATACTCATCCATTCTCATCAACTCCTCTCTTGAAACTATCTGCCTCTGTGAAACGAGTGCAATTCTCTCAAATCCATCCATGCTTCGTAATAGTTTTGCTTGGAATTTGATTGTAATTAAGCCAACGATATGATGGAATTCTGGTGTAAGGTCAAACTTTGTCAGTCCGAGTGGTAGGTCAGCATCAATTAGTGACTTTTGTATGAGAATGCGTTGCAAATCTCTTTCTCCTCGCAATCTTGTGATTGCAAACTCTCTGTGAAGAAGTGTGTATGCATACAAAATCAATTTCTCCTTTGCAGTGATTGAAAGAGATGAGCGGAGTATGTATTCTGCGATTTCCCTTGTTGTGCTGTCCTTTAGAAGTGCATCAAGGAAGCGAATAAATTCATTATCAAAGAGTGTCTCATCTGCTCTAATGTGTGGTGTTGGTAACCTTCCTTCAGGTGCTGTAACATCAAAGTCATCAAAGTCCTCTGCACCACTTCCCTCCTCTTCTCCTTCGTTTTCTTTGTATTCCTCATATTCTTCACTCATCTTCACTTACCTCCTCCAACCGCACAACATAGATGCCACCTAATACTTTCACTCTCACTTTCTTCTCCACTTCCAACTCTCCAACAATTGACTTTGCTGTCGGTGGAGATGCTTTGATTACTTTTGCGAGCATCGGAATTGATGCTATGTGACCATTCACATTTTTCAGAAACTCAACAATCTTCCGCTTCATTTCCTCTCTCTGCTCCTTTTTCAATCTCATTTTCATCACCTCCCTCTACTTCTTTCCAGAATTCACTTTCTCCTTTCCAACATTTTGGACATATCTCCCAACTCTCTGCAAACGCCCTTCCCATCTCATCATTTTCATCAAAACTACATTTGAATGTGCTACCACACAAAGAGCAGACCTTCTCAATCACTACTTTTCTACTCATTTTATCTCACCTCCTTCAATAAGTGCTTTCCAAATTCTATCAAAGTATCTTAATTGCCTTCTATGCACTCCTTCAATTGTGGAAGCAATTGCATGTAGTTTGTCCAACTCTCCTCTTCTTGTATATGCTTCCAGTAGGATGTTCCACATCATCTCACTTCACCTCCTCCACAACAAGCATCTCATCTCCCTCAACACACCTCTCCAGCCTTGCTATATGTTTCTGCCCTTCATTAATTCCTTTCTTTTCCACTATTAAATACTTTGTGGTAGGTGAGGAATTGAGTGGAAGGAAGTGTTGAGCATAGAAACAACACAAGCAGTAGTTTGCCCACCATTCTCTCATGTCCGCAAGGAATGCTACACCTTCGCCTGAGTTCTGCTTCAACACCTTGAACACAACACATTCCCTCTCCTGTGTTGATATTTTACGCATTTCGTAGAGATTTGCCACTGAACTTCCAATCAAAATGAATGTGAGGAGTGTGAGTGTAATACCACACCTCCATTTCTCATCCTTTGTCAGAATGTAGGCATAGAGCAAAGCAAAAGCAATCGCAAATACTATAAGAGGGCTGAATGTCGTTGAGAGGATTATGGGAAGAGTTAGCGAGGCATTCACCAAGTCTGCATGAATGAGGGAGGGGAGAGTAAAGAAGAGATATGCGACAACACATAAAGCAACTGTTTTTGCTCTTGTCCTTGCAAACTCATCAAAAGCAGGAATGAGCAGGAAAGGAATTAAGCACTCATAATACCTTCCATGTGCAAGTGGAAGTTGTGAGGCAAATGCTACTAAAACAGTATATAAGGAAGCAAGAGCAATAATATCACTATGTCTTCTGAAATCAAAGTTCAGGAGGGTGGGAGCAGTTGCACAACTCAAATACACAAATGCAAGGAATAACTGAATAAAGAATGATGAGGAAGGTGAGTGTGGAGCGTAGTGATAACCTGTTGCTTCTCCTGTTGCATTCAAGCAAAGGAGGAAATGAATTCCTGCAAGTGATAATACCAACATCACTGGAACTACTGAATGCTTCCTGAACTTCCAAATCATGAATGGTATAAGGGCAAATCCGATTACTTTTGTTAGTGTCGCCAAGCCAACACCAATTCCTGCCTTCACCCTCTCATTCCTCAAAACCCATAGCACTGAATATGCAAAAAGAAGGAAATACAAATTTTCGCTCATCCATACAAATGAGTATGTAAGTGAGATTGGTGCAAATACTGTGATTACAGAGATGATAAATGCTCTCTTTTCATCCAAATACATTCTTGCAATTTCATACACAGGAAAAATAAGGAGAGAAGAGAGAATTGCATTCACCACCAACCCGAGCATATACCTTGCATTTACATCTGCAACTACTGTAAGCGGAGCAAGGAGAAGTGAGTAGAGTGGAGGATACTGTGCACCAAATGTTTTGTTGTGAAGGATGTATGTGTGATTTGTCCAAATTTCTTTTGCTTGAAGGAAATACAAAGTTTCATCCATCACAATTAAAGGTTGCTGAAATTGTATTATGGAGAGGATTGCCAACTTCACTGCAACTGCCACTCCAAACAAAGCAAAGAGCCACTTCCTCACTTTATATCACCAACAATAGAGCGACACAAGCACAGAAGAGTGCTGTGAGTGCATAAACGACAGAGAGGCGAATGAAAAATCGCAAGCCAAAATAAGTTTTGATGAGTTGCTTCAATTCCTTCACTGTCTCCTTCTTTGCTTCTTCATTCTTGAATGCTTCTCTTGAGATTTCAATAATCAAGTCTCCTTGCTCAATTCTGGCTCTCACATATTTTGCATACACATTCTTCATACATTCTCACCTCCATTTACAACAATTCTGAACAACTCAAGTAACTTCTGCACAATCTCATTTTCCTCATTCAGTTCATAAACCTTTACCCTACCACCATTTTGTAGTGGAAGAGTGTATTTATACTTTACAATTCCTTTCTGTTGCAATCTGTAAAGCGAGAAGTATGCTGACCACTCGCATAAACTTTTGCTCTTGTAGATGTCTTTCTGTGTGAATTCCTTCACGCCCCATTCATAAAGTTGGAAAATGTAACACAAGAGTTTGACATCAGATGGGGGAGTGAGTAACTCAATAAATCTCTCATAATTTCTCTCTCTCATTTTCATCACCCAAAAGTTTGGTGAGAGGGTGGATATGGAGGGAGGCGATAAGTAAGAGGGCACTTGAGTTGTGTTGAAAGATGTTGGGAGTATTTCCACCCTCCTTTCACCCGCTTTTAAACTTAAACAATCAAAAATAGAGAAGTGATGGGGAGAGAGGGATTGAAATCACTTCTTTCCCTCTCCTCCACCACCAAATCCTATCATAATTTCTCTCATTATCACTCCTGCTATTATCGCAATCGCCACTACCACTAACAACGGTATCGTCACATTCATTATGTTTGTTGCTGATGACATCGCTGTGCTGAATGGTGATGTCTCTGTTGTGACATACTTGTATGAAATGAGGTAGTCAGTGTAGTTTTGCATGTTTCCTCCTGAAAGCACTTTTATCTTTCCATCGGTGTAATTCATCTCATAATCTGTTCCTCTTGTATATGTTGTTGTGCCATTTAAATCTGTTACTGTTTCAGAAGCATTCACTATATTTGTATGTGCTAACTGGACCCAAGTGTCATACTCACTACTGTTGAAAGTTTCATTTATCACTGACTTTGTGACATTATACTGCATCGGTGGTGCTACTTGATATACCTGTGATGAGATGTAGATGCCTACAATACAGACTACAACTACTGAAACTATAGCAGTTGCAATTTCCAGCATCTCATTTCTCTCTTTCATTTCTCTCGCATAAATAAAAGGAGGCTGTGAGGAGGGTTCATCCCCTCCTCCACTGTTTCACTGCTTATTCTCTTCTCTTGCCTCCACCACCAGCAATACCGAACCCACCTAACAAGTATGTCATTATCACACCAGCGATTATCGCTATCGCCACCACGACAATCAGCGGAAATGTCGTGTTCATAATTTGTATCGCTGAATTCATCGCTGTGTTGAACGGCGATGTGGTGCTCAATTGTGCAGTGCTGTATATCTGTGAAGAAATGTAAACACCAATTATTGCGACAACGACTGTTGAGATGATTGCTGTTGCCATCATCACCATGTCGTTGTATCCTCTCTTGTCAGCAAGAAAAGCCTTCACCTTCTTCAGGAAGTTTGCGAGTTTCCTCATACCCCCTCCATATCACCTCCTTCCACATTTAAGTATCTAAGTATCATGATATTAAAATGTTTGGTGTTTGTTGGATTTTTCAAACACTACAATCTTTCCTCTCCAGTATTTGAGGAGAAATGTATGCACAAGCCTATCAGGAGACCAAACTTCCACCCAATCATCCTTATGCCTCAATCCTCTACCCACATACTGAATCAAATTCCGCACCATTATGTTGTGATAGTATTGCCAGAACGCTTCCTCACCAACAAACTCCTTCATGCTTTGGAGAATTGGTGATTGCATGTCTGGATATGGACATTTCAACAACACAATACTTCTACACCTATCATCCTTCAAATCTACTCCTCTTGTCATGGTGGTGGAGAATGTTGCATTCACCTCCTCATCCTTCACAATCACCACCTTCCTCTTCTTAACTAACTCACGCATATCATCCTGTAAGTATTTGTATGCATGAACTTGGATTAATGTTGGTGGAGTTGCCTTCTTCAAAATCTCACCCAACACACCATACATTCTTTCACGGAAGGAAGGATTTTGCCACTTGGTATGCGAGATAACTTCCTCTTGATTTGTTCTACACAACCTTATCTCTCCTTGATGCTTTGTCTCACCATACACAACAACAAAATCATCCAGTCCAAACACATTCCTCAAAACTTCACTGCTATGTGGTGTTGCCGACATGAGTAAAATCCTCTTTGTTGCTCTCCTCAAAATCTTTCCTACCATTACCCTCATGTCAGGAATGAAGTATGTGATTGAAGGCTTCAAACTATCCACATCAACATAAAGGTGGTTTGCATACCTCAAGAGAAGGGAGAGATTGCTCTCCTCATTCACTTCCTTTCCACTCAACTCACTAAGAATGAAAGTGAGTTTCTTCAACGCCTCAATATCCACATCTCTTGCAACTCCCCTGTAACTTTGAATTGTTGCTTTGTTGAACATACTCATCAACTCACCACAATCTTGAGTGAGATGGTATGCTTCTAAGCCAAGTTTACTCACTTCCTTAACAACTTTCTCAATCCTCTTCTTACTCACCTTCTCTGCAAATGTTAGATTATCAAGGAAGAAATCACATTCATCAACAACTTCAACATCCTTCAAAGGCTTCCTTCCTGTGATGAGAGTTTCAATTAAGTAAATTGCAGAGTTCATCATTACCACATCACTACAGTATCCTTTGAATTGACCATAATACCTACACATCTTTTCATTTCTTGTGAAGATGCACCTCACATTCCCACCAATATCCTCATAACAGTATCTGCACTCACCGCCAAACCTTCTAACCGCCTTCTCACAAACTTTTCTGAAGATAATAGGAGAGTAGTATGGGCAGGTAGAGAATGCTACTTCAATCCTTTTCTCACCCTCTTTTAATGGTCTGATGCAAGGAAGTGATTTGTTTTTGCAAGATGTGTTTGTCAGCCTACACCTGAAGTTCCCTCTCCCCTTTATCACTCCAATTGATAACATCTTTCCATCTACAAAGATTTGATAGGCATTCCTACTTGCATAATCCCTCTTATACTGCTCCTCAAGGATTTTTGTTGGAACAACAACAATCCCCCCTCTTTTGTATGCTGAAATCACATTCAGAGCAATAGCAGATTTTCCTGTTCCAACACTTCCATGTAGCACAACAATCCTGTATGTTTTGAATGCATCAATAATATCATCCACAACATCCTCTTGCGTCCTTCCATCTGAATAAGTGAGAGGAGGAACTAACTTTCCTTTGTGGTATAGGTTCCACATTTCTACATCACCTGTATGGTGTTATCACATCTCCCTCAATAACCCATAAATCTGATGAAAGCCATAACATTCCACACCTCTTGCATTTCCATGAGCAATTAAAAATATCAAACATTCCTTCCTCAATCTTTGCAATCACTGCTCCACAGTTTGAGCATTTCATTACTCTCACATTTTTGAGATGAGAAAGAAAGTAAAGTAAATCCTGCCTCACTGCGTCATAGTGTTGGCGTGATTTCTCCAACACTCAACATCCTCCTCCTCTTCCACTCCTCTCTCTTTCCTATGTTCCATGCATCATACACCGATGAGTAGTATCCCACCACTCTGGAATACACTTCGCACTCACTTCCACACTGCTCGCATATACGAACCTCACCAGAATATCTCTTTGAGCACTTTCTACACACTGAGTATGTTGGCGAGAGTGTATAGTATGGAAGTTTGAACCTTGTGCAGAGCCAAGTGATGAAGTTTGGCACAATCTCATAACACTGACTTTCAGGAATTCCTTCTCCCAAAAACACATGAAAGACTGTTCCACCCGTGTATAGCGTTTGTAACTCCTCCTGATGCTTGAGCATATCAATTAAATCAAAGTTACAATCCACTGGAAGTTGTGTTGAGTTTGTGTAGAATGGTGCTTTTACTGTTCCTGATGTGATTATCTTCCTTCCAAACCTCTTCCTGTCAATCTTTGCCAAGCGATATGAACATCCCTCTGCTGGTGTTGCTTCCAAGTTGTATAAGTGTCCTGTCTCTTCCTGAAACTCTCTCACCTTCTCACGGATATGCTTCAACACCTTCACTGCAAACTCTTTTCCTTCCTCTTCTGCAATTGAGCATCCAAGAAAGTTCAGGCACATCTCATTTCCACCAACAACTCCAATTGTTGAGAAGTGATTGATGAGTGTGTAAAGATATTGTGCTGTGTATGGAAACAATCCTCGCTCAAAGTTTTCCTCTACTACCTTCCTCTTCACTTCAAGTGCTGTCTTTGCAATCTCCAACCTCTCATCCAACATCTCAAAGAAATCACTATCATCCTTTGCAAGATATCCGATTTGTGCAAGATTGATTGTGACAACACCAATTGAGCCTGTGTTGTCGTTGTAGCCAAATAGTCCTCCTGTCTTCTTTCGCAACTCTCTCAAATCCAAATTCAAACGACAACACATACTTCTAACATCTTCTGGATTTATTCCTCCACTGATGCAATTTTGGAAGTATGGCACACCAAACATTCCTGTTGCCCTTGCGAGAACCTCCGCAAATCCATTACTCCAATCAAACTCCTTTGTAATGTTGTATGTTGGAATTGGAAAGCGAAACACTGCTCCATCCGCATCTCCTTCCACCAATACTTCCAAGAATGCTCTGTTTATCATTTCTCTTTCCTCTACAAACTCATCATAGGTCTTGTTTTGAGGAATGCCACCAATCACTACTGGAGCATCCTTCAAATCATTTGGAGTAGTGATGTCAAATGTGATGTTTGTGAATGGTGTTTCATGCCCAAATCTTAATGCAACATTCAATCCAAACACAAACTCCTGAATTGCTTGCTTTACCTGTCTGTATGAGAGTTTGTCATAGTGAACGAATGGTGCAAGGAGAGTGTCAAAGGAATTCACTGCTTGAGCACCTGCCCACTCCTGCGAAATCACTCCTATGAAGTTAAGCAACTGACCAAGCGCTGATGTAAAGTGTTTTGGAGGTTTTGATTTCAGTGTTCCTCTTCCTCCATAGAAACCTTGTGTCAGTAACTGAAGCAAATTCCACCCACTACAATATCCTCCAATTCCGTGTCCAAGGTCATGTATGTGAATTCTTCCATATAGATGTGCCTCCTTTACCTCTTCTGGATAGATGGAAAGAGTATGCTTTGCAATTGTCTTCTCCGCGATATATGTCTTCAATCCACCTATACTTGGTATGCGATTGGCATTCTCATGCACTCTCCATGTTTTCTTGGTGATGTATTCCTCTACTGCTTTCACTTTCACATCACCTCCTACTAAAAAGAAAAATGAGGAGAGGTTTCCTTAACTCTCCTTTACTGATGCAAGTGTTGATATGAGAAGTAGAGCGTAGTAAATCATCGCTATTACTCCCAGTCCTGTGAATGCGAAGACAAGCAGTGGTATTGCTTGTAGTGTCGCCTCTCTCCCTACAATAACACCAAACAGGAAGCAGAATATTGGAAACATATACTTTTCCTTTGTCTCTAATCTCTTTCTCATCTCACTCCACCTTACCATTTTCATCGCCTCCTAACAACATACATCTTTACCTTCTCAACTCCCATCGCTTCTGCCTCTCATACTCTTCTAACCACTCCTCCTCTTCAGATTTTGGTAAAGGCTTCTCTACTATCTTCCTCTCCATTTTCACTGCCAAACCCCAAAACAATACTCCAATCAGCGAGAATTCCTGTGAGATGATGGCAACACCAGCAAGTAAAGCACCGTAGTATGGTGAGCCAGAAAGCGTTAAGCCAAGTCCAAGAAGACTTCCAAATACCACTCCATAAAGCGAGGCACCAACAACAAGCAGTTTGCAATCCTTCTCCCTGAATGCCTTCTTTATCACTTGTCCTGTAAGGTAGAAAAGAGGAAGACCAAGAAGGGCAAGAATGGGAATGACAACAGCATCAGGAAGAGCCATTTTCTTTCATCACCTCTCTTACA
>Ga0190309_1000564_pt1 | contig 10413 bp, 8 predicted proteins | sample 48700767_MG_FD_161656 | JGI IMG/M metagenome (GOLD analysis project Ga0190309, IMG submission 161656) | Hydrothermal vent sediment bacterial communities from Southern Trench, Guaymas Basin, Mexico - 4870-07-6-7_MG | ecosystem: Environmental > Aquatic > Marine > Hydrothermal vents > Sediment ... | reverse complement strand
TTTTAGCTGCTTTAATCAGTTTAGGTGCAAATTTTAACAATATCTCTAAAGTGGCAGATTCCGTTAAAAAACATCTTGAAGGCTGCGAAGACGTAACCTTAGATTTAAAAGATGTTGTTCGAGGAGGAATTCAAGCTAAAAGAATAGAGATCGATGTGAAGGAGAGTTTTGATAAAAGAAGTGGCAAGCAACTTAGAGATGCTCTAATTCGGTGCTTAAAGGATTTAAGGCTTTCATTTGAGGCTCAAAGATTTGCTTTAGCCTCTTTGGACGCATTGCTTGAGGCAGAGGCTAAAGTTCATAGCAAGTCTGTTGAAGATTTACATTTGCATGAGCTGGGTTCTGCTGACACTCTAATTGATATTTTGGGTGTTGCAGCAGCTATTGAGGAACTAGGCTTCTTTAAAGACACCTTAATATATTCAACACCCGTAGCTGTCGGTGGAGGCATCTTTAAGTTTTCTCACGGTGCTTTTTCTAGTCCTGCCCCAGTTACCCTAGAAATTTTAAGGTCAAAAGGTTTTGCAATGGTTGGTGGCCCTGTGAAAGCTGAACTTGCAACTCCTACTGGAGTAGCTTTGCTTGTTAATTTGGTTCATGAAGTTGTTTGTTTTTATCCATCTATGGTACCTGTTGTTGTAGGTTATGGTGCAGGGTCTAAAGATTTCAAAGTTGTACCGAATGTCTTGAGAATTGTTGTCGGAGAACCTTTAGATTATGGTCTTTTAAGGGATGAGGTGTGTGTTCTTGAAACAAATCTTGATGATGTAACCGGAGAAGTCATAGGCCACACCGTGGACAGATTGTTGAGCGAGGGCGTTAGAGATGTTTGTATTGTTCCAATGTTTACAAAGAAAAATCGCCCTGGACATATTGTTAAGGTGATTGTTGATAAAGAGGATGTTGAGAGAATATCGCGAATTTTGATGGAGGAAACAGGTACACTTGGCGTTAGAATTATTCCATGTAGTAGATATATTTTGGCGAGAGAGATAATTTCTGCTGAAATAGATACAGAGTCAGGTAAGGAGACTGTTAGATTAAAAGTTGCTAAGGACAGTAAAGGTAAAATTCTTCAAATAAAGCCTGAATACGAAGATATTAAAAGGTTGGCTGAAAAACTTAATAAACCGCTTAGAGAAGTAACAAAACTGATCATAGAAAACATTAGGGCTATAAAGTCATCTGAAAGAACAACCAATAATGAAAAATATTGATAATATCGGAAACTTCAGAAGTTAGAGGACGAGGAAAAAGATAAGTCCAATTGAGGAAGACATTTCAGAAGAGGTAAAAATCTATGTGCGAGAAGTATTAGCTTGAATTGTAGTAAGAGTTACGGGTTAAAATACGTCTAATATTCGCTGTATCTTCTCTTCCTTTCCTTTTTCCGTTGTGGGTTGTTCATTTTCCTGGGAGCTGGTCACCTTTACCTTTTCTAGTTTAGAAGCCCTAGATAACTCTTTTTCTAATTCCCTAAATTTACTCTCGAAAGTTGATGCTATTTTCTTAGCTTCAAGTATAAGTAGTCCTTCTTTTGCAACACTATTTAATGCTAAGAAAAAATGGTTAGTAATTTTATATACGAGAAGAAGGGAGTCTTCCAGCTTTTTCATCTGGTAATCTCCAATATCCCAGAGTGAAGAGCCTACTTCAACGATTTTTAAAGCAACATCTAAGGCGTTTGGTGATAGGGAAGAATGAAGAACCTGCTTTGTATTTGTAATTATTGCTAATTCAATTTTTGTAGTTAGAGTATTAGAAATTTCAGTCAACAGTTTCTGCACGAAAGTTTCCGCCACTTAAATTCAACTCGCAAATATATTATGTTAAAGGTTCATTTATTCGAATGTTTAACTATAAATAAAATTATCGTTTTTTATAACAAACGTTAATGAATATTACAATTTGTTTTATAGATTAAATAACATGAAACTTAGTTAAAATACGTCGCATTGAACTTGATAAACGTTGCAACTATTTTTACATCAACTTTGACCCATGGATGTTACATCCACAAAACTTATTAAAGAGATTTGAAATAAGATAGGCAAGCTATATGGGGGGTAAATGGGTATGGGCACCGTTTTCCCTTGGCCTATTTGGGCTAAAGCTTCCCCGCGCACTTACCCTTATGGTGACTTGGGCTTTATTTTCATTACTTTAATTGGAGTCATATATTTAATTTTAATGTGGTTTATAGGAATATCTTTTTACAAGGCGTTTAAAGCTTCTTCTAGAAGAGAAATCAAATATTTCAGCATTGGATTGCTTAGCATTGCCTTTTTTGACACACTTCACTCCGCAGGAAATGCCTTATTCTACTTTTTAAATGATTCACGTGTACCAATAGAAATTGGATCAGTAACCATATACTATTTGCCGTTCGCAACAAGTTTAAGCACCATGGGGCTTTTCATCTGCTACACAATGATATACCTATATGCTGCAGTAATGATGAGAAATCAAATCGCAGCAGTAGATAAATTTGTAATACTACTAGGTATTACGAGTATTTTTGTAGGTCTTAATCCTTATAATTGGTGGCACATGGTTCCTCCAGAGGGAGCCATAGATACGAAGCCTTTAACTGGAACGCTTATATTAATTATGGGTTTTATTACAGCTATCATGTTTATTAAAAATTATAGAGTTCGATTGAAAAGAGAGCTTCGCGAAAAACCTCACTCAGTTATTAGATTAAAACTTACATTAATAGGCATAATATTACTAGTTGCTCAAATTTTCTTAATGACTCTACACGGTACAATGGCAACTATTAAAGCTCCATGGGCAGCAACAGCACTACTAATAATTACTGGAGCAAAATTGATATCACTATCTCTTTCAGTAACATTCATTTACATTGGAACAATTTGGCCAGCATGGGCTGAAAAAATATTCAAAAAATAGTAGCTTAAAACTAATAATATTTAAAGCTGTGATCAATCGCTAGGAAATCACATGTAATAGGTTTAGGAGCAAAATTAAAATGCTTATCGTTAGCAAGTAGGATACAGTTCCATGTTTCATTAAACTTATGTTCTTTTTCAGTAATTTCTCCTTAGTTGTTACTGTCTGTAAGTAGATGGAAGATAGGGTTATGTTTAGTAAAGAAGCTGTGTGAGACAGTATAACGCTAGGTATAATGTTGAGATGGCTGTGAAGGAAAGCAATTATGGCGAGTGTTCCATAGTAGTATGATAAAATAATTATAGGTAAAGAGTTGATCCTTATATTAAGGAGAAATTTGTTGTGGCTTGTCGTTACGTATGCGTGAGCGAACATGCTTTCCTCCAACCAGAATAAGAGCGGGGCAAGAAAATTATACATTGTAAGGAAAGGCAGTAGTGATGAGAACTCTATCATTTCCCTAGATATTTCCCCTATCACCGTAAATAAGAGCGGTGGAAAGACTATTAGAGCAATGTTTAAGAATATAAGAATTAGGTTGTTTCTAGATGTTTTAATAATCGTCAAGTAGTGCCTAATGAACATTTTTCCTTTCACCTATAGCCTCTCTTAGGGACACAATTTTTAATTCTTTGCCGGTTTTTTCACGAAGTTCTTCTATGTTTTTCTTTTTGCTTGAAGTTAATACGAATACTTTCTCTTCAGATTTTCTGATCCACTCGCAGATAAATTCTATGGTTTTATCGTCGAGGTTTGATTCGTAGTCATCAATTAAGACAACAGGTTTGTTGACGATGTAAGCTTGTATAACATTTATCTTTCGTTTCGTTCCTTGTGAATACGTTTTAGCAGGTTTATTGAGCAAGCCCCCTACGTCTAACTTATCTGCGACAGAATATAATGAAATTCTAACTTCGTTGATTCCTATGGAGTTAAGTGCTAAGTAGTATTCGATGTTATGTAGCCCAGATAGTTCCTCGTGGAGCATGGGTTTTTCTGGAACATAGCAGATAAGTCGTCGGGCTTGTCTCGTTCCAGGAGGCACATTGTCGATAAGTATTTGTCCTCTATACCTAATAAGCCCAAGCAAAGAATATATTATAGCGGTTTTTCCTGATCCATTAGGTCCAACGATCAAAAGAACGTCTCCTCTGTTGAGATCAAACTCTATATTTTCTAGGGTGAAACTGCCTAACGTTAGTTTTTTTACTCTGTATTTAATCAAGATTTTTCACTCCTGTACCAATCCATTGACATTATAACCTCTATTGGCAGCTTATCGAAGGCATTTCCAAGAAAGTAGCTTATAGCATTCGACAAAAGACTAAGGATGCTGATAATAACCATGTTGAGCAATTTAATGGGCAACACAAAGACTATGAAGCCGATATACATTTCTAAGAAAGTGAAAACTAGCAGTATTACTGGGCATCTTACGTGATATTTTTTGAGTTTGCTTATTTTAGGAACTAGTGTTAGATCACCTAGTGAAAATGTGACCAGAACATAAGCTAGAAGAAAGATTGTTATCTCGAAATTGAAATGATGAATTCCATACATTACTTGGTATACCATAAACACTGGGATGAAGGACATTAAGTAGGCAAGGATCTTTTTAGATAGGATAACTTTTGAGAAAGGGGTATTTGTTGACCAGTAGAGGGTGATAACATTTGTTTCCTCGGATAGAAAGTCGCTTAGAACCAAAATGTACATGAATACTGTTGCTAAGAATAGCACTATATAAGACACGTGCCATGAATAAGATGAGTAAAGAACATTGGTCAGCATCGCTGCGGGAACACCAATCATGAATGTTAAACCAATAAGTTCTACAAAGTAAAATGGTTTTTTTAATAATAAGCGTGTGTTATGGATAATTATTTTCCCGAGGATCAAAAGGATCACCAAGAAATAAAAGAAAAAGAAAAATTATAAGTTTAATCCACATATTTTGTTTACAAAAGTGGATTTGACGTGAAATCCGAATTTTACAGCGATGGAAATTTCAATAGAAGCAGCAATTTAAGGTATAATACGGGTCATTTGCCTCTATGAGATGCGAAACAAGAATTAGATAAGCTGAGCCAAGTACTTTTCGAGAAAACAATAGCAGACTATGCGATGAAATGATCAATGTAATAAGTTGTGTTAGTATCCCTGACGTTTTCTTAGAAGTACAAGGATAATAAGGACGATTGCTACGGCTGCCAGCGAAAAAACTATGCGTAATAAAAATTCTTCAAGACTCATTCGCCATCACCTTTGACATGGTTAATTTAGCATCCAGGTTAGGTTTAATGATTAATATTGTTTTTTGGTTTTGAAGTTTAGAGTAGAATTTAAGAAACACTAATTTTATTTTGTGATGTTCTTTCCCTCTTCTAGTTTTATTAAAAACTCTGGGATGTCTTCCCTTTCTAGGGTTATAACGTTACGAGGATATTTTCTGTGTGGTTTTCCAGCTTTTACTTCTACTTTTAGTTCACCTGCTATGCAATCGATCTCATATCTGTTTTTGAAATAGTAAATTTCATTAAATTTCCTGTAAAGATGTTCTTGAATAACATTTTCAAAGATAGCAGATTCTACAAATTTTGCGCCTGACCAAAATGAAAATAATCTGAGGAGAAGAGGGTCTCTGAAAAAGAATTTTTTCTCCTTTCTGTAATAGACTTTATCAGTTTTCAGATATGCGATGCCTATTATGTACAAGTTTTTGAAAAATTCCAAATATTCTTGAACAATTTTATATGAGTATCCAGACGTTTCAGATGCTATTGCTCTATAGCTCATGGAGGATGGAATTTTACTTATCAAAGATGCGAATACTTCTTTGGAGATTTCAAGGCTTTTTCTAAATCTAATGAACTCACCTACAAAACTGTTTAAAATGTCATCTACGGGAAATTCATTTATACTTGAAGGAAAACCTCCAGTTTCAAGGTATTTTTCAAAAAGCTTCAAAACTTCGCTGTAATAGAGTTTATATTTTTTTACACCGTGTATTTCAACATACTTTTTGAAGCTTAATGGTAATACTTCTATCGTTTTCCCCTTTCCAGTTCTTCCTGGAAATAGCTCGATATCTCCTTTTATCTTTAAGCTACTTGACCCAGTAACAGTTACAATGTCGTTTAATACTTGACCTGAATCTATTAATACTTTAATAGCTTTCCACCACTCATTTAAAGAGGTGACTTCGTCTAAGAAAATGTACGATATCTCAATTTTTTCAGTTCTTTTAAATTCTAGGTATTCCTCTAATAATTTTCGAAGCGAAGTAAAATCGGGAAATATTTCACAGTTAATATAGATTATTGCTTCAGGCTGTACTTTTTCCAGTAATTTAGTGATTAATAATTTTATACCTGTGGTTTTTCCTACTTGTCTTGGTCCCAATATAAAGTTTAAAGAAAATGGTTCAAGGGGTATGTTAGTTATCCATTTTGGAATCCATCTGTATCTTTGTTTCCTCCACAACTGCACATGGATGTCTGGTTTATCTTCCCACCAAGGATTTAAATTTCTCAGTATTTTTATATTCATGAGAATTATAAGTTCTCACGATATTTATAAATGTTCTTACTGATAGTTCTCACTTCAAATTCAAATATGTCTTACTAATCGTCTCCTCATGCCTGATAGGTAAGTGATAAAATTCTAATAAGTTATATATCTTGCCAAGAGCTAATTTTAAGATGTTGTCCAAAGGAAGATCATTTATGCTTGAAGGGAAACCATGGTCTCAAGATATTTTTCTCTATATTTGGGCAATTCTAAATCAGGTTGCTATTTTATAAGGTTCAATAATGAAAGAGAGGTTTAGTGCCATCCTAAACTTTTTAGAATTCTTTCACCGAATCTTTCCCTCAACTTTTTAACTAGATACATGTTTTTAGGATCTTTAAGTGGTTTACAGCAATCGAGGCTTGCTTCTCCTCGTAGAATCTTATCCGCCAAGGCAATACATGTCGGTTGACCGCAAAGGCCGCAATTTGTTTTGGGAAGATATTTGTAGAGTTCTAATACTGTAAGTTTCTTTTTTAACTCGAGTTCTTTTTCTTCTGGCGGCCCATTTTCCATGTATTCTTTTTTAGCTTTTTCTATAAGAAGTTTAACGTGATTTAGTATAAGTTTTGCCTCTTCTAGATCTTTGGCGCAAAACGTTATTTTCCCGGAAGAATAAATGCTAATAAGTTTCTCAAATTCTCTGAGCGTTACGCATCTCCATTCTTTAGTGTAATTGGCTTTCAATGGTGGGAGAATCATTGCTAAAACCTCAATTATGGAGTTTAGCTCCTCAGTTGACCAAGCCTCTATAGTTATATTTTCAGGATTTACTAGACATTTTCCTTTAGAAATATGGACTTTGAAACCTTCCAATTCTGTGACGTTCATACTTCATCACTCAAAGCTTTTAACCATTTGTTGCAAATAGGATGGCGAAGATTTTCTAATACGTTTTTCTACTGTCTGTGCTAAAATGTCATAACAATTTTGTTGACGATTCCATTCAACATGCAAATTTATACATTTGGCTTTAACCTAGTATTTAAGCTAAGAGATTGCTTGCCCACTATATTTTAACGCTATTTTCGAAATAGTTACATTTTGAAGAGAATATAAGTATTTTTGTTTCAAAATGTAACTATAAATAATTTCGACCTAACTTATCCCATGCAGCTGGAAGGGATTACAAATATTCTGCGAAAGACATCTTTAATGCTTAAAAGTCCTAAAATAAAGTCTCTCTATGTTTTGATTTTTAAAACATATTTAATAGTCAAAAAACTTCAAAAAATTAAGTAACCATGAACATTATTATAATGGAGTAACTTTTCTTAATGTTACCCTTCTCTGTTAGAAGAAGCAAAGCTTATTGGACATAAGAAAACAATTTTAAATAAATTAGGCAAAATCGTAGAAAGATTTAGTGATCGAGATTTTAGACTATGTTATAATCTCGTTGATTTTAATTAACACTTGATAGGGTTTGTTAAAATGAGGTGTTAGTGCCATGAATATTGGGAAGCTTGTTTCTTTGTTAAGAGAAGAAATTTCAGGTGTTCGTGCAAGGGAATATGTTGCAAATATCACATGTTTCCATAGAATTCAAGCTTCACCTGGATTTCATGAAGCTGCACTTTACGTCTATAATGAATTGAAAAAGAGCGGCATAGAAGTGGAGTTATGGAAATTTAAGTCGGACGGAAAGAAAAAATATTTTGAGTTTACTTCACCTATAGGTTGGGATATAGAGGAAGGATATCTTGAAATAGTGAAGCCTGAACATAAGAAACTTGCAGATTTTTCTCAGATACCTACGTCAATTGTTGTACACAGTAATTCAACTCCTGAAAATGGAATAACTGCTGAAGTTGTTTACGTTGGAAAGGGAGAAATCGATAAAGATTATGAGGGGAAAGATGTAAAGGGGAAATTTGTGCTTGCTTACGGGACTCCACGTAGAGTTCATAAAGAAGCAGTTGTTAAGAGAGGTGCTGTTGGGGTCATTCTCTATAGAAAAATGTTTGATGCCCCCGATGCAGTCCCATACAGATCTTTTTGGCCAACAGCGGATGAAATTAAAAACCTGGGCGTGGGTTTTTCAATTTCTCTAAGACAAGCAGAACGGTTAATTTCTAAATTGGAGAAAGGAGAAAAAATTAAAGTAAAAGGGTACGTGAAGGCGAAGTTTTTTGATAGTTGGCTAGAGGTAGTTACAGCAGTGATAAGAGGAGAAGAAAGACCAGAGGAAGAAGTTCTTTTAATTGCTCATCTTTGTCACCCGAAGCCGGGCGCAAATGATAATGCTTCTGGTTCAGGACTACTCATAGAAATAGCAAAAACGTTGAAGAAGTTAATTGATCGCGGAAAGATCCCTAAGCCGAAGAGAACATTGAGATTTATGTGGGTTCCCGAATACTATGGGACAATTGCTGTAATTTCGGAGAAAATGGAACAACTTGGGAAAATAGTTTCTGTGATAAATTTGGATATGGTTGGAGAAAATCAAGATCTTTGCGGTTCAACAATTACAATTACAGAGACACCGCTATCTCTTCCATCTTTTCTACCATTCCTATTAGGGGATTTCATTGAAGAAGAAGCTAAAAGAGAACTAAAACAGTTTGGTGGAACAGATGCCCTCTACACATTAAGATTTAAAGGTACCGCCTATTCCCATGGAAGTGATCACGACATTTTTGTAAACATTGATTTACGTGTCCCCGCCGCCGCTATTATATGTTGGCCTGACAAATTTTACCATTCAAGCGAAGACACCATAGATAAGGTTGATCCGAAAGTGCTTGAAAAAATAGGGGTTGCAGCCGCGCATGCACAGCCTTAATTTGTGCTAATCCAAATTCTGAATACGCTTTAAGACTAGTTGGTAGAACTCTTAGAGAAACCTTAATGAAACTGAAAAGACTGGAAGAAAAAGCTTTGATGTCAAAGGATAAGCGGGAACTTTTCCTACTTTATAGATCTGCTTCCATACTTAAGGAATGGGGACACCGCGCAGTTTCGTCTCTACTCTTAGTTTTTGAAAGTGAAGCTTTAGAAAAGCTGATAAATGAAAGTATTAGCGAAATAGACAATGTTACTCTTAGAACAGAGAACAAAATAAAGATGATTGCTAAGTCGCAAGGTTTTGATGTGGAGAAATACGAACTTAGTGACAAAGAGAAAGATGCGCAAAAAATATATCCTGTTAAGAAGTTTAGAGGCCTTCTTCCATCAAGAATCCTCACAGAACAGAAAGATGAGCAAAAGGCTCTCTTCTACCTCAAAAAAATAGAGAAGGAAGACATTTTAATGGCGCAAATCCCAGAAATCATTAACTTAATGGATGGAAAACACTCCATTTTCGATATATATCTTATGTTGTTCACAGAATACGGTAAGGCAAACTTAGAGGACATAAAACACCTATGTGACGACCTAAAAGACCTAAAACTAATAGACTATTTAAAAAAACCGTAAAACATCCTTATTTTTATATGTAGAAAGATTAAAAGAAGGACAGTAAATTAAAGTCAAAACTTTTTTAAAGTTATATTTTTCAGAGCTATATCACGCTACCCCATTTTACCAGCTTTCACCTATAAATTTACAGTTTAACAAATATAAAAATTTGCGATTTTGATTCAATAAGAACAGCGTTTTAGTTTTAACTCTTTGTAGGTTTTATCTTAAATTTTAGAACCTATTTATTTTGGTTTCTACATTCTTGGAGTTGGATTTTAGGAAGTTGCAATAGCGAAGAGATGAGTTTATTTTGTGAGTTGTTTCTTTGCCCATGTTAATATTTTTTCAGATGTTTCTATTATTGTTTTTACGTCTTCTCTGGTTATTGCCGCGTACGGCTCATATCTTGCCCTGCTTCTAATCATTAAGCATAAATTAAATTTCGAAGCTATATCTCTACTTAATTTACCAGATACCACATATTCTTTTGCGAATATTTGAATTATACCTCCGTGGGTTGAAGGT
>Ga0190309_1000558_pt1 | contig 10475 bp, 8 predicted proteins | sample 48700767_MG_FD_161656 | JGI IMG/M metagenome (GOLD analysis project Ga0190309, IMG submission 161656) | Hydrothermal vent sediment bacterial communities from Southern Trench, Guaymas Basin, Mexico - 4870-07-6-7_MG | ecosystem: Environmental > Aquatic > Marine > Hydrothermal vents > Sediment ... | reverse complement strand
AATTGTATCAAATATTCCTTATAATATCTCATCTCTAATAATTGAAAAAATTGTTAAGGAATATAAGTTCAGTAAAGCAATACTTGGATTACAAAAAGAATTTGGATTAAGAATGGCTGCAGAACCTTGTTCAAAAGATTATAGTAGACTTACAGTTTTAGCACAACTCTACTGTAAAATAGATATACTGAAAACTCTTCCTCCCAAGAGTTTTTATCCAGAACCGGAAGTCGATTCAATAATTTTATCTCTAACACCTTTTAAAAAATATGATTTAAGTGTTCCAGAGGAATTCTTCTTTAAAATAATTACAATACTATTTATGTTTAGGAGAAAAGTATTAAGAAAAGTTTTGAAACATTATCTTCCTAAACATATTAAAAAATATTCTTATGAAAAACTAATTGAAGATATGGATTCAAATATATTATGTAAGAGGATATATATGCTATCAATACCTGAGCTTGTAGATATTGCAGAGAAAATTTGGATAAACTTAAATGATAAACTGAAAAGGAAATAGAACCGTTCTTTCTCAATAATGAAAAAGAGTTCATGCCTTGAAAGTGCTTTATGAAAATGCATTAAAAACTATGCGTCTATTTCACCAATAATTCCAAATTTAGTTAATATGGGAGAATTAATTAAAGAGACAAAAGACTTTGTAAATTTTACTGGTTCGAGTTTTCGAATTTAAGAATAAGTGATAGAGAATTTAGAGAATGGTAAGAGAAAATTATGCAGAAAGCTATGAAATACTTACTCATAAAATTAAACTTGGTTGGATATTACAATCCTGCTTATAAGGGATATAAAGCCTTTAATTTAATTGCCACTTACAGCCTGGACCAATTATATGAGATATGATTTTCTTTTGGGCCTATTATTTTGGTATTTCAAATTATTTGAATTATGAAGCAGTAGCTTATTTTGATGAAGTGAAAATCTATGCCGGGAAAAGAAATGACTGAAAAAGTTTTACCAACAGAACCGATGATAGGAATATTTTAAATAGTAGGATTTTTATATTATGATAGGAGATTGTATAATTGCTTCAATTGCTAAAAATATGAAGCAAAAATATTATCAGACAATCCCCATATCATAGAGGAAGTTGAAAGGGAATGGATATAAATCTTCCATATGGAAAAACTTTTATAAAGATTGATTCTAGTATTGGAGAGATATTATATTCTAAAAATATTCCAAAGATAAGGATATTAGAAGAGAGTATAATCAATTCTCTTGAAAAACCTATTTCCTCTCCGCCATTATCAAAACTTATAAAAAAGTCTCATAAAATTTCATTGATCATACCTGATAAGACTAGAGCTTTTCCAGCAAAAATAATTTTACCCATAGTTTTAAAATATATTGAAAAAAATGATAAAGATAAGTATATTGATATCGTTATTGCGAATGGATTACATAAGCCTATGAGTAAGGATGAAATTATTGAATTAATTGGTAAAAATATATATTATAATAATATTATTATTAATCATGTATCTGACAATGATGAGAATCAAGTTAATTTAAATAAAAGAACTAGCTATGGTACTCCTCTAATCTTTAATAGAAATGTATATGAGAGTGATTTGAAGATCGGCTTAGGTATAATTGAACCCCACTTCTTTGCAGGATACTCTGGAGGCGGAAAATCTATTTTACCCGGTGTTGCTGGTATAGAAGCCATATTTAAAAATCATAGCTATAAAATGATTGGAGACAAATATTCCAAATATGGATTACTTGAAAGAAATATTATTAGGAGAGATATAGACGAGTTTCAAGCATTAGCAGGTTTAGATTTCATTATTAATATAACATTAAATAAAGAAAAAAATATTACTGGAGTATTTTCTGGAAATCCTATTGATGCACATAGAATGGGAGTAAAATTTCTAGATAGATATGTTAAAATACAATTTAAGGAACAAGCTGATATAGTCATAACTACAAATGGAGGCCATCCTCTAGATAGAAATATATATCAAACTGTAAAGGGTATGGCTACAGGTGAAATCGTCGTAAAAAATGGCGGTGTAATTATAATCGTATCTGAATGTAGGGATGGATTGGGTGGACATAGAGATTTCTATAATTTATTTAAAGAAAATAGTTCTCCAGAGAAGGTTTTAGACTATATTAAAGGAAACGAACCTATAAGGGATCAATGGCAGGCACAAATACTTGCAAGAATATTATTAAAAGCAAATATTTTTATTGTATCGGATATGGATAAGAATATTCTATATGATCTAAATTTAGTACCATTTGAAAATATAGAGGATGCATTAGATGAAGCATATAATGTTGTAGGTAAAAAATATCCAAGAATAATTATTATACCTGAAGGTCCATATACTATACCGTATCTTAAACCATAGATATTTTCTCTAAAAACAGTTTCATGTTTGTGAAATCTAGTGTAAGAGAATAGTTTCTGAAAAATTGATGTGAAACTATACCTCCGATACGAAAGCCAAACATATTTTCTATTGGAAAAACATTCATGCACATTCCAAATATATTTTGTTCCTCAAAGCCTCCTAAAGCCAATCTATTCACTACAAATGGAATAATTCTATTCTCTTCATAATCTAGCAGGCTAATACCAACTTCCTTTATAGTTGACTTAGAACATACAAATCCTCCTCCAGCAAGTCCAGTGTCTACACATAGGAGATATGGCTTTCCATTCACCTTTCCCCAGGCAATGATAAAATGATCACCAGCCATCCAAAACGGAACTCCATCATATTTTTCGATAAAATTTTCCTTCCTTTGCAGAATTAGTTTTCCATTAAGATAATCTATCGTTGAAATAAAATGGTAGAGAAACATTGTTCCAATAACTCCATCTACACATATATCTCTAAAAATAGGCTTAAAATATTGACGTACATTATCAATTTGTATTGGAATATTTTCTATAGTAATATCATTAAGCATAAGTGAATTCATATAACCATATTTTCGGTCCTCATCCTTAGATTTAAAGATTGTGACATCCACCTGTTCTGCAAACTTTTGGTCGAGAACTGTTTCACCTGCACCCGTATCTATAAGAAAATTTGCTTCTCTATTTTCATTAACCTTTACATGGACTAAAGGTAGCGGATCTATTGTAATAAAATCTATATATACCTTCTCAAAACCATTTTCTATTCTATAAGGACTGGGTATTTTTTCTAGTTTTTCTGCAAAGTTTTCTTGGCCAATTTCATGGAATATTATTGCCGCTTCTTGAAATCTATCTTGACGGTAAAATGTATATCCCAATAAAATTTTTGGTGAAATCATATCTGGTTTTAAACGAATCGAATTTTTTAGAAAAAATTTAGCTTTATCTAGATTGTTGGATAGAAATTCTATGTATCCAAGATAAAAGTTTGCATCAAAGTTTTCTGGGTCATTCGACAGTATCTTTAAATAAAATTTCTTAGCTTCATTAAATCTCCCATTTATAAATAAGTTCTCTGCATCTTTTTCACTATACATTTAAGATCAAGATAAATTACACTTTAATTTACTTAAATCTAATCCTATTTTTGAAATGTATTATATGAATATTAATATATTTATACCTGATATTACCATTTCTTATCTTGATGAAAATGTCTGGGAAAGATGTTAGAGGAATAGTTAGGATAAAGCCAATATATATTGGTTTATATCACTATAGATACGTCTATGGAAGCGTTTGTTCACCAGATGTTTCCGGAACACCTCCTATAGTGAAACCCAGTAGAGAAGACTTGGAAAAGAGAGCTTTAAAAATGGTAGAGAATTTTAAAAGAAAATTAAATTTAGACTTTGTCAAGATAGATAAACCATATATAATTAGTGAACAAAAAGATATTAGATTACTTCCAAAATATATAGATTATGATATTGATGCATTTTTAGTAGGTTCTGTTGGAGCTGCCCCGTTAGAGAAGTTTACCTTAAAGAGATACGGTATCCCATTTATATCGAGCACGCCTGACGAAGATTTGCTACGAGCATTAAGAATTAAGAAATATTTGAGAGAAAGTAGAGTTCTATATATAGGTGAAATACCATCTTTTTCTGCGCCTCAAGGCCCGTGGAATTTCTTTGAGATAGAGAGAAAGCTTGGCGTTAGGTTTAGGCATATCGAAACAAACGAGTTTTATAGAATATTTGATAGCATACCTAAAGATATTGTTAGAAGAGAGTATGAAGAATGGAGAAAAAACTTTTTAAAAATTATTGAACCAAGCGAGGAAGATTTATTGAATATTACTAGAATATATCTTACATTAAAGTATTTGGCTAGGAGAGAAGATGCCAATGCTATTACAATAAATTGTGGAAGATTTACTGAGGAAAGACCTATTGTACCATGTTTGGCATTTGCTAGACTTATAGATGAGGGAATTATATGTGGATGTGAAGGCGATATTACTGCAATACTTTCCTCACTAATACTGCATGCAATAAATAATCAACCAACACTTATGGGAAACTTTGGATACATGCCTGGAAAATTTGAAGCGAAGGAAAACGAAGTTACAATTGAACATGATGTTTTACCAGCATCTATGACTGAAAATGGATTGGTTATTAGAGATTATCATGGAAGAAGATATGGTGTTACCGGTTATGGAGATATAAAGAAAATGCCTGTAACACTTTTAAATCTAAATAACTCTTTAGATGAAATGTCGATATTCGAGGGATATACGAAATATAGTGTTGATGGAGTGCATTGTAGAGTTATAATCCATATAGATATAAATGGAGACGTAAAAAAGATTCCCAAAATACTTGTAGGCTCACAGCATATTTCGATGACATATGGGCATTGGCTTAAACCATTAAAAACTTTTGGAAAAGTTATGGGAATAAAGGCATATACTTTAAATTAGTATATTGTTAATGGTTCTGGAAACCTCGGTTTAAATAATTTTTTATTAAGTCTCTCTCCTGATGGAAGTATTTCTTCAATCCTATAATTTCTATTTCCAAGCAAATATTTTTCACCATAGTATATTTGTAGATATGGATCCTTCCATGGACCATATATTCTTGCAAATGGGTGGAGTCTTTCATCATTTATAACTTCAAAATTTTTAGATATATTTTTCTCAATTAACTTTAGATTTCTAGTTAAATCTAAAGTAGCTTTATCCAATGCAAGTATATCTGTTGAACCAAGTATTCCTAGATCTGGCAGAATGTTTCCAGTTATAGACCCCCAGTATCTACAGTCCTCAGTCATATTTAAAGCTATATTTATGAAAAATCTATTAGGTTCATCATATTGCTCTAATACATATTTTGCGGCCATAGCCATTGCCTCGAAAAAAGATTCAAAATTTCTACGATTAATGTTTAGACAATCATTTTTATCAACAATTTTACAACGCATACATTGATTGCAAAATCTAAAATCTATTCTAAGCTCATTGTCAACAATATTTATAGCATTATATGGACAAATATTTTTCATGTCCTTTATATTACGGCATTTTTCTCTTACAAAATATTTATCCCATTCCATTGTCTTATAAATCATATACCTAGTTCTAGCTGTATAGCATCTTAAACCAATATTTTCTATCGATCCTGCAAACCCAGCAGTATTATGCCCCTCAATATGTGATATTGCAAGTAATATATCTGCCTCCCTGCAAAATCCACCGAGCTGTAATATGTTTAAACCCTTATAGTCAACATATCTTTCATAGAAATATCCATCTCTAATCCCTGCTATAGGATATATCTGACAGCCTATGACCTCTGGAGTATATCCTCTATATACAGCCTCTCTATAGTTTTCAAGCGTATCCGATACAAATACTTTTCCGTCGGCATCCTTAATTTTTTTAACAATTCTACCAATAATATATGGATGAATCGTAGATATAAATGAACTATATCCTAAGTCCGTTTTAATCATTACAACCTTATTTCTAACTACATTAAGTATACCTAGTTTTTCGATAATTTCATCGAATTTACCTATAATTGAATCCTTAATACTAGGTGTCCTACTCTCTGTTGATCCATAAAAAACCACAGACTTGTTTCTCAACATTTACCCCAAAATATAAATGCATAAAAATTTATAGTCTAAATACATTCCTATAAACATTATTGTGTTTAAGAAAAATATCTATATACTTATAATACTTATACCTATATGTATATCGCTAATATTTATTGAAATAGATGAAATAGCTTTACAAATAAGCATAATTATACTTAGTTTAGCCATAATATATTTTTCAAGCGATCCAATAGTATATGGAATAAATAGTATTGCATATAAGATTGGCGTCTCAGAATATACGATTGGAATTATATCAAGTATTTCATCAAATCTTCCAGAAGCAATTTTAGCAACATTTATGGCATTTCATCCAGAATTGAGAGAAATAGCCATTCTTACAATAATGCTTGCATCAGCCTTTAATGGATTATTATTAGGTATACTAGTAGTCATAATAACCAGGGGGAAGAAAAAATGCATAGTTATTCCAAGGGAAGAATTAGAATGGGATATAGATATTATGAGACTTACAATAGCATTCTCAGTATTAATATTCGGGTTAGGAATAATTTTAAATGTATTTCAAGGGTCTACGAGACTACCGTCTGAAGCTTCATTATTCCTCCTCTTAGCATATATTGGATATCTCTACTTTATGATAAAATCTTCTAAAAGAGAAAACATGAGAGGAGATAGTTTTAGCTATATAAGTATTTTAGAACTAATTCTAGGATTAGCCGGATTAATTGTGGGCGCGGAATTAATATCATCTACAAGTGAGAAAATTATATTTGAATATGGTATTCATCCCGTTGTTACTGCAACAATTATAGCTTTTGCTGGAAGTGTGCCTGAGCACGGGATAGCAATACTTGGAGCTAGAAAAGGATATGTTAAATTCGGTGTTTCAAATCTAGTATCTGGAATAGTTCAAAGTATAATGCTAATTTTTCCGATAATATCATTTTTTGTAGAAATAAATTTAGATGGATATATATTATATCAATTTTTAGCAATAGCGGTAACATTATGGCTTGTGAAGAAAGCTATAGTTGATGACGGTAAACTCACATTAGATGAGGGAATATTTATATTGTTAGCCCATTTAATGGGAATAATATTGTTCGATGAATTAACAAGAATATAAGTAATATATAAATTATTGACATGAATTATAATTATTGATGATGAATTTGCCGAGTACTGTACAATGATGAAGAAAATATACTGACATTAAAAGAAAAAGAACCTTTTACCTCTTCTATGCCTCCACCTATGTCTAAGCCTTCTACCTTGTCTCGGCTGAATATCTCCCGAATATTGTATATTTGCTGAAGGATACTGAGCTAAAAATTTATTTGGATACTGTGTAGTAATAGTTTTTGGCCTAAATTGTGGACATGCTGGTCCATTTGGATCCATTGGAACATTATATAACATGCATCTTCCATTTGAATAATTCATACATTCTTTATGTGTAGGCATACTAATACACCTATTATATTTTGTGCAATAGCACAATATAAATCTATCTGCATTTATGTTTAAGATAAAATTATATGTATGTATATGACATTCATATTTTAGTAAATGTTTATCTCCGATTTTATATATTAAATCTATTTATTTTTATAATATTATTAAGACATTTTATTCTTATTAAACCATTTTTCTCCAATATCTCTCCACTATCTATAGATATTTTTTCTTTAGTATATAGTAAAAATATGTTTGGTTCATATAGGTCTATTATGGCTTGATCGTTAAAGATATATGTTTTTTTAATCGATGCCGGCATTATGTATTTTTCCTCCAATCCTAGAGGTATTATCCATTTATTTAATGGAGCTATAATGAAAAGTTTTACATCCATTGGATTAAGTTTTATTTTAATCTGATCGCTTAAATCAAGTATCCAATATTTTTTACTAAAATACTCATATACAAGGAAGTTTTCAGCAAAAATATTTACATCCTTTGGAGAAATATTTCCATAGATTTCCTCATCTTTCTTATAAATATGGAAAACTGCAAGCAATCCATATCTACCGAATCCCTTCACATCAATATAGCTATAAATTTTTAGTGGATATTTTTCATTATATGGATCAATCATCAAAGAATCTAATGTAGGCATTGCAGGTATATCTGGTTTAAGTATGCGACCATCGCTTAAAATTAATGGTTTAATTATTTCGGTAATAGTTTTATCGTATTCATCAGTAATATAAATTGGACCGCCGCTAATAGCTCTTGCAACTGCTTGCTGTAACCCCCATGGATCATGGGATTGAAACATATCCCAGTCAGGCCAAACAAGTTGAGACATCCATATAGAGTTATATGCATTAAAATAGATATGAAGTCTATTCCTATATTTATCATGAGGTACATGATAGTCTATACAATTTCTAGAGATACTTGACCTAATCCAGTTGAATATATTTTCTGGTTGCTGAGCCATGCAGTTAAGTATATCTAATTTATTTACATAGGCTGCAGCCTCCAGCCCCTCATGTAGAAGCCTAGCAGCATATTCTACACGAGTTTTTCCAGCATAGCCTGCAGTAACAAAAGATTGATTATCCACTTTTACAAAGTTAAATCCATTTGACCTAAAATACCTATAAAGACTATTGAATAGTCTGAATGATTCTGATGGAATAGGTATTAATCCCCTATATCCCTCCATCAAATATTTTCTATATTTTTCTGCCAAAGCACTTTGTGGATCCACGCCTCCCCAATGAATATTTAGTGTATGCCATAAACCTACGTATTTTATACCTAGCTTTTTAAGCTCTACTATTAATGGCTTAAATCCCCTAGGAAATTTATCTTTTAATGGATTTATCTTCCTAATCATACCATTTCTCTCATCCTGCCATCCATCATCAATAATTACATATTTTAGGTTAATTCCTCTTTTCAATATCGAATTCACTATACTCAATATCTTTTCTTCTGAAACATTCTTCCAACATGCGTTCCAGGAACACCATCCAATATATCTAAATATTTCAGGAAAAATCTTATTTTCTCTAAGCATTATACCTCTGTTCATCCATTCTAATGAAAATTTATATGCATTATATACTGCTCTATATGGATTCTCATCAACAGTTATTGAGAAAATTTTCGCTTTAACCCATCTACCTTTACTATAGGAATTTAAAATTAAATTAAGCTTTCCATCCAATTTAGTTATATATCCTCTTACACCGTTCCATGATAGTGGTAGGAGAAAACAATATGCTCCTCCACTATACATTAATATTTGGGATATTTTAATGTTTTCTGATACCTTATTAATATCTATATGCATTGGATAGCTCCAGGCACAATAAGCATTTTCGCCCAGGTCTCTTAGCTGTGGATAAATTAATATTCCTTCATCATCTCTCCATGTTCCGTCAATATCGTATGTGAAATGATATATAAGAAATTTATCTATCCTATCTAGATCTAGTTCCATTTTTATTATAATTCCATCAGATGTATATCCATTCTCACATTCAGCCTCTACTAAAGAAGTCCCACTATTATCTAGAAATCTTAGATAACATTTTCTATCACCATTTTTAAGTAAAATGTTGTTATTTTCTATCTCAATGTTTTCAGGTCTTATTAGTTTACCATCAATTGCAACCATAGGTTTTAGTAGAATTTTAAAGCTATTAATAGTTAAAGCAATTTTATCTTCAATTAATTCAAGTTTCATAAAAAGAATAATATTTTATTCTACTAAAATATTTTAGTATCCAAGCTTGCTCAAAACTCTCTGCTAATCCTCATTTAGATAATATCTAATATTTACTCTTTTTAAATTAACCATACCATATGTAATGCTACAAGTTTCAATTCATTTTTATCTAAAAGCTTTTCAAATCCACATATTTGGATACTCTCTAGTTTAAATATATAAGTAATAAATTACAAGTATAGTTAGGCTAAATTGAGAATTTAGCTTTTAAAGAATAGGAATACTATTAATTAATATTAACTTTCACTTACTACATCCTTATATTCTCTATGTTTTTCGAAAAAGTATAATGCATAAGAACATATAGGAATTATTTTAAACCCATTTTTCTTGGCATACTCTATTGCTACCAACATAAGTTTCCCGGCAAATCCTCTGCCTCTATAATTTGGATGAATATACGTACTTATAATATACATTTTATTATTCTTTAACTCGTATTTAAGATAAGCATATTTTCCAGCTTTAAATCTTATTAAAAACTTATTTATCTTAGGTCTATGAATAATCTTATATTCCTTAGACGTATTTTCACCTTATACCTAGTCTTTCATTTATCTCTCTCTGATATTCTTCTATTTTCAATTCCTCTACATCCTTTACTTTTATTGGTTTATTTAAGGTAGATGACTCATAGAATGCAAGTGGAATGGCCATATCCTTATATGCCTCCCATCCATCTACCTCAGG
>Ga0190309_1000549_pt1 | contig 10563 bp, 9 predicted proteins | sample 48700767_MG_FD_161656 | JGI IMG/M metagenome (GOLD analysis project Ga0190309, IMG submission 161656) | Hydrothermal vent sediment bacterial communities from Southern Trench, Guaymas Basin, Mexico - 4870-07-6-7_MG | ecosystem: Environmental > Aquatic > Marine > Hydrothermal vents > Sediment ... | reverse complement strand
CGAGATATATGGAGGTGGACTTGAATTACGTATCTCCCCGGGGGCACCGGGCATAGGGGCTATAGACAAGGTTCCGGTATCTAGGGATATACGTGTAATAACTATTAGACGTAGGAAATACTCCACTATAGAGATGTTCAGGAGATATGGTGAGAAGATTAAGGTATATGGTCCAGAGGCGTATAATAAATTTCTCGAGGATCCATCTATAGAGAAATTTGGAGAGGTTTCGCATTGGTTCAGTAGGATGACTGGTATGATGTCTAGAAGCTATGAATCTAAAATAAAATCGGTATTAAAGAATGAGATTAGGAGGGGATCCGTAATAGATTTCTTTGTTAAAAAGAGTCTTCTCGTAATAATATCCGATGAGTCAGGATACTTAGATGTATGTAATAGTTTAAGTAACTTGGGTACACCGTTAGTATTTACCCTTAATTTTAGTGGCTGTAGAATATTATATTAGCGATGAATACTATTCCTAGAGATCACCCTAGATACTGGTCTCTAATGATTAGGGAGAAGATTGTAGAAGGATTTAAAAATGGTGTTGTGGTCCTACAAGGAGTTATTGCACATGGGAGAGGTGAGTGTTTCGATTATTTAATAGGTGAAGAGACTATTCCACAGGCATACGAAGCTATTAAAGCGGCTGTAGCCACGTTATTATTAGCTGACTATCCTGTGATATCGGTTAATGGTAATGTAGCTACATTAGTATCTAGAGAGGTCGTTGAATTATCTAGTATTGTAGGCGCTAAGATTGAAGTGAATCTATTTTATAGGAGTAGGGATAGGGAGGAGGCTATTAAAGATTTGTTGATTGAGAATGGCGCTAAAGAGGTTTTGGGTGTAGGCGAGGATGCCGATAGAGTGATTCCAGAGATCTCTAGTGAGAGGAGGAGGGTGAGTAGTAGGGGTATATATAAGGCTGATGTAGTATTGATTCCGTTGGAGGATGGGGATAGGGCTGAAGCATTGAAGAGGCTGGGTAAAAAGACGATTGCAATCGACTTAAATCCACTATCTAGAACATCTAGAGTATCGGATATCACTATTGTAGATAATATTGTCAGGGCCATGCCCCTTATGGTTAAGGTTGCTAGGGAGATGTCTGGGATGAGTAGGGATGAGTTATATAAGATAGTCCAGTCCTATGATAATAAACGAATATTGAGTGATGTCATTAAATACATTGCTGATAGGTTAGTGAAGCTTGCTGAGGAGTCTCTCTCCAATGATATCTAATAATGTCTTCGCTATCTCCCTCTTATGAGTTAATGGGACATGCTTGATTAACCCCTTCTTATCCACAATAAACACTTCATTTGTATCTACCCTAAACCCTGCATTCTTACGCGATACATCATTTGCTACAACTAGATCTAGATTTAATTCATTTGCATATTTTATAGCCTTATTAATAAGCTCATCGTCACTCAAGTTATACTCTGCTTTAAATGCGATGACCCTAAGGTCTTTAAACCTCTTTCTAACCTCCTCAATTATCTTTGGAGTCTGAGTCAATTTAACTTCAATCTCTCTAATCTTCCTCGAGTCTAACTTTGACTCATATTTATCGGTAGGCGTATAGTCTATAGGTGCGCCAGCCGATATAAATAAGTCATATTTCTCTCTACCTAATTCCTCCAAAACCGCATTATACATATCTTTAGTAGTCTCAACTGTAATTACCCTGATTCCCCTCGGAATATTTATATATGTTTTACCCATGATTAACGTTACATCTCCACCGCGTAATAATGCCTCTAAAGCTATGTACATACCCATCTTACCTGAACTCATATTAGTAATCACCCTAACTGGATCAATATATTCAATGGTGGGACCGGCGGTGACAAGTACCTTTAAACCTCTATAATCCTTCTCATAAAGTATTTTAAATATCTCAAGTACTATATCCTCGATCTCTGGAAACTTCGCCTTCTCCTCTTCAATCCTAGGCTCTATAATGTATACACCCTTCTCCCTAATCCTATTTAAAGCCTCCTGGAGTATGGGGTTGTCGTACATTGGGCCATGCATAGCTGGAACTATTACTATAGGCTTTCCATATCCTAAAGCTACTGAAAGAACTAATGTTACAGGTGTATCAGCTACTCCATAAGCGAATTTCGCTATAGTATTCGCGGTCGCTGGTGCAACTAATACTAGATCTGAGTTCTTCGCTAATGCTATATGCTCTACTCCACCGGATAACTCTATAACGACGGGATTTCCAGTAGCCCACTCAAGTACACTTGGATTGATTATCTTTGTAGAGTCTTCAGTCATAACTGGATAGACTTCGGCTCCATGCTTAATTAATTCACGTGCCAAGTCTATCGACTTATAAGCTGCTATACTCCCTGTAACACATAATGTAATCTTTTTATCCAGTATCTCCTTCCCTTTAGAAGCCTTTATAATATCCTTATCAAAGTATTTCATCTATATTTAATACCTCCAAAATCAATAATTAACTTACATTGTAAATAGCATTTTAATTTAATATCTATTAATATATAAGCCTATATTTAGAGTATGATAACGCTATAATTATAGCGTTATCCTCAGGTGTATCCTATGGAGGAGCTTATGAAATACCTTAAAGTAGTTGATTTAACTCCTAGTGGTATAGGAGTCCCATTTATCTCTGGATATCTTATTAATTTAGGGTCTTTACTAGTCTCGATTGAACAGGGTCCTAAGTCGTCTTATGAGAAGCTTTATAAGGTGATTAAGGAACTCGGGTTTGGAGATGGTAGAGTGGATTTTATCGTCACGCATATCCACCTTGACCATGCTGGTTCAGTTGCTACATTACTTAATTTAATAGAGGATTCGGTGGCGTATGTACATCCGAAGGGGGTTAAACATCTAATTAACCCTGATAGGCTATGGCGTGCGTCACTAGATAGCCTGGGGTATATAGCTGAGTTATATGGGAGGCCCGATAATGCACCAAGCGAGAGAATTATATCGACTGACGATGATATGGACCTTAACTACAGTGGAAACTTATTTAAGATCATACATACTATTGGACATGCTAGTCATCACCAGTCTATATACTGGGTAGATTATAAAGCTATGTTCGTCGGGGACTCTGCGGGGATATATGTTAAGGAGCTTAACTATATTATCCCTGGAACCCTCTATCCCACTAGACTTGATCTATATATTAACAGTCTGAAGAAGATGATTTCATATAGACCTAGGTATCTCATGTATCCACACTACGGGATTGTTGAGGATGGGACGAGTGTTTTAGAGGACCATCTTAAGCAGGTTATCGAGTATTATAAGATTGCGAGAGAGCTAGATGTTAAGGAGTTAAATATCTTTATTAATGAGTTAAGTAAGTCTTATGAGGAAGTAGCTATATTAATTCAGAAGACCAGGGATATCCCCCTTCTTAAGATGCTCATCGAGATGTCACTCATGGGGTTATTGAGGGAGGCTGAGAGACTAGAGTCTCTCTAAATTTTATTTAATATAGCTTAATATCATGTCCCTCACTTCACGTAGTATATTAAAGTGTGTAGGTCCATAATGTGCTAGACTATCCTGCGGGAGTATTATAATCCTACCTTCTTTCACCGCCTTTAAACCATCCCAGCCTCTATCATGAAATATCTCAATTAATCTATCTAATGAGACTTCCCTAGCCTTACTCATCTCATAAATTATAAAGTCTGGGTCTCCACTCTTAACAACGTTAAAATCTGGTTTGAAATAAGGCTTCATATAGCTTGAGAATATATTCACTAATCCAATATGATATAGACTTGAATTTATATATGATGGAGCACCTATAGTAATAGGCTCCCCTAGATCCACTTCATAGTAGACTGTTCCCAGTTGTTCACCCTTGATATCGTGTAAGAGGCTGATATAACTATTTATCTTATTTAGAGCGTTTTCAATCGCGTCTAAAATATTTCCTATGATATAGAGGTTTTCAAGGATCCCATATATTGAAGTAGGGAGTGGGATCGGGTATATCTTGTACCCCTTTGAAGATAATTCCTCCATAACCCCTCTCTGAGCACCTGTCGTTAGTAGAATTAGATCTGGATTCAATTCATTTAACCTGCGGTATAGGACCTTTAAATATGATCCTACCCTCGGCTTCTCAGGTAAATCATCAGGAACCTTACAGTAGATACTTATTCCAACGAGTAGATCCCACCTCCCCAAGACCGCTATCGAATCCGTTATTGAAGGTGCCAAACTAACGACCCTAGGTTTATCAGGTATCTCTAAATATGTATTTAGAATTTCACTATAGACTTCCCTCGGCATCCCCCAATATATTTAGTTAAATTGAGATATAAAGAATCTTTAGTTAATTACTTATCTATGAAATCTACTATAATGAATTTTATAAAGTTAATAATTTACATTTATCATTTATTCATTGGCAAGGTGTCAATATGCCTAAGATATTTAATATGGATGCTGTTAAAGAGATTGAGGAAGGTATTAAAAGGTGGGAGAGGGAGACTCTACCTAAATCACTATCACGTTATCCAGAGAGATTAGATAGATTCACAACCCTATCAGATATCGAAGTTAAAAGAGTGTATACGCCTGCCGATTTAAAAGACCATAACTATATGGAGAAGCTTGGTTTACCAGGGGAATATCCATTTACTAGAGGGATACATGCTACGATGTATAGGGGAAGGATCTGGACTATGCGTATGTTCTCTGGATACGGTTCTCCAGAGGATACTAATAAGAGGCTAAAGTTCTTGATTGAACATGGCGAGACGGGATTAAGCCTTGCATTCGACTATCCAACCCTAGTCGGTATAGATGCAGATGATCCGATGGCGGGGGGTGAGGTCGGTAGATATGGAGACTATATTTGACGGTATTGATATGGGTAGTGTAACCACGAACATGACTATAAACCCGCCTGCGCCAGTCTTACTAGCCATGTATGTAGCTACAGCTGAGAAGCAGAGTGTACCATATGATAAGATCGGGGGAACGACTCAGAATGATCCTTTAAAGGAGTTTATTGCCCAGAAGAGCTATGTATTTCCACCTGAACCATCTGTGAAGGTTGCTATGGATGTTATTGAATGGAGTGTAAAGAATCTACCTAAATGGAACCCAATCAGTATAAGTGGGTATCATATTAGGGAGGCTGGTGCTACAGCCGTCCAGGAACTCGCCTTCACAATAGCGGATGGAATAGAGTATGTTAGGCATTTGATTAATAGGGGGTTAGATGTAGATGAATTCGCCCCTAGACTAAGTTTCTTCTTCGACTCCCATATAAACTTCTTCGAGGAGATCGCCAAGTTTAGAGCTGCAAGGAGGATGTGGGCCTATATCATGAAGGAGTGGTTCAATGCTAAGAAGCCTAGGTCTATGTGGATGCGTTTCCATACCCAGACTGCCGGAGTTTCACTAACGGCGCAACAGCCATTTAACAATATTATTAGAACGACGATAGAGGCTCTCGCCGCTGTATTAGGTGGTACCCAGAGTTTACATACGAATTCACTCGACGAACCATTTAGAGTGCCTTCCGAATTCGCTGCTAAAATCGCTTTAAGGACTCAGCAGATTATAGCGTATGAGACTGGAGTAGCTGATACTGTCGATCCATTAGCGGGAAGCTATTATGTAGAGTGGTTGACCGACGAGATTGAGGAGAGGGCATGGAGATATATCGATAGGATTGAGCGTATGGGTGGCATGACCGAGGCTGTTAGACGGGGTTATCCACAGAGGGAGATTACAGATGCGAGCTACAAGTTTCAAAGGGATGTTGAGGAGGGGAGGAGGTATATAGTAGGTGTAAATACATTTGTTGAGGAGGAGGAAGAGGAGATTAGGAACGTGCCACTCCTAGATATTAATCAGGAGGAGATTGAGAGGCGGCAGGTCGAGAGGCTTAAGAAATTAAGAAGTGAGAGGGATAACTCCGCTGTTGAATATAGCTTGAGGGAGCTTAAGAATGCGGCTAGGAGGGATGAAAACCTGATGCCATATATACTTGAGGCTGTGAAGAAATATGCTACATTAGGAGAGATTATGAATGCATTGAAGGAGGTGTATGGTATATGGGTGGAACCTCCGATATATTAGAATTAGCTAGGGATATAAGGAATATGAGGATTAAGGTGTTAGTCGCTAAATTAGGATTAGACGGCCATGATAGGGGGGCTAAAGTAGTTGCAAGGGCTTTAAAGGATGCTGGAATGGAGGTTATCTATACTGGTATTAGGCAGACGCCTGAACAAGTTGTTGAGACAGCTATTCAGGAGGATGTTGATGTAATTGGAGTTAGTATACTAAGTGGCGCGCATATCCCCCTTATGAAGAGGCTGATGAATCTGCTTAAGGAGAAGAGAGTAGACTACATCCCAGTTTTCCTAGGCGGGAGTATACCCATTCCAGATATTGAAGCCCTGCATAAGATGGGCGTAGATAAAGTTTTTTTACCAGGTACTTCATTAAAAGAGGTTATTAAATATACGGTTGAAGCCGCTAAGAGAAAGAGGGGGTATCGAGAATGGAGGGATCTAGGGAACTACTGAGATCTGCTTTAAACGGTGATAAGAGGGCTCTTGGTAGACTACTAACTATACTCGAGTCCTCACCTAAGAAGGCGGGTGAAGTAATTACATATACTCTGGATAAGGAGCCTGATGCACATGTAATTGGAGTTACTGGAATACCCGGATCTGGGAAAAGTACTTTAATATCAAAATTAATCACGCAGTATAAGGAGGATAACCATAAGATCGCGGTAATAGCTATCGACCCGACTAGCCCACTAAGTAGAGGTGCATTATTGGGGGATAGGATTAGGATGCAGGAGCATGCCACAGACCCTAGTGTATTCATAAGGAGTGTACCTACGAGAGGTGTTAAGGGAGGGCTTTCATTCTCTGGTGTAGCTATGATCGAGGTATTTGACTACGTCGGGTATGATAAGGTGATTGTAGAGAGCATTGGAGTAGGGCAGACTGATATCGATATAATGAATATCGCACATACAATATTAGTCGTAACAACACCCGGCTTAGGAGATGATATCCAGGCGTTAAAGGCTGGGATCATGGAGATCGGAGATATATATGTTTTAAATAAGAGCGATAAGGAGGGCGCTGAAAAAACATATTCATACCTAGAATTTGCCTTAGAGTCCTATGAACTCGGTGTGAAGAGGGGGTGGACACCGAAGCTTATTAAAACCTCAGCATTATTTGGATGGGGAATAGATCAGCTAGTTGATTTGATTGAGGAGCACTATAAATATGTCTTAGAATCAGGGTTATATAATGAAAAAATTGGTAGACGGAGAATGCTGATGCTTAAACTGCTTAGTGAGAAGATATTCATGTCTCTGCTTGAAGAGTATTTTAATAAGGGGATTGATAGAGATATTCTACGTAAATACGACTTATACAATGCAAGTATCCACCTGATTAGAGAGATTGTCGAGAAGTTAATTAAGTATGGTGGATAGTTTCTTGTAATTATATAGATAATTATTTTGAATATTATACAATTTTATTATAATATAATTATATCTTCGGCTTCTAATATATTTGGGGGTTCTATGGAGGGATATCATATTGAGCTTAAGTTTGATGAGATGGAGATTAAAGATATAGTCGACCAGATTAAAGAGGTAATAGAGAAGTCTGAGGCTATGAAGCTTAGGGGTGGTGTGGTAGCTAAGTCTCTACAGGTTAGTGAGGCTAAGTTAGACTCCTCTTGGAAATACTTCCTTACATACTATCCCTTGACTGGGGATCTAACTATTACTGTAAAGAGGTTTGAGAAGCAGCCTACTTCATACGCGATATTAAAGATAACTGATAAGATTGTTGAGGTTGAGGATTTCAATAGCTTTATTGAGAAGATTGCTAAGATGTACATCGCATTAAAATATTTGAGGAAGGATTTAATAGGGAAGGAGGAGGCTAAGGAGAAAAGGGTTAGGGCTTTCTTCTAGCTAGACTGTACATGAGCTCCATCCACAGTCTAAGCATCTTATACAGTCTTCGATAAATAGGAGTCGCTCGCTTCCACATTCTGGGCATCTCATAATATTTTTACTCTCTACAGTCTGTTTCGTGACTTCTGGGGTAGGCTTCACTTCTCCAACTATAGTTAAAGTATCTTTAGCCAATACCTTCTCAGGTCTACCGATCTTAGGAGGCTCTATACCAAGCTCCTTCATCATCTCTATAGTCCTATTCTCTATTGTAGTTATATACTTCCCTCTCCTCTGGCTGGGTGTAATTAATACTTGTACGCTCTTAGAACCGTCTCTATAGATTGTTATTCCCTTTACACCTAGCTTATATGAGAATAGGTATGCTTTCTCAACATCTTCAATCGTCACCCAGTTAGGCATGTTAATAGTTTTACTTACTGCGGCGCATATCCACTTACTAATCTCGGCCTGAGCCCTAATATGATCCCACCATGGAATGTCGTATGCCACTATAAATACCTTCTTCATATCACCAGGTATCTCCTCTAAATCCTGTATCGATCCACCATTATCACTTATCTTCTTCAATATCGATTCATCATATAAGCCACGTTCCCTAAGCTGTTTCTCAAGCTCTGGATCTACGTAGAAGAATGTACCTACTGTAACCCTCTTCTCATACACCAGTGCAAACTGAGGCTCTATCCCAGATGATGTATCTGCTATCATCGATATAGAGCCGGTTGGGGCTATTGTAGTTACTTCAGCATTTCTAATTCCATGTTTAGATATCTTATCTCTCAACTTATCCCAGTCTAGCGTCCACTCCTCCCTATGATAATATCCTTCAATAGGCATCTCACCATTTGGATACTCAGATTCATAGTATATTGGGAATACCCCTCTCTCCCTCGCGAGTTCGATGGATTCATCCATCGCATAGTATGTTAAGTGTTCAGCAAACTTCTTCATCAACCTAAATCCTTCCTCACTATTATATGGAATCTTCAATGCGAATAATGTGTCTGCTAGGCCCATTAATCCTAGGCCCACTTTCCTAGTCCTCTTAGTCGCCTCCTCAATCTTCTTGATAGGGAATTTATTGACGTCTATAACATTATCGAGGAATCTAAGTGCTAGCCTAATTGTATCATGATATTCATCCCAGTCGAAGTATGGATTACCCTCCTCATCATATTTAATGAATGCATATAAGTTTATCGAGCCTAGATTACATGATTCATATGGATATAAAGGCTCCTCACCGCAATTATGATTTATCAGTCCATTTCCTATATAATTATGATAAATCGGCACCGTTAAATCATAGAAATCTATAATACCCGCATCTTCGATTGAAGATACTGTCGCCCAGATAGTATCTCTCTTCAGCATTTTAATAGAAAGTTTTTCTAATTTATTTATATCTTCAAATCCTATAAGATCTTTAAATATCAGCTTACTATATCCTGATATAACTAATTCATAGTATCCGGTACTTGCATATCTTTTTTCATTACCATCTTTATCAGTGTAGATAAATTCTCTTTTATAAGGTCTGTTATAGATTTTTGAAGTTATTCCGAAGGCTGTTAGAATAATCTGAATTTCCTTTAAAAGTTTAATGCTTGAGCTGGTAAGCCTAACTGCTTTATCTCCGTCTATATAGCCGTCTGATGTAAATAGACCCCGTAGGAATGAAAGTAAGGCGGGTATCTTTAGCCTCCATATAATCTCTGGAAGTCTTCTCTCTCTACTTCTCTCCATATATTCCCCTAATATCTCGCATATTCTCCTATAGACAATAGTTCCCTTATTATATTGAATCTTATACTCATTTTTATTTACAAGATATGTATGTGATAATGGGTTTCCACCAAGTTGCTCAATCCCCCTTCTCACTCTTTCCTCTGCAGCTCTGTCCTTCCCACTAAAGAACCATGCTACATAATGCTTGTTAAATGAACCATCTCCAACAAGCCAGCCAAGAGCGAATGCAATATCAGGATCTAAATCATATTCACCAATATCGAGTAAATCAGAGTATGCGGGATGAAGCCTACTTAATTCAATTTTATCTCCCTCCTCTAGGGTATTAGCCTCTTTCCATCCCTCTGGAGTTAAGAATTTATGTTCAGGAGTTACCGTAATTTCAAATCCTTCTTTTGTTTTTATTCTTAATCCTCTCTTCTTACCTATGTGCCATACCCATGCATCTACAGCCTTCGGTATGTATATCTCTAATCTATCATTATGACTAGTCTTATATACTGTTTCTTTACCTATAGTAGTTATTATCTTCGTTCTATATGCTTGTTTACTCCCTCCCTCACCTAACAGTTCATCATCTACTGTAACTCCTTTAATGGTTTTAGAAGTGATAGTAGCTTCCTTAAATATCTCTTCAGCCTTGATCCATCCTTTAGGGGTCAATACTCTAGTGTTGCCAGATATACATGGGTTTGTACTCCTAATCTCGCCTAGAGCCCTCCTCAATACATTTCTCTTATTTATATTATCCAGGAATAATACTCCTGGGTCTCCCGTCCTCCACGCCATCTCGGATATTAAATGGAATATATGCCTTG
>Ga0190309_1000548_pt1 | contig 10567 bp, 13 predicted proteins | sample 48700767_MG_FD_161656 | JGI IMG/M metagenome (GOLD analysis project Ga0190309, IMG submission 161656) | Hydrothermal vent sediment bacterial communities from Southern Trench, Guaymas Basin, Mexico - 4870-07-6-7_MG | ecosystem: Environmental > Aquatic > Marine > Hydrothermal vents > Sediment ... | reverse complement strand
TTCATATATAAATAATTTTCGGATACTGCCTTTTTAGAACTTTGGGATAGTAAAGAGAGGATGGAAAATGGAAGAAAGTAAAGTTAAAAAATTAAAAGAAAATTTAATTGTGCAGCACTATGGCAATCGAAAGGACATTCGTCGCTATAAAGCCAGATGGGGTAATGCGGGGTTTAGTAGGGGAAATTATAAGAAGATTTGAAAGAGTTGGGTTGAAAATTGTGGGAATGAAGATGGTTTGGGTTGATAAAGAGTTCGCGGAGAAGCATTATTTCGAGCATCGCGGAAAGCATTTTTTCGAGAGATTGAAAGAATATCTCTCTTCTGGCCCTGTGGTGGCGATGGTTCTCGAAGGAGCTAACGCTGTAGCCATAGCAAGGAAAATTGTCGGCCCAACAGATGGGAGCGAGGCTCCCCCTGGAACGATAAGAGGGGATTTCGGGCATATGGGTTTAAAGCATGCTGATGAAAGAAATAAATTGTATTTTAATATAATTCATGCCTCGGATTCTGTAGAAAGCGCTGAAAAGGAAATTAAATTATGGTTTAAGCCGAGCGAATTGCACAGCTATAAAAGAGCAGATGAAAATCACGTGATGTAAAAATGCGACCAGTAGTTAGAGTTGATAAAAGAGAGTTGCGAAGTGGGATTGTGGATTATTTAAGAAATTTCGGATGCGAGATAAAAGAGGAGGCTTTGGAAATTGGAGATTATTTGCTCTCGGAGAGGGTGGTTATAGAAAGAAAAAGTTTCGGAGATTTTGCTTCTTCAATAAAAGATTTGAGATTATTCAAGCAAGCTAAAGAGCTAACGAAATTTGAAAAACCAATTTTGCTGATAGAAGGTTTCGAATACATGGGTAATTTAAGCGAGAGCTCTCTGCTCGGAGCTTTATCATCGCTAATTTTGGATTATAATATTTCAACAATTTGGACGAAAAATAAAAGGGAAAGCGCGAATTTTATTTTTTTGACAGCAAAAAGAGAACAATTCAAAAACAAGAGAAACGAGGTTATAAGGGTACGAAAAAAACCTTTGAGTTTGGAGGAGGAGCAAAAATATTTGGTCGCTGGTTTGCCTTATGTTAATTCGGTTTTGGCAGAAAGATTATTGAAAAAATTTGGTTCACCTATTAGAATATTCAACGCGAAAAAAGAGGAGCTGATGGAGGTTGAAAAAATAGGTGAAAAGAAGGCAAATAAAATACTGGAGGTGCTGAAAACGAAGTTTGCATAATGCCGGAAATTATAATTGGAAGGGATTTAGAGGATTTGAAAAAGTTCGGAAGCAAGGGAACCATAACAATAGGGAAGAATATTGTTGGTAGCGGTTTCGAGGCCCATGTTGCAACACCAATAAAAATGGACATCCTGAGGCCGCATGTGATAACAATAGTTGGAAAAAGAGGAAGCGGAAAAAGCTATACCGGGATGGTGATAGCTGAGGAGATATCAAAGCTTCCGGAGGAAATTAAGAGAAATTTGTGCGTTATAGCGATCGATACCCAGGGAATTTTCTGGACAATGAAATATCCAAATAATAAACAAAGGGATTTGCTCTATAAATGGAACTTAAAGCCCCAAAGTTTTGAGATTCTCGAATATGTTCCTTTGGGACATGCGAATATTTTTGAAAAAGCTGATATTCCTTTCGATAGAACCTTCTCTTTCAAACCAAGCGAACTCACGCTCTCTGATTGGTGCTACTCCTTGAATATAGAGGAAAACGAGCTGGAAGGAATTCTGCTCTCGAGAGCCCTGAATAAATTGGAAGGAGATTACTCTGTGGATGATATTGCTAAGGAAATAAGAAGAGAGGAGTTTGATGAGAAAATTAAATTGAAATTGGAAAACATGGTGCTAAACTCGAAAAACTGGGGAATTTTTTCTGATAAAGGAACAAACATATACGAGTTTCTTCAGCCAGGAAAGATAATTGTCTTTGATATTAGTTTGTTCAGCGGAGGCATAGGATGGAATATTAGAAGTTTAATCGTGGGATTGATAATTAAAAAAATCTATGAAGCGAGGGTGGCTGCGAGAAAAGAGGAAGAGAGAGCGATTATAGAGGAAGAGAAAAGAAAAAGGAAAATTCCGCTGTGCTGGATTATCGCGGATGAAGCCCATAATTTCGTTCCTTCAAAAGGGAAAACCGCAGCAACAGATATTATGCTAACAGTTATAAGGCAAGGGAGGCAGCCTGGAATTTCTCAGGTGTTTATAACTCAAATGCCAGACAAACTGCATAGTGATGTTCTCTCGCAGACAGATTTAATTATAGCCCATCGCTTAACATCGCAAAGAGATATAGATGCTTTGAAGGCAATAATGCAAACCTATATGTTGTTCGATATAGAGAAATATTTGGAAGAGCTTCCGAAAGTGAAGGGATGCGCGATAATTCTGGATGATAACTCCGAAAGAATTTATAAGGCGCAAATAAGACCGCGCCAGAGCTGGCACGGTGGCGAGAGTCCAGTTGCCCTATAAAAATCTTCTCAATTCCCTTTGCTTCTCCCTACCTATCTCGATTATTCTCTCTAATTCTTTAAATTTTATTCCTTCAGTTCCCATTTTCTGTATCGCGCATATCTCGTTATCATTTAGATAGGAGATTGCAATCGCGTAATCAATTGCTTTTTCTTCCGCCGCATTCAGATCGACCAAAAATTTATTTTTTATCTTTGAAACAGTTACCAACACTGGAAGAGCTCTCAAATTTATTTTTTTGTTCGTAATCTCTATTTTTCCGTTTTCTATTTTCGGCATGTTCGAGGTTGATAAAGCTTTTACGGCTGCCAAATTTAGAGCATCGAGCAAATTGCCATCGTTGTTTATTATATAGCAATCAACATATATTTGGATTGCTTCCTTTCCAGGAACTTTGCAAAACTCTTCCAGATTAATCATCTCGCTCTCCCTAATGCTTCTATCTATAATTCTCGAATACTCTATATCTATATTCTGATCCAAATTTTGGAATACCACAGGAACATAATTTAAAGTAACAACCAAACCTCCCTCGTAAGGAGTGTCCTCGTAGGGCTCCATCAAATCAAATTTTATTCCCACTATTACTTTCGTGTCTCCTATGGAAACATAGCAGCTGCCTTCAGCTTTCTCTATAATTCCTGGTTCGCATTTTATTTCTCTGTATTCAAGCAATTTCCTCGAATCGATTCTTGAATTTGCAGCCACTAAATCTCTTACCAACTCAGCTGACGGAATCTTCATAAAATAAAAGAAAAATTATTAAAGAAGGTTCTCAGCTTAGAGCTTTGGGGGCACTAATAAATTTTTTTTAATCTAATTTTATGCCGCATCTAAAAAGAAACTGCATGCCTTTGTTCTGGCCGATTCAGAGGAAAAAGAAGAGATATACCTTTGTTCCAAGCCCGGGACCGCATCCGAAAAAGGAGTGCATTCCTTTGGCGATTATTGTTAGAGATGTGTTTAAATTCTGCGAAACAGGTAGGGAAGCGAAAAAAATTATAAAAAATAAGGAAATTCTGGTTGATTTAAAAGAGCGTACAGATCACAAATTTCCTGTTGGTTTGATGGATGTCCTAACAATTAAAAAGCTGAACGAAAATTACAGGGTTATACCCTCGAAGAAAGGATTTGAGTTCAAAAAAATTGATCGCGAGGAGGCGAGGTTTAAATATTGCAAAATAATAGGTAAGAGATTGCTGAAAAAAGGAATGCAGCTTAATTTGCATGATGGAAGAAATTTGTTATTGCCGAAAGAAAAAAAGGATGAATATAGGGTTGGGGATACTTTAAAAATAAATTTGGAAACAAATAAAATAGAGAAAGTTTATCCTTATCAAGAGAATGCTAAGGTGCTTATTATTAAAGGAGCAAATAGAGGAACTCGAGGGATTTTGAGGAGAATAGTTAAGAAAAAAGATATTCACGGGCAAAAAGCTGAAGTGGAAATAGAGAACGAGGTAAAAATGTTTCCGAAGGAATTTATTTTTGTACTTCCGGAGGAAATATGAAATTCTCTATTGAGACGAAAGGTTTTAATGAGGTTATCGATATTACAGATAAAGTTCGGGAAATTGTAAGGAAAGCTGGAACAAGCGAGGGATTGTGTGTGGTATTTTGCCCTTGCTCCACCTGCGCAATAACAACTATCGAGTTCGAGGAAGGAGCGATTCAGGATTTGAAGAGAATTCTTGATAAAATAGCTCCTATGGAAGATAACTATAAGCATTGCAAAAAATGGGGTGATTGCAATGGCTACGCTCATATAAGAAGCGCACTTTTGAAACCATTCTTTTGCTGCCCGATAGAAAATGGCGACTTGGCTTTGGGAACATGGCAGCAGCTCGTTTTTATTGACTTCGATAATAAAGCGAGAAGGAGAGAAATTATAGTTAAGATTGTGTAGTGCTACGAGATTTTACAGCACCCTTCCCTTTCCGTAAGGTACAAATTTGAGAAATTCATCGATATTTATTTTCGCTATTGCCTCTTTATCTTCTTTTCTGGCTTTTTCCATCAGTTTTTCTTTTATCTCGTTTCCCAATTTTTTTCCTTTTTCTTCTCCTGGAACTATCGTAACATAATATTTTGAATATTTTTTTACCGCACTCTCCGGTCCTTTGAGAATTTTGAATTTTTCATCAACACCGATGCAAAATTTTAGTTCGACTCTCAAAAAATTTCTCTTTCCGTAAATAATAAAGGAGCCCTTTTTAATACTCTCGTGTCCAGAAGTCTTTTTGCTTATTTGCTCTGGGGCAACCCAATAAACATCTCCAATTCCCAATCCGGAATTCCAGAATTTTGAATAGCACGCAACAAATTGAGCGGCTTCTTTAATCGCTTCCTCACTTATTTTTCTGCCTTCGCTTCTTATAACAGCGAAAGGAGAGCCAATGGTGTGAGCGTGCAGAACAATATCATCTTTTTTACAATATTTTTTAATTATTTTCTCGTTACTTTCCGCATCCTTACCGGAGATTACCAAAAAACCGTCAGATGTGAAAAAATACCGAAACTTCTCGTACCACTCGGCTTTCTTTTCTTTTGGTTTCTTAATTTTCTCCTGCGTAATCTTTTGATTGATTAGCTCCTTTATTCTTTCCATCTTCCTTCTAACTTTTTTTGCTTTATTGTAAAGTTTCTCTATTTCATCTCCGAGCTCGCTTCCGAAAGTTATATCTATTGTTTTCCCTTCGAGTTCGAGAATAATTTTGTCTTCCGAGATTTTTTTTATCGGCTCGGAGATTTTTTTCTCTTTTTTCCATGTTTCCAAAGCTCTTTCAATCTCATTTTTGTATTTCATCAAAAGCTCCGCTTTTTTTCTGAACTCTCGCTCCTCTCTCTCATATTTTTCCAAATTTTTCTTCTGCATCTCTTTTATTATTTCTTCCCTGCTCTTTTTTCTGTAAAAAGCTTCTATAGCCTCCGAGAAACTATTTTTATTTTCTTTTTCGAGTTTCAGGGTTTTTAATTCAAAAGGAGATACAAAAAATTTTTTTCCGTTTTTGAAATAAAGCACAGGGGAGATTTTTTCTTTCAGCAGCTCTTCCAAACTCGAATTCCGCTTTTTTATCTCTTCAGCGTAGAGTTTTCCTATGTGGAGCTTTAACAATTCTTTTTCATTTTTTGCTTTAATAGGTTCATTTCTCGGCGGAATATAGTTCTCCCCGACAGAAATTTTTCTATCTCGAAATTCTCTCTCGCGTAATGCTACGAGTATTTTATTGTCTCTGCAGAGAATTATGTTTCCCATTCCTATAAATTCGAAAATGAGTTTTAAGTTGCGGAAGGAGAAAATTAAAATGCTGTTGAAATCCTCTTGCGAAACAGAGGTTAGCTTTTTGTTCTTAAGTTTTTTTAAAAGAAGTTTCGAGAATTTATCTTCCTTCTTTTCGGATTCTTTATTTGTAAGATAGCAATAACCCTTTCCGACCACTAAAAATTTTCTATCATCTTTAAGGGAGAATTCGAAAACATAATCGTTATCCCAAAGATAGATATCCTTCAGTTTATAATTAACTATTTCCTTTAGTTCTTTTGCTAAATAATAAAAATCTATCGGGGTGAGTTTATTCATTTCTTTCGATGCTCAAAAAACAGGAGCCGCAGTAATAGATTGTTTTTCCGTTGGTTTTTCTAACTCCCAAAAAAACCCCTGGACCGCATTTAGGGCAGAAGTTTCTCTTTCTCTTCAGATTATCGCCATCTATCTCGTAGTATTCATATTTTTTCGTTACTTTGTGCTTTCCTTTCGATTTCTTTTTCTTTCCCATAAAACTAACAAAAACAAAATATTTAAAAATTTTTCGGAAGATGTGAATTATGGGCATACATACAAGCGGAATAGATGAAGAATTAGAGAAAATAAAAGAAATCGTAAAAGGTTATGAAGAGAGAAGACTTATCAAACATCCAGAAGAGTTTTGGTATTGGATAATAATTCCGAAAAAATTAACTAATAAAGATAAAAGAAAAATTCAGAATAATTTTTCCACAATAAAAAGAGCCGTGGAATACGGAATGAAAATTTATCTCGATGAAAAGGGCGAGAGTTTGAAGAATCATCCTGATGATTATTTTAATGATTATTACAATGTTATTAAAAATCTTAGGGAGATAAAGCTCAGCGAGCTGAAAAAGCTTATCTATTGAATTCTGGGAAAAAAATTTAACAAAAATTAATTTGCTGAAGTTATTTAAATATAACGGTGTTATATTAAGAGAAATTGCAAGATTATTTTGGACAAAAAAGCTTTCGAGAGTGAAATAAACAGAGAAACTTTTTAAAAAAATTTCCCTCTATATAATACTTATGATAAGCAAAGAAAGAATAGCAACCCTGATAAAGGATTTTCATGAAAAAGGAGTTCCTTGGCTTGTGGAGAGAGATTTGCAAATACCTACAGAAATCCCAATAAAAAGAGCTGTTTCAATAATAGGACCTAGGAGAGCTGGAAAAACATATTCCATGTTTCAGCTGATAAAAAAACTTCTGAAAAAATATGAAATATCGCAAATGCTCTATCTGAATTTTGAATTGACTGCTCTGCAAAATTTGTCTTTGGAAGATTTGGATCTGATTAAAGAAACCTACTTCGAAATATACCCAAAGAACAAAAACAGGAAAGTTTGGTTTTTTCTGGATGAGATTCAAAATATTGAGCACTGGGAAACTTGGATAAGAACTCTGCTTGAAGAAGGTATAAATGTTTTTATCTCAGGTTCAAGCTCGAAGCTTTTGAGCAAAGAAATAGCAAGCCAGCTCAGAGGAAGGTCTTTAAGCTACACTATTTTTCCTTTTTCGTTTCTCGAATTTTTGAGAGCCAGGAAAATAGAACCCAGAAAATATCTATCTTCAAAAGAAAAAGCAAGAATAATTAGCGAGCTGAGAAATTATATGAATTTCGGCGGCTACCCAGAGGTTGTTTTCTATCCGGAAGAAAGGGAAAAAATAATCGCGGAAATCGTGGACACAACAATTTACAGAGATATGGTTGAAAGGTATAAAGTTAAGAATGTCAAAGCGCTAAAGCTGCTTATTTCCTCTCTAATAAATTCCGCAACGAAAAACTTTTCAATCCATAAATTCTACAATTTCCTGAAATCTCAAGGAATTAAGGTTAGCAAAACAACCTTGTACGAATATTTGGAAGCTTTAAAGGATGTTTTCTTTGTTTTTCCTGTGCATAAATTTTCCTATTCATTAAAGAAATCTGAGCAAACTTTGCCAAAGATTTATCTTGTGGATAACGGAATTTTGTATATTAATGGAATTAGAGAGAAAGGCAAATTAATGGAAAATCTCGTTTTGATGGAGCTTAAAAGAAGAGATAAAAATGTTTATTATTGGTCAAACAGTTACGAGATAGATTTTGTTGTAACAAATGGTAAAAAAATTGAGCAACTAATCCAGGTTTGCTACGATATCTCTAATTATGAAACAAAAGAAAGAGAAACTAAAGCATTATTAAAAGCGAGCAAAGAGCTAAAATGCAAAAACTTGTTCTGCATCACTTGGGATTTTGAAGGAGAAGAAAAAATTGAAAGAAAGAAGATTAAATTTGTTCCATTATGGAAGTGGCTGCTGGGGTTTACGGTGTAAACTCAAATGAATACTATTTTGAATTGCCCAATCTCTTTATTACAAAATCTTTCGCCACATTAAAATCTAGTAATTCATCAAGAACAAAAGGTTTTAACTCAGCTTCCCATATCGGCTTTATTTCATTTATTTGCTTTTTTATCAAATTAGCATCAAATCTCATCCCAAATATTTTTAATTTTTCTTCTACAAGTTTTTTGTCGAACTTTGAAATTCTCAGCAAGAAAAATAAATCGTAAAGATCTCTTGCATTTTTCCTTGCCAATAATGAGTGTATCTTTTCTGCTACCATTTCTTTTAATTTCAAAATCTTAAGGGAGAACGGTTTAATATCTATATAATCCGGAACATAGCTTTTCAAATCAAATCCCAACAAGGCTTTATTTTTCAAGCTCACATCTATTCTAATCGTGTTATAGGAAGTTAGAATTCCCTTAAGCCTTAACTTGAAAAGCAGACTTGTTTTAAATCTTTTTGCGTTTACCTTAGCATTCAACTTTCCAGCTATTTTCAAGATCTTCTCTTCTATTCTTTCTTTCGGATCAAGCAGAGTAAAATCCAAATCTTCGGAAAATCTCGGCATGTTATAAAGCTTGTACAATGCTGTGCCTCCTTTAAAAACAAGGTTGTTGGTGAGCTTGAAAATCCAATAGAGCAACTTGTCCTGAAAATAATCCTTTTCTATGTGCTCTCTATTTTTCAATCCTTTTTTCTTCCCTATCTCTAAAAGCAACTCTCTATCCATTTTCAATTAACTTCCACTTCTTATTTTTCTTTCCTCTTTTTGATTTTAACGGGTCGAGAAAGATATATCTACTGTTGATAAATGGTTTTAACTCATCGTAAATCTCAAATCCATTTCTTTCCGCAAGAAAGCCCACGCGCTTTATTATCGAGCTCTTTTTGATTTTCTTCAGGTAAAAGATAAGTCTACTTAAATCTACTTCGGAAAATGCCTCCTTGATTATTGATAAAGGAACTATGCCTATCGAATCTATTATTGCTTTTTCTATTGTGGCGATAGGAATCTTAAAATTTCGGTAAGTTTTCAGCTCAAATCCAAAAAAATACCGGGTTGGAAAATAGCAAATCCTTTGGATGAAGTTTATCTCCTTTTTTGTTTTCGGAGTAAAGCAGTAAACAGCATTTGGTATTTGGGTTATTGCGTTATGAAAGGATAAGGCTGAGATGCTGGAAATATAGCTAGGTCTTATAACAAAAGTGCTTACGAGGAAAGCATCGTCGTGCAAAGTATAAACATCCCTTATTATTTTTTTAATAACCCCCTTTTCAACCTCTCTCTTCAGAAATTTTTTTGCATAATCCTTGCTTTTTATTATCTGCGTTACATCTGAAAGGCTGAATGTAGGAGCCTTTTTAAAATGCTTCAGAATTTTTAATTCGTACATAAATAACTTTCATTTTTATATTATAAACTTTTCTATTGGAAAAGTGGATAAAAATATCCACTTTTCAATTAAATTTGTTAACTTCTGAAATCGTAAAGACTAGGAAGAAGAATAAAGTCTGTGCCTTTGTGGAGGTGGTTGTTGCAAAGAGATTAAAATCTGTTTAACAATTATTTATGCTCTATCTCATAGGACTTGGTTTATGGGATGAAAAGGATTTATCTTTAAGGGCTCTAGAAATATTGAAAAGCTGCGATGAAATTTTTTTGGAAACCTATACTTCTTTGTGGAAAGGAAATCTTAAAAATTTGGGAATAAATGCGAAAGAAATAAAGAGAAAGGAAATAGAGGAGGAAACGGAAAAAATTTTGGATATTGCGAAAAATAAAAATGTTGCGATTTTAGTTCCTGGCGATCCTTTGGTGGCAACAACTCACAGCTCGATTTTAATTGAAGCAAGAAAAAGGAAAATTAACGCAGAGATAATACACAATGCCTCCGTATTTACGGCAATAAGTGAGAGCGGTCTGCAGCTTTACAAATTCGGAAAAACAGCTTCAATCTCCTGGACATATAGCGAATATCCTTACGATGTTTTAAAGCAGAATAAAAGCATAGGCGCTCATACTTTGTTTTTGCTCGATTTGGAGCCGAAAGCGATGACACCTAAAGAAGGATTGAAGAGATTGCTCGAAATAGAAGATAAGAGAAAAGAAAATTTGCTCGATGAGAACAGTTTTTGTTTGGTAGTTTGTAAATTGGGGAGCAGCGAGAGAAAAATCTATAAGGGTGCGATAAAAGAGCTTTTAAATATCGAAGATGTGCCAGGAGCAATTATATTGCCTTCCAATTTGCATTTTTCCGAGAGAGAATTTATCGAACTTTATTAAAAATTTAGAAACATAATTTATGCCCGCGTCGTCTAGTCCGGTCAAACCTTTTGGAGTAATGCCGCGAAGCGAAACTCTGAAAGGGGCTAAGGATGTCGGCCTTTCGAAAGAAAGGAATGAGCTTCCGCTATGAAGAGAGCCGGAGGCCCGGGTTCAAATGAGAAACCTCCAGC
>Ga0190309_1000546_pt1 | contig 10588 bp, 9 predicted proteins | sample 48700767_MG_FD_161656 | JGI IMG/M metagenome (GOLD analysis project Ga0190309, IMG submission 161656) | Hydrothermal vent sediment bacterial communities from Southern Trench, Guaymas Basin, Mexico - 4870-07-6-7_MG | ecosystem: Environmental > Aquatic > Marine > Hydrothermal vents > Sediment ... | reverse complement strand
TCTAAATGTTATTTATTCAGTTTATATATGAATGGTATTTGAAGCGTCAAAATATGATGAATATTGTGAAAATATTTTTAAAATTGAGTGTAGCCATTTTGGTGTGCTGAAATAATTGTAGAGGAATTTAGGAGTGAGTGATTTGTATAGGATAATATGTAGATTATGTTTGAATGAAATCTATATTTATATTAAATATTTCTTTGAATAATTCTGCTTTATCATATGCTTTGGCAACCTCTATATCGGCATCTCCTTTAGCATGGATTTGGAATACCAGTCTATTCTCCATATATTTTATATCTATATTTTCAACGATTTGGCTTAGTGAATAGTCTAGTGCGTCAGCTATTCTTAGAATTGAGGCTAATCTAATAATTATATCAAATATTTTTCTATCACTTTTTATCCTATTCCATTCTTCATCACTATACTTTAATGGATTCGGCTTCTTTCTATGGAAAAATGTTGTCCATGCGATTATCTTAATATCATTTGGAGCCAATATTTCTCTAAGCTCTCTAGACTTCAATATCATGTTTCTAGACTCTATATGATGATTTCCATCAGACCTATATCTACCAATATCATGGAGTAGTGATGCAAATTCAAGTAGATTTTTCTCATAACCATCCATACCATGTATCTTCCTAGTATCATCAAAATCTTTAAAGCTAGATCCCTAACTTTAAACGCATGTCTCTCCCCTATATCAGAACCCCAACCAAACCCATACCTCCTACAATATTTAATAACCTTAGATAAAACATCCAAGACAACCACCTAACCAAACTATATTTTAAAATTTATTTCCAGATTAATGACCATTTATCTCATATATGATGCAATTACATATATTTTGTTTCTTTCAGCAACTTCTTGTGCCGAGGGATGTATTAGATAGCCAAACATTAATCCAACAACATTTACATTTGATGGAAGAACCTTCCTTATCAAACTATATTTCTCTAAAAATTCCTTAACATCCCTACCATAAATCCTACTCCTACATTCACCTATAATAATCGTCTTAACATTCTCCTTAACACCCTCACCATAAAGATTAACCTCAAACCTCATACCCTCAACATAGAAAAACTGTCTCACAAGATTCTCCACATAAATACCCAAATGTCTCTCCAACCACCCAGGAACAACAACTCTAGCAATATCCTCCAAACCAAAACCAATAACATCACTCAACCTCCCAACAGCCATAGAAAGCTCATCAAACTTTACGCCAAGCTCCCTAACACTCTCAGCAAGCTTATCCACTCTCTCGGTAAGCTTGTTAAGCCTTTCTTCTGTAGCTTTTTGTGCTTCTGCAAGCTTTTTTAATTCTTCTTCTGTTGCCTTCTGCGCTTCTACAAGTTTTTGATGGGCTTCGGTTAGGCTGTTTATTCTTTGAGTAAGTATATTTATATTTTCTGCTAGTTGGTTTACTGTTTTTGAAAGTTTGTCGAAATCTTCTCTAGTAACCTTTATTTCCTTCACTCTTTCATCTACTATTTTTAATATTAGTTCATATGTTTCAGGTGTTAGTGACATTTTACTCCCTATATATATATATTAATTACAATATAATTATATATTAGATACAAGATATACGTATTTTCGTTAAAAATGATGAAATAGTTTATTATAAATATTTCTTATAGGAATACTCAATACTCCAACTATTCTTAAACCCTTATAAAATACAATGAATCTGTAATATTAGCCTTCACTCTCCTTTTAAAATCTCCTAAATTTTATACATATTTCAATGTATTTGGACAAGTTTAGAGAGATATCTCGATACCTAGTAAAATAATTATGATATATTTATCGGAGACAAAATTTGTAGAAGATTTTGATGGACTTGTAGGATGGCTTTCATATTTCGGTTACTGGTATGCTACATAGGGATATAGGGTTAAAAATCTAGATATAGTTTTAAAAATCTTTGGAGGAGGCTTCCGGAGTCGTTTTAAACGAAATTTCACATCTACTTAAATATAGTCCTAGATATAGGGTTATATTAAGGCTATTGCAAGGGGATATACACGTTGGAGTGAAATATATAGATTTCTACTTTTAAATGGAGTGAAGATAGGTAGGCCGAGATACAATGTTCTTTAAAAAGCTTTTAGACTACAGCTATATTAAAAAGATAAATGATAACTATACAATAGCAGACCCAGTAATAAAATATGTTGCAGAAAATAAATTATAGTTGGAAAAATGAAAACTGAATCAAAGATAGGTTTAACATACATCGATTTTAATCCTATCTTTAGAATAGTTTTCTAACCTATAGGATTTCATCATGTTTCTATCTTCTCGGAAAGCATTTCAACAACCTATTTTATCCTTAGACTTTATTTATAGAACCCTATCAATTCATGTTTAAAACTAACGGAAAGCTATCTCTTCACCACGCTATAAGAGGGGTTATAACTTCTAGCTACATGTTCGTTAAAAAGCATAAAACCTTAAATATTTAAAGGTTACATCATTCTTAATATCAAGATAATTAATCTAAAGAGGTGAAAATATTGCCTAAAATTTTTCCAATCGGCCCCCAGTTTTACTTTGAACCCTCTAGGACATTAGATGAGCTTATGCATGATATGCGTATTGCCAAACGTTTAGGATTTAACACACTCAGATTCCAAGAACATTGGTGCATAGATGAAAGAGTAGAAGGACATATCGATCTAAGCAAAATAGAGGCACTCTTAGAGGAAGCTGAAAACCTAGGGCTCTATGTGCATTTCTGCGTAACCATGGAGCAGGCTCCAGCCTGGCTTTGGAGAAAGTATCCTGATTGCCGTATGGTCTATAGTACAGGAGATAAACACGAAGATCCAACGCAGTATCGATTTCCCTACGATGGAAAGCCTGGACCATGTTGGGATCATCCCGGTGCAAGGGCGGCTGCTATTCGTTTTATAGCTAAATTGGCTCAAAGACTTGGCCGTTATGATAATATTTTAGAATGGAACATCAACCAGGAGATCGGTTTCTGGCCTCTGCATCCTTCAATGATACGACCTTCAACACTTGGTTTCTGCTATTGTCCATATACTTTAGCAGCCTTTAGAGAGTGGTTGAAGAAGAAATATGGTGACTTAGATGCACTTAATAGGGTGTGGCGCACGGGTTACGGTGATTGGGAAGAAGTAGAGCCACCACGTTTATTCGCTCGTGTGCCATCCTACATCGATTGGAGGTATTTCATGGACGATGTATACGTGGCACGCCATCTACGTTGGAAGGCTGAAACATTCAGGGCAAATGATCCTAAGCGACGTCCTATATTTGCCCATATTGGTGGAGTCACGCCAGGAAGGGGGAGTGAATGGAGATGGGCGAAGGAAGTAGATGTCTTTGGTAGTTCATGTTATCCCTCTGGAGCTTTTCATAAGTGGGATGCCGGATTCCCAGCTCCTGGTCAATCGATTTCTCGTGAAGAGTGTATACGACAAGAAGTCTTGTCGATAACATTAAGATATGACTATATAAGGTGTGCTGCAGGGCCTAAACGGCGAATTGCTGCAGCCGAATTTCAGGGTGGGCCAAAGGGATGGCTAGGTACCCCGTCTCCTGAAGATATACGACGCTGGATGTTTGCAGCATTATCTTCAGGAATTCAGGAACTATACTTCTGGAATCTTAGGGCGGAGATCTTTTGGGTAGAGGCCTACAGCTTTGGCTTGCTAGACCTTCGCGGAGACAGTACTGCTCGTGCTGAAGAGGCTGGACGTATTGCTAAAGCTATAAACCGTTATGCCGAGCTCTTTCATTTTGGCAGTGTTCCTCAGGCTGAGGTAGCCATATTTATTAATGAAGATCTTTGGCACTTTATGCGGGCTAAAGGTTTTTATGATAAAAACCTTGATTCGCATTTATCTTATACTATTCGTGGCATCTATAAGATGCTGTGGGATGCTGGAGTTTGGGTTGATTTTATTGAGGCTAATGAAACAACCCTAGAGGAGCTCAGTAAGTATAAATTGATTATTCTGCCTTTCCCATTGGCTATGAGTGATGATGTATTCGATCTGTTGAAGAATTATGTTGCTTCGGGAGGTGTATTGCTTTCAGAGGCATGTCCAGGTCGTCATGATCGTTTCGGCTTTGCGAGGCCGGGGGAATTAGCTTCTAGTGCAGAGGAACTTTTTGGTGTGGAACATCGTTCTGTGCAGCTTTGTCATGAGCCTAGACAGCCGCCTCGATGGACTCCCCGTGAACTTAGTTATGGTCAAATTCTAGCTGCCACACGCTTTAAGGGTATTGGGCCCTTTGAAGGACATAGTATTCTGCCTAGCTTAATCGTGGAGACATTTAGAGTGAAGGGTTCTACACCGATTCTGCTCTGTGGAGATCAAGTTACTGGCGTGGTTAACTGTTTTGGGAAGGGAAAAGCTTATCTTATAGGAACTCTTCTCGGCCACGCATACACAGCTTTTAGAGATTCTGCTACACAAGCTTTTCTGCTGACTTTACTGAATATGACTGGTATTAAACCGGAACTCTGTGGTAGACTTCCTCGTCGTCGACGTGTGGGTGAGGGATGTGAGGCATGGTTTCTTTTCAATATGACTTCTGAAACAATTTTTGAACATATTGATGTGAATGGTTTCTTGAATGTGGAGGATCTTCTTGAGGGTCCTTTAAGTGTCAGGTCTGGGGCTATTAATGTTAAAGTTAATCCGTTTGAGATTCGGTGTTTGATTATGAAACGTTGAGCTGTATGTTGGATAATACTGGGGTTGTGGCTGACCTATTAATGTTTAACTCATGGTCTTATGGTGTTCCATAAGGATATTCTTAGAGATGATGATGTTTCGGCTTTGTATTTGAAGCTGAATTATGTATCCTATATGGGAAAGCTGTTTCTAATATTGGGGTCTTAAGATTTTGTGGTAAAGATTGGTTTCTTAACTTTGCTCTAAGGATTATTTTTTGGATTATTGGTGGATATCTGTGAGTCTTGCTCTCTATCGCTAAGCTTTTACAATAAGTTTATTTGTCTCCTTTCTAATTTTCATTTTTCAATATCCTTTATTGGTTCTCAGAATAGGTATATGTCTTTTTCTAAGTTCTCGTAGAGATGTATAATTGTGTGATGGATGTCAACATACTTTTATTAGATATTTGAGGAATATTCGTATATCTTGGATCATTAACGTATTGGACTAGGTAAATAGCCTCTTAGCTCTCTTGTCTGAATTGTTCTGATTCTATTGCTATGGAGAATTCTAGCCAACTTCTTCCCTTATGCCTAAATATATATGGTATGCCAAAAGATATATTTTAAGTATTTAGATATTAGTTAATATGTCTTATATATTGATTAGCTTTTATGATGATAAGAAGGCAATTAACACCCCTAAGGTTTCCAGTGAGATTATAAAGCATATTGTAACAGAATTGGATAAGGTATGCTTGCATATTGGAAGTCTTGTTGAGGATAATATTTCGAAGAAAGGAAGGGTTATTATAGGTATTGATGGATATATTGGCGTTGAATGGAATGTTTTAATACATAAACTTAAAGAAAAATTTGAGGAACTACAGATAGACTTTAAACTGCTAGATGTAACCGATTTCTATAAGCCATCAGACTATATTGAGAACATGATTAAACCATTTCTAACATGCGATCCACACTTTGGTCGAATATTTGAGGGGGAAATAGAGATATTCCTTAAGGGGGAGGAGTTGAAGGAAAAAATTAAACGTTATGAGAGAAGCTCTAGCGTGCTTATATGCTTCGGCTGCGGGATGGTTAACAAGTTTACTGCAGACCTATATGACATTGTATTCTACGTGGATATAACTAAAGAAGTTGCAGGAAAAAGAGTTTTAAGTGGTTTAATCCAACATCTAGGAAATAGAAGTAAGGTTGAAAATAAGGAGTATGCTGGAAAGAGACTTTATTATGTCGACTTCCCAGTACTGGATAGACATAAGAAGAAGGTACTGAAGCGAATGGACTTTTATTTGGATGGAAATAATATTGGAAATCTAATCATGCTGCCCAGGAATGTGTATAAGGACATTCTCTTCATTCTCTCCGAATACCCCTTAAGGCTTAAGCCTATATACCTGGAAGGAGTTTGGGGAGGACTGTGGCTTAAGGAGGTCAGGAAGCTACCTAAATTTATGAGAAACTGCGCCTGGTCCTATGAGGTAATGGCACCATACCAGAGCTTGATTGTCAAGCTTAGGAATATAACCTTAAACATTCCATTCCTCAATCTCCTATGGGAACATCCGGATAGAGTTATGGGGAAGTTTGAGGCATATGAAAAGGTTGGTGGAAACTTCCCCATTAGAGTAAACTATGATGATTCGATGGCGGGTGGGGACATGGCAATACAGGTTCACGGCAACCTCTCTTATCTCAAAGAAAATTTTAACGAACCTATTGGACAGAACGAAAGCTACTACATAGTAGCTGCAGGCCCCGGGTCTAAGGTGTACTTGGGGTTAAAGAATGAAGCTAATGTAGAGAAGTTCCATAAAGCCGTCCTAGAAGCCGAAATCAAGAGTATACCTTTTGACCACAACCAATATGTGAATAGTATTCAAAGCAGGGAGGGAGATCTGTTTCTAATACCAGCTGGAACAATTCATGCATCAGGTTACAATCAAGTGGTACTTGAAATAAGCGACACTACTGATCTATATACATTTCATTTCTATGATTACTTGAGACCGGACTTAGATGGAAAACTCCGCCCAATACATTCATATCATGCATTTAGAGTTCTAGACCCTACAAAGCGGGCAAACTGGGTCTACAAACATCTTAAAGTCAGACCTAAGCCTATAAGGTCTGGACCTAATTGGGTTGAATACTTCCTTGGAGAACTTGGCGAACTACATATAATGATCCATAGATTGGAGTTCTTGAGGAACATCAGTGACAATACTAACGGTAAGTTCCATATATTGACCTTAGTGGATGGTGAACAGATTATTATATCATCGAAATCCAACCTCGATAGGAGACTGAAGGTACGTTTCTCTGAAACAGCCCTAATCCCAGCCTGCTTTGGAGAATATCTCCTCATAAACATGGGAATAAGTCCTTGTAAGGTAGTTAAAGCGTTTATGAGGTAGGAAGCCTTGAGAGAGGAGAAATGTGTCCTGGCTGTTGACGTAGGGGGGACCTCGATCAAACTGGCGTTAATTTCCTTTGAAGGTAATTATATTGAGGAGACTTTTAGAGTCATACATGTGAACTCGATGGGTGAAAGGGAGGAAATTCTTAGACCATTCATAGGCATATTGAAGAAAGGGTTGAAGGATGCATGTGAAAGAGAGGTTAAAGTGAAAGCTATAGGACTGGCTGTACCCGGTCCCTTCGACCTCGAAAGGGGCATTAGCCTCATGAAGCATAAGTTCTCCTCCCTCTATGGATTAAACCTAAGGAGGATAATAGTTCAGAGCTTAGGCTTGGAGAAGGAATTCCCCATAATTTTTAAGCTTGACTCATGGGCTTTTGTAGTTGGAGAGGCTTGGCAGGGAATTGCTAGAGGATATAGGAGAATCATTGGTATAACATTAGGTATGGGTTTGGGTTCAGCATTTATGGTGGATGGACGTATAGTAACCCAGGGACCAGGAGTGCCGCCAGAAGGATGGTTGTGGAACTTGCCCTATGAAGGAGGTCTACTCGAAGATAGGGTTGCGAGAAGAGGGATTATAGAGAGATATAAGGAGCTAGCAGGAGAGGATCTGGATGTGAAGGAAATAGCGATCAGAGGTTTCCGTGGAGACAGGAATAGTCTTAAAGTATTTGAAGAAATAGGACTTATTCTAGGTAGATGTCTAAAACCAATAGCTATGAAGTTTAAGCCTAACTGTATAGTGTTTGGTGGGCAGATCTCAAAGGCTTTTGACTTATTTAAGGGCCCATTGGTAGAGGAGCTAAAGGGGGTTCATAGCTTAAGGAAAATAGCTCGATCTTCTCAAATAGATCTGAGTCCACTCTATGGTGTAACTAAGATGACTTTAGAAGAAATTTTCGTATAATGATATTTGTTGTAGAAAGTAGAAGTTAGAATGTATATAAGGATTGAATGTGAGGCAGATAATATATGTAGGATAGAGAATCCGTCTAAGAAGAAGGTAAGGATAGTTGAGCTTGAAACTGAGAGAACAAGTATTAAAGAGAGAAGAATTATAGAGTTTGAGGCAACTAGAAATGGAGAATATCTATAATATATCCTATGGATAAGACTTCCAGCAAAAAGACCCTGAACCAATATATCTTAAAAAATAATTTAAGATATTTTCACCCATCTTTTCAGGGACAGTATTTTATACTAAAATACTATTGATATCTCGGTTAGTTAATATATTTAATATAATATTATATAGATAGTATTACTATTTATGGTGAACTGCTTGAGCGATATACTGTATATTTCTAGGCCTGTTTCATGTGGCATTTTTCTTTCCTATAAATGTACTGCTGAGTGTAGGCATTGTATGTATAACTGTTCTTCTAAATGGAGTGTTGACTGGATTTCTCTTAGTGGTTTAGAGAAGGTTTTACATTATCTTTCTGAGAGTATTATTGCTTCTCCGTTTGGGAGGGATAGGATTGGTATAAATTATGGTCTCCATTTTACTGGTGGAGAGCCTTTCTTAAACTTTGATTTACTTGTTAGATGTGTTAAGGCTGCTTCTAATTTTAATATTCCATCCCTCTTTGTTGAGTCTAACTGTTTTTGGTGCGTTAATGATGATATTACTTTTAGATGGTTTAGTTTATTGAGGGATGCCGGTTTGCATGGTATATTGGTTAGCGTTAATCCATTTATCTTAGAATATGTTTCATTTGATAGAATGGATAGGGCTGTTAGAATCGGTAGAAAAGTTTTTAATGGAAATGTGATGGTTTATCAAGAATCTTTCTATAGATTTTTTAGGGAAATTGGTTTAAAGAATAAGCTTTCACTCCAAGAATTTTTTAGACATGGATATGGCTTTCTATTAAATTATGCAGAACTACTTCCAATGGGTAGACTTCCATATAGGCTTGGCTTCCTATATAAAAAATATCCTGCAGAAAAGTTTTTTAAAATGTCTTGTAGAGATGATTTGACGAGGGATTGGCATATACATATAGATAACTATTTTAACTATATTCCAGGATATTGTGGGGGAATTTCTCTGGGAGATGCTAGAGATATGGATTCAATTTTTCAGGGAATAGATCTAGATAACTATCCCATTTTAAATGCTTTATCGAAGAATATTGGAGAACTATATAGGTTTGCTGTAGATGAATATAATTATAGGGAGCTTAAAAATGGATATATATCTAAATGTCATCTATGCCTCGATATTAGAAAACATATTGTAGAGGAGACAGACGAGTATAAAGAACTTAAACCAATAGAATACTACCATCATATTGAATAAAATTAACAAGTATGAAATCGAGATTTAATAATTTAAATCATATTTCTATGGCGATTTCCATACTATTATTCCTGAAAAATTGAATATAGCATGTGTAATTATTGCTGGAATTAGCGACCCGCTTATTGCTCTAAAATATCCTGCTAATATACCTAGGATAAATGCTCCAGTTAGTGTATAGATGAATATTATAAATGGTGCTGAAGAATATGGTATTATATGTATTGCCGTAAACAATATTGCTGGAATCAGTATAGCTATCCATTTATTAACATATTTTAAAAGATATCCCTCCATAAATCCTCTAAACAATGTCTCCTCTCCTATAGGTGAGAGTATTAGTGATAGAAATAATATGTTGTAAAAATTTTCTGAAACTATTGATATTTCATATTTTTCACTAAAAAATCTGCTTATAAATGCCAGTGGAAACGATATTGCTAGAGATATTAAAATAGAGTGCTCTATATAATGTTTTGATATATTAAATCCATATTCTTTTAAATCTTCATGAGTCAGTAAAATTATTGCTATGGGTAGAAGGATAAATATAACCTGTATAGCTATACTTGAAGCTATAATGCTTCTTGATAAAATATATATCCAACTACCGAGAAAATATGCGATGAAAAAAATAAATATAAAGGAGATGAGAAATAAAATTTTTCCTTTAATATCTGGCTTCCCGATATTCATATCATCCCCATAGATATTGTAATTATTAGAGATTTAAATTTTAGATTTCAAAATATTATAGTATACAAGGATATAGTATGTCTATGACTACTATAAAGGTTTCTAGAAATACTTCGGTATAGATTCTGGCAGGTTTCAGAATTTGGGGAGGATAGGTGTGGAAATTAGATACATCTATTGTAAAGAAAGGTTAAAAATATGATATCTGAGGTATCATGCATATTGATCAAATATTGCTGTTAGAGTCAGGAAGTGTACCAGGATATGTTGAAAACCAAAACTAGATATTATTTTATATATAGTATTTTTGCTTCCCTCTGTTTTAGTCTAATTTTCAGCTTCCCGTTTTTTGATTTATATTTTTTATCACTAACTATTTCTATAGCTTCTTTATCTATCGATATTTCTGTATTCTTTGATCTTTCTGTTGGATTGAATAGGAATAGTATTTCTCCTCCACCTC
>Ga0190309_1000544_pt1 | contig 10613 bp, 12 predicted proteins | sample 48700767_MG_FD_161656 | JGI IMG/M metagenome (GOLD analysis project Ga0190309, IMG submission 161656) | Hydrothermal vent sediment bacterial communities from Southern Trench, Guaymas Basin, Mexico - 4870-07-6-7_MG | ecosystem: Environmental > Aquatic > Marine > Hydrothermal vents > Sediment ... | reverse complement strand
CTATACGATATGCTTCTTCAATAAAATCTTTATAATTCATCTCACCCTTGTTAAAATAATCTCTATAAGAGTATGCAGCACATCCGATCTTAATCATATCCATCAAATCTAAAATAATATAATGGACTAAAACATTTTACTACAACTCCCTTTAGTTTGATGAATCATATGATGGAAATTAAGTATTATCAGTAGGTTTAAATATAGGTGAAGAATAATAGCTATTGAAATGGTGTATACATGTCTTTTAAAAGTAATATAGCAAGTTATATCGGTTTTTTTCTCGTCGCTATTAGCGCACTACTACTCTGCCTTATAAATATATTTATGGGTATCTCATTTCTAGTTTTCACTATACTCATTATGGTCTGGTATATAAGGACGAAAAAGAGGGGGGACGTCTATCTAAAAGAAGTCGCTAAATTAACTGGATGCCGTTTTGAAAGTGGTGGGACAGGATATGGATGCGTAGTAGGTTTATATAAGGGAAGAAAACTAGAAGTTAAGGTAAATAATGACTACGATTCTCTTAAGGGGATATCTGGATTCACATTAAGTTATTTAACCCTAGATTCCGCGATAGGAGTTTTAGCTGGAATAAAAAGTTTCACTAGTGTAAAGTTGCAGCATAGAGCATCTGTTAAAAAACCATACAAACTTGATGAAAGAACTATTGTAGATAAAAACTTAATCCTATATTTACCTCCCTGCTCCAATATAACTGGACTTCCTACAATTGATCCTAAAAAGCTTGTCGCAAAAATAGATGATATTTCTAGAGAGGCTGAAAAAATAGAGTTTCCTCCACCACCTCCGAGTTAATCTTATCATAATAATTTTTTATCCCATAGATTTTTCTAAGCCATAACTGCTAATACTATAATTACTTTATCCATAAACCATTTTTACTCAATGTTTTAAAATCTCTTCTAGCTCTCTCAAATAGAAAGTCTATTAACGTGATTAAAGAATTATATTTATTGGAGAAATATTTATTCCATTCATCAACAGTTTTATCATATAGATTTAATTCGATAATCCTTAGTCTGGCAAGCATTAAAAGCTGTCTCCAAATATCTCCAGCAATCGGTTTATCATCTAAAATTAGGCCGGGACATTTTCTTACGGCCGTCTTCTCAACCTCTATAGAAATATCATTGTTCATAACAGTGTATTTGAATGGATAAAATCTACAAGCCAGAGGCTTAAAACCATGAACCAAGCATTCACCACTATCAGATAAAAATATACATCTACCATGAAGACTTTTTAAAGAAAGATAATACATGTGGCCGTCAAAGACTATAGCGGGATAATGTTTCGAAGAACCACATACAAAAATATTCCTTAAAACTATGGCAGAATATATATCGATGCTTCCATAAAACTTTAATCTAAACAAGTCTAAATGTGAGAGAGGAATCCAATATTTTGTGCAGCAAGTACCACATTTAGTACAGTAAAAATCAACCATAATTATTGGTAATTTATATTTATTTTACATAAGTCTTTTCAAACCTTATTTATAAGTTTTATCTTTGTAACCCCAAAGCCTATGCTTCTAGACTTACCTATGTTTACAATTGTCGCATAATAGAGTAGTTTTGAAATCTTCTCCAAAATATTTTTACCTCTACTAAGTATCTGAAATATAGTATAGCCTATAAAACCTCTAATCTCAGTATTCTTATCATATAAAACTGTTCTAGGTCTAAGAGAATAATTTACGACCCGAAGAGAATAATTTGTCCTCCAGGTCTCAAGTCTAATCTTCTCCTCAGCATAGGTATTCCAGTGATGTTTAAGAGAATAAAATATAAGTGAGGGAATTGGAAAAAGCATATATCTATTAATCTTAGACATCTTTCTAATCTTCGGAAGCTGAAGCAATGTAGGAGTAACAAAAACCATTTTAACATAATCACCATACTTTAAACCTAAATCCATCATAGATTCGTCAATAACGTTTATACGGTCGAGAACTAAGTCAATCTTCCTGGAACCATATATCTCAACACTATCCTGAAAACCCTTTAGAAAAGCAATATCATCGACGTTATTTAAAATATATGAGAAAGTAAATCTATATCTTTTATCAGCATAAAGTATGAGGGGATTAGAGTCATCTGGAGACTTATATAAAGGCCTACCGTCTAGAAAGAGAGGGGTAAATGAATATGGTTTAAAGGGAGCATTTGAAGACAATATATTTAGAAAATCATTTAAACCTAGAATAGACGCAAGCTTAAACAAAATTTGACGTACAACCCTACCACTATATGGTTGAATAATAATGTTTGAATGCGGCTTAAGTACAGCATTAATCCTCAACCATAGCATAAATAATTTAATCAATATAAACTATATAATAGTTATTATTTACAAATCTCTCGTTCCCAAATGTTCCCTAATCATGAAAATAATATCATTAATAAAATATTAATGTATTAATTAAAAATATTAGAAAATACTTTTGTCATTATTTTCTAACTATTATGATTTAGGGACACCATTCCTTTGGTGGAGGTTCTTCATAGTTTAAATACCATGCTGGTTGAGGTAGTGGTATAAATCCATAGTTCCAGCATAATTTACAGAATTCTTCTGCCCTAGTCCTACTGTCAATAAAGTCTGAGACTATTATTATCTTACACTTCCATCTAGCTTGGATTAGATATTTAAGTACCTGTTTAGTCTCCTCCTCTGATATCTTAATACTTTTCTTATTTTTAACTGTAAACCATAGATTTTCTCTAAGAACTCCATCAATTGCTTCTAGAAACCTATTGTCTCCCAATAATATATAGGCTGACCCTGTATTTATATAAATCTTAAAGTCTAGACCATATCTTCTCTTAACAATATATGAAATATTGTATATTGATTTTATCATAAGTTCCGATAAATTTAGCCCCCTAGTCCACGGCGGATTCGATTCGGATAAAATTATACATACATCTATATTATCTAAATATATTCCATCAAAACCCATATTATAAGCCTTATATATCTTATCTAAAACTATTCTATGCCATTCATCTCTCCAAAATTCAACATAATATTCTCCTCTATACTCTGTCCTCCCATGCACCCAGCTCTTATACCTAATCTTATACCAATAATCCCTCCATTTCTCAGCATGACCAAAATTTATATATCCCAACAATAATTCGCAATGCTGTTTAATCTTCTTAACATCCTTTTCAGACAACCCCTTCTCAAACTCTATTACAACTATCCTAAAATTCCTATCTATAAGCCTATCTACCCTCACGTTCATCAAATAATAGCATGCATAGTCTCTAACAATATAACGTAGCGTTTTTAAAACATTTTCAAGTCTATCGATCTCTGCTAGACAAGCATTATAATCTGCATTCTCAGTCCAGAAAACAGATGTATTTACAACATCTAAAATCTTCATCCAATATTTATCATCAGTCTTAGATAGACGATAAACTGCATCACTAAGCAGAAAACTATAGTATCTCCATAGATCCTTAACATCTTGAGACAGCCTGATTCCATGCATATCTACATATCTAGTAGAAATAGCATCAGTAATATTATATATAAAGTCTTTGAAACCGATTATCCTTATCTTGCCACGTTCTCTCAAAGAACATATATTCCGTAGAAATTTTAGAAAAACATTTAATCCATCTTTCTCAACAATATCTTTAAGCGAGACCGCAACTATAGTCGACCTATTTTCACTAAGAATGCTTGATATATTGAGACAACTATAGCTTACTGCAGTTAAAATAAATATATTTCCACGCCTAAATATACGTGTAACATTATCTCCATTTAAAACCACATATCTTATACCCTCGTCTTCTAAGATATTCAGTATATCATTATTTAAATCATAGACTGGTAGGAAAAAGACATCAGATATTTTAAGCAATGATATATCTCCCAACATCTTTAATGAAATCCTTATCTCCATTCTAGCCATATCAAGGGGAATCCTCGTTAAAGCTATATTCGAATATAGTGAGGGAATCAATACTCCAAGCCTTCCACCATAAACATAAAAATATTTTAAATATAAGGTAGTCACATAAGATATTTCTAAGTCGTGGAGAAGGTCGGAAATATTTCCATAAATTTTGAGAGCAGATCTACAACCAGTATCGACCACAAGTATAAGTGATAGTGCTGGACCAATTCCTTTCTCCTTCACATCATATCGTATATATTTAAAAGAACACTTCTCTACGATAACATTAGGATTAATCGTCAAAAAATATGTACCATTTACAACAAGATTACAATTGGTAAGCGATACATTTATAGTCCTAACCTCACCTTCATCTAAACATACTCCACTAATATTTAGTATAGAGACAACTCTACCTCTTTCATCCAAAACATATAGATGTTTCACACAACCCCTGGCCGAACCATTATTCATAAAAACAACATAAAGTGTATCATCAACTAGTTTAACCGATCTAATATTTATAGATGCATGTTTTTCAACCCTCATATTAAAATAATATATGGATAACAAAATAGCAATAACCAATAATACAACTAAAATTTTCTCTAAAACACTTAACATATCAGCCATATAATCCTCTTAAAGTAAATTATATCTATAGTTAAAATTTCTATCGATTACCACATCATTTTAATCATAATTTGCTTAGAATGATGACAGGGAGACAACGATTTATATCAAATATATTTTATTAACTATATTAATGCAAGATACATAAAGGAGTTAACATTTATGAGGAGTAAATAAGATGAGGTTATTCGATTTACTGAAAAATCCAACCAAATTTTTTGATAAAGTTAGGGAAGAAGACTGGAAACCCGCTTTCAAATTCTTTCTAACAATTACATTAATTCTTTCTATAATTACACCAATTGTAAATTATCTTGGAATCGAGAGTACAGATTTCTCCTCAGCATATCAAGCCCAAATCCTAGCCTATAGATTTTTAAAAGAATCTCTATTAATTCAATATGGAACTTATGCATATATAATCGAAGTATTTCTAATCATCGGGTTTGCAATCCTCACATTACTATCTCTAACAGGATTTATACACCTAACATATAAACTAATGGAAGGTAAGGGATCAATTCTAAATGCTTGGAAAGCATCCTGCTATGGTGTCGGTCCCTGCATATTAGGCAGATTTTTACCATACATATCATTATTCGCGGCATTCTATTCACTCATCCTACAACTTTACATTGGACCAAAAATTTTATACAAAGTTGAGGAATCGAGGGCAATAGTCTTCCTGGCAATCATACTTACCCTAACTTTTATCGAAATGTTTATGAAAGGCACAACCATATTTAAATAAATCAATCACTTATCACCATTACAATGCAATAATCCGTCCCTCTACATCTTGGATTTAAAGTTGTGGCTAGAGGCTAGTAGCATAAGGCTTATATATATCTATGATATAAGGTAATGCATATAATTTTAATAGTTGTGGATTTATGGTAGATAATTCATATTTTGGTAGATATCCTCTGCCTCCTCCTCCACCTCCGGAGGATTATGGGGGTCCTGTTTTTCCATTGTCTCCAGCCGCTATTGTATATCTTTTTCCAGAATATTTTTCTGAAAAGGCTAGTATAGGTGGTTTCAGGTCTCCATGTGGGAATATTAAGGTTAAACATGACAGTCTGCTTTGTTCAATGGTTATCGCAACACTGCTTGGAATGGAGGATAAGAAGATAATAGAATTCTATGTATATAGGGAGGGAAGAATATTAAAGAGAAATAGATTGGGTATAGTTAAAACAAATAATCTAGTACAAGTAGATTTTGGATATCTGGGTAGACGTATAGTAAACATGTATCCGGGTAGTAGAGCATCTTTATATAGAGTTATAATAGAGGGAGGTGAGAGATTCTCTCCAGAAAAATACTTTATAGGACAGGTATTTAAATATGATATACGTGGTAAAGGATTATTTTTAGAAGATAATCCTAAAAAACCTATGTGTGAGAAAATAATGATATATAGAAATGAGGCTGAAAAAATATATAATTCAATCAATGTTTTCAGGGCTCAGAGAAGCAATGAATATAATCTTGCAAAGTGGGATGTAATGCGTGTTATACTTGATATGCAGCCATCCGACGACTATTAATGAACTCCTATTTTTCTTTCCAGATTATCAAGGATAATAATTCTTATATAAATTAATGTTCTAGCACTTATTGGATATTAAATCACTTAAATCTATTGCTAAAGATAATAGGATGAATTTAAATAGTTTATATATAATATATTTTATGAAGTGATATGGCGATTAGTAGAGACGATATCGTTAAAATATTAGGTTTAAGATTAAATAGCCTACCACATTTTGTTAAGGCTATTCTACTTTTCGGCTCCTATGCTAGAAATGAGGCAGATGAGAGAAGTGATATAGATCTACTAATCCTATATGAAGACTTAAATATGGATAATCCAATAGAGCGCAGAAGATTTCTCTACAAGTTGATTATGAACTATATAGGTGATTTATATGATGCGGTCACAGTTATCGATATGAGGTTAAAAGATTTCCTAAACCCGAAAAACATTACACCTCTTCTCCTAAACATATACTGGGACTCGATAATAATCATAGATAGAACTGGCGGTAGAATAGAACTTTTTCTAAAACATATACGTAGAAAAATCCTTAAAGCTGGTTTAAAACGCATTAAGGATAATAAGGGATATTATTGGCGTCTACCAAAACCGATGCAGAGGATTAGAATACTATGAGTCTTAACCCAATAAATGAGGTTAGATATAGATACAGGTTGGCTAGACAAAATCTCACAAGAGCAGAAAGACTATATAAACTAGGTGACTGGGCAGGCACTGTACAGTCAGCTCAACTAGCAATCGAAAATTTTACAAAAACCCTAATAGCATTATTTGAGATACCGACATGGAGCCATGACCCATCCAATCAACTCCTTAATTTAATAGATAGGTTTCCTACCAATATAATCGATGAGATTCGTGAATTGGCGGATCTAGCTAGGGAATATGCGGTGGAGCATAGTAGATCCACGTATGGGGAACCCGATAAAGGATTAACCCCAGATGAACTCTATGGAGAAGGGGATGCACACCGAATTTTAATCAAAGCATATAGAGCACAAAACATAGTCAACGAGATTCTTAAAATACTTAATATCTCTATAAGCTAAGAGAATTCTGAGAAGATAACGAAGCTAAGAGACTTGTATCTGATATTATTGATTTAACTGTTAAGGTACGTCATGCAATATTTTTTCCTCCATTCTCCTTCTTTTCTCAAAATATTGGCTTATAGGAGATAATGCTCTATCACAGAGTTCTGGTAGAGTTGCTGGTAAACGTTGTCCAAGCAATGCTTCAACCTTCTCCCTCAATTTTCTAGCTATTTCTGGATAATCTTTAACTATATTATTTTTCTCCTCCCTATCTTTTGGCAGATAGTAGAGTTCTTCTTCTCCAGGTTTATCGATAGTTGTAACATAGTTCCATTCTCTTGTCCTTACAGATACTCTTCCTCCAGCAGGTCCTATACGCCAGCCAGCCCATCCAATAATTATATAGTCTCTAATCTTCTCCCTTTCCCCGGTGACTAGTGGCCAAATATTTTCACCATCAACCTGTGGACATGGAATATTGAGTAAATTTAATGCTGTTGGGAATAGGTCGTGGCTTTGAACAAATTCATAAATCTCTTTACCCCTAGGTCCCTCAGGATGCCTTACCATCCATAGTATTCGAGTATTAAATGGATGTAGTTCCTGAGGCCTTTTACCGAAGTGTCCATGATCCATTATTTCAGTTCCATGATCGCTTACAACCATTAGAATCGTATTATCCAATAATCCTAGCTCAACAATTTTCTCAAAAAATAGTCCAAACCATTTATCCACTAAAGTTACTTCTCCAAAATATAAAGCCTTTATCCTCTCAATCTCCTCAGGCGTAGCATTTTTAGGAGGCCTACCCAAAATATATTCTATCCCACTATAGTTTGGATAATAGAGGTCAGCATATTCTCTAGGAGGATCCCATGGCTCATGGGGATCAAAGCTATCAATCCATAGAAAGAAAGGCTGATTCTCCACACTATATTCAAGCCAATCCATAGCTTTCCCAAAAACTTTTGGAGCGAAAAAGTCTTCCTCCCCCCTCCTATCCATTGTATTTAAAAGATACTGAACCAATACTGGTGGAATATTTTCAGGATCCCTAATATATTTCAAAATTTTTTCCCAAACCATCTTAACATTCCCTGGACGCCAGTTATCGGACTCCTGCCCCCTAATAAATTCATATGTAACAAAACCTCTAGTAAAGTTTAGTGTAGGCTTAAACATATGATATGTATCGGAAATCAAGCCAGTATAATATCCATATTCCAAAAGAATTTCAGCCAAAGTAGGTTGATTAGGAGGAATCTTATGCCAGCCAGCAGCATGATGCCACACCCCTCTCCGATCAAAATTATATCTCCATGGAAAAGATCTACAGCCAGTGAAAAATGCTCTACGCATCTGTAATGTCGGCTGACCCTCACCATAAGCTTGTCTAAAAACAACACTCTCCCCTGCAAGTCTATCAAGACTAGGCGTCTTAACAAAACCAAGTTTTTCAGATGAACCTATAAGATCAGCCCTAAAAGTATCTAAACACACCACAATTAAATTTAACCTTCTCATAATTAAATATGACCCACATCTCCTATATAATTTCTTCCAAATTTCAAGAATAAAATAGCTATACTATTCCAAATAAATGCCATACAATATGTATTCAAATAACCTATACTTGTTATCAATATATTAGAAAATATTTATCCATCCTTCATCCAATAATTTAAATAAAATATATGGGGATAAAATGGATATTATAACCATCATCTTCCTCATAGCCATATTTATAATTGGATTTATTCTAGGACTACTCCTCAAAACCTGGAAGAGAATTGGATTATTATTCCTAGCATTGCTCATCATCCTATTCACAATATTCGGTATAACAGTTCCAAAATGTTTGCGGACTACTATTAGTATTAATAGCCGCAGGATTCTTCGGAATAACATTAATAATATTTGGAATAGGACTAGTAACAGGAGCAATCGTTAGAAAAATACTATAACCATAAAATATTTCTCCTAAACTATCTTTTCAAAATATCTAATAAAATCCTATTATACGTCTAAACCATTCTACTATAAATTTCTCTTATCGCCTGCTCTCTAGACATCCCAATCCTAACTCTAGCCTCAATATCTTTCATCAACTTAAATTTCCCATAGACTCCATATATACTAAGATATTTTTCGGATAAATAGCTCCACATCTCCCCTATAGATTTCCCATCCACTTCTCCTGTTTTCCTACCAAACATCAAACTTATCTGAGGCATAGCTATATAGAATAGGCTTATCGATAAAGCCATGCCTCCAATCTCGATCAACACCATACTTATAGTCATATCCAAAACATTTAGACAACCACCCATATATCCTACAAAAACTGGGATAGATGAAAACAATATAGAATAAAGTTTTCTCGAAGACAAAGAAGCATTAAAAATTAGAGACAAAGCTCCAACACCATTCAAAAGACCAGCCAACCCTCCAATCAAAACCCCCATATATAATGTTGTAGCATTATATGATGATATAAATAGGATAAATGATAAAGCAAAGAAAACTCCAAGCATTCTAGGAAAACCATACCTATATATCGTTAAAAATACTCCAATAATAAATGCCACCTCACCCAACATTACTAGAACCATATAATAGGGATCCACTATAGATTCCACTGGACACGCCTGTATAATACATATATTCCCCTTAGAAAAAATATTTGAAAAACCACTAAACATATGAGACAACATAAGAATAGAAAGAATAACCATACCATCCCTAGAAACCCTTCTCCCATAAATCATCAGTATGAGAGCCGCGAGTAGAAATATTTCCCCCATAACACATGTAAAAATTCTAGCCTCAACAACAAATATACTTATAAAAATCAAGACTAACGATAAAATAAGAAGCGAAATTTTTATATTATCGCCAATCATATTACCACAATACAATTTATAAAAAAGAAATATATATATATTTATATATTTCTCCAGCCATCATATCTAACCAAAATACTTCCAACAACATTTTTCACAATTCCTCAAACAATGAGTTTTAGACACATACATATAACTAAACGTTCTATAGTTACAGTTTTTACCCCAGTTATATCTACATGCCTCTATATTTCTGTTCCTATATGCAAGAAAATATAGGAACTAATAATCTACTTTTACCCTCAATAAGATAGACTAAGTAGTTTATATGAGGTCTAATAGAATATTCTCTAGTGCTTTGATAAATCGATATAAAATGCTTGAAGGATAAATAAATATATGTTAGTATGATTACTAAATATTGATAGTGATGGAAATCTATGCTGATATAAAAATATTTAACCTAGATATGACGAGGAAAGAGAAGATTAGACTTAAAGTAGATACGGGGGCAATATATACATCTATACCGAGAAAAATATTGGAGAAAATAGGCATAAAACCAATAGCAAGGAAAAAAACTATATAATTTC
>Ga0190309_1000543_pt1 | contig 10636 bp, 19 predicted proteins | sample 48700767_MG_FD_161656 | JGI IMG/M metagenome (GOLD analysis project Ga0190309, IMG submission 161656) | Hydrothermal vent sediment bacterial communities from Southern Trench, Guaymas Basin, Mexico - 4870-07-6-7_MG | ecosystem: Environmental > Aquatic > Marine > Hydrothermal vents > Sediment ... | reverse complement strand
TTATAAGTTTTAAAAAAGGGTAGTCTATAGACAGTCTTAAACAGTCTGCAGGGGGGTGTAGTCTATAATCTTGACAATTTTTAAAACATGTTTTATCATTTTATACAAGTAAAAAGTTTATTAAGGGGGTGTAAAGTATGAAAATAGTAATACCTAAAGAGTTAGTTAAGCTTGTAATTCAATATGCTGTCTATTTAGCTGAAGAAGTAGCTAAACAATCTAAAAACCCGTATGATGATATGGTAGCTAAATTTCTTAAAGAAAGCTTACCAATTTTATTATCTTTAATAGACCAATTATATACTGAAGTTTAATTGAAAATTTAAAGATGTATGATAAAGTGGTTAAAATGGGTCAAAAAGAGTATAAACAAAAACTTGGTAATAAAATTACTGAATATTTTAAAAAAGCTATTGATTTGGCTAAAAAAGGCAAGCTTGACGATAAAGAAATATCTAAAATGGATAGTATTGTTACTGAATATTATAAAGCTTATAAAAGACAATAATAAAAAATAGGAGGTGTAAGCAATGGCTAAAGACCCTAAAAGAGTAGCTGACAAATGGTCTAAAAAATTATCTGGGGCTATTGAAGACATTAGAGAGGGAGTGCAAGCTGTTACTGAAGCTCCAAGTAGAAAGGCTATAGCTAAAAAGGATAAGCTTAAAAGAAGATGGAATGAAAGTATAGATAGTGGTAAGTGGGAGAATAATTTAGGTAAAGTAGGTCTTGAGGATTGGAAAGAAGCTTTTATTAATTTTGGTTTAGATAGAATAGCAAGTGGTGCAGAAAAAGGTAAAGGCAAAATGGAAGATTTTATGAACCAGCTTTTACCTTATCAAGAGAGTATTAAAAAGACAATTGAGAGAATGCCAGATTTAACACTTGAACAAAGAATAGCAAGGTCTGCAGAGTGGCAGAGATTGATGGCTAAATTTAGAAAGAAATAAAACTAAAACTGGGGGTGTAAAAAATGGCTATTAAAGATAAAAACTTTATAAGGACATGGTTAAATTCTGCCAGTGGTTCCTTTAATGTAGAAATTGGCGAGAGCGTGTTAATTACAGGAATTTATGTCCAGCAACCGAGTAGTGATGATTTTTTACAATTGTTAATAGATAAAACCACTGTCGGGTATTTTAGAATTGGTGGAGATAAGGGTAATCATTTAAATTACCCAAGTCAAAATTATAGCAAAGAAATAAATATATTAGACTTTTTAAGAGAAAAAGGTATTTTTAAAGGGTTTCCTGCAAACCAAGGTCAAATTATCTCATGGAAAACTGCTAATGGTTCAAGTGTAAATGTAACTTTTAAAATGATTTTAGCTGAAGCTGGAGATTATACAGCTGAACATGAAAACGGGTCAAATGCTAAAGAATATTTGTATATAAATTATGGAAGACCAAGCTCTGCTCCAAGTGGTGCTGGTGATGTTTTAATTAATTCTTCTTTAATACCTGTTGAATTTCCGCAATTTCCTTTTGGTGTTGAAGTGCCAGCAAAATCTGAAATAACGGTTTTAGGAATTTGTGCTACAGTTGTAGGTAGAACAAGCGATAGTGCTGGTAATAAAGCTTATACAAAATACCTTAAGTTTATCAAGGAAAGAGAAGTTTTATTTGATAAACAAAGAGAGGGTTTACCACTTGTTGGAGTTCCGCCAAGTTCTGATGGTGTAGATTATGTAACAGGTTATAGCCAGATTGGTTATAATTCTGATAAAGATAAAAAGTGTGCTTATCTTTTTGACGAACCACTTGTATTTACCGCTGGTGAGGAATTAAACATTTATATTAACACTGCGGTTTCTGCTGGAAGTATGAATTTAACTCAAGCTGATTTAGAAATAGCTACAATTTTAAAGTATAAGAAAATAGAATAGGGGGGCTAAAAATGCCATTATATTATCATAGTGAAATTATAACAGGAGTAGCAAACCAAAGGACTTATGGAGATGGTTTAACATCTACAGAGGCAGAAAAGAAAAGGATTAAAAAAGTTATAGTTACTACAAGTGCAAGGCAAGGAAATTATTTAGAATTTTGGGTAGAAAGAGAAAAAAGAGGATTAATTGTTGATTATAATCTACCACTTGATAATGACACTTTTAGATATCCTTTAGAGTTTGATTTTGAATTAGAAACTGGTAGGACTTTTAAACCAGCTTTAGTATGCGGTGGAACTGCTACTAATGTTTATATAACTTATGTTTATGAGATAGTGGCTTAAAATCATGGCTGATATACCTATAAAAGAAGAACATCAAAATCTTATAGAGCAATTAAACGAAGGTCTAAATTTAGACCCTAAATATATTCAAAGATTTTTTATTACCAATTTAGTTACACGGTCAATAGCCTACTTAATGGCTTTTGATGTTACAAGTGATTTTCCTGTTAAAATAAGGGCTACATCTGACGGTTCATTAAAAGTAGCTACTACAGGGATAGCTTATGAACATAATCAAACATTAAAAGGGACTTCTTCTGACACTGAACAGGAGTTAACATTTAACCAAGTGGTATCAAGAGTAGATATTTGGGTTAAAGATAATGACATGATAATATCAAGGTCTTATGATGGTTTAACTTATGAGGACGAAATTGAAATATCGGCAGGGTCTTTTTATAGCTTTGATTGTAAAACAAAGTCTATTAAAGTAAAAAATGCTGTAAGTGGTGCAAATGCTACTTATCAAATTGTGGGGTGGTATTAATAAGCTATGCCAAATTTCTATTATGATATTTCAGGGGCTTTACCTGTAGGGACGATTATTCCATGGACGAGTGATAGCATACCATCTGGGTGGCTTGAATGTAACGGTCAAGAGGTCTCAAGGACTGAATATTCAAAGTTATTTTCTATAATAGGAACTACTTTTGGTTCTGGTGATGGTTCTACTACTTTTAATTTACCTGATTTAAGAGGAAGAGTTATAGCTGGGTTTGACAGCGGAGACACTGATTTTGATAGCATTGGTAAAAAGGGTGGGGAGAAAACACATGTATTAACGGTAGATGAATTACCAGCTCATAATCATAGTATAAGTTCTGATGGAAACCATAATCATAGTATAAATACTGATGGTGAACATAGTCATGATATTAGAGGGGAATATGGATCTGCAGGAGACTATAAAGTAGTAAGTATAACTACTAATCATGATTACTCCGCTATTGCCGATGTGATATTATCAGCAGGTGCTCATAATCATGGTGGGGCTACTGGAACAGCAGGGTCTCATAACCATGGAGGGGCTACTGGTAATACTGGTGGCGGTGTAGGTCATAACAATTTATCGCCTTATATAACATTAAAATACATTATAAAAGCTAAATAGTATGATTAAACTTGATGATAAAACAAATGAGTATTTAAGTAAAATCTTGTCAATGGAGAAAGATTTTAATTATTTATTAGATAATATTTGTAAAAAAGAAGGAGTATATAGGGGTATAAGACTTAAAAGAATTATTTATGGTATAGATGAAAAAGATTGTAATAAATTAAGAGAGCAATTAAAAGAAGTTTTTGACAGTTATAAAAAGATAAAACAAGTTTATGGATAAATAAAAAGCGGGGGTGATATTTTTGGAGATTAAATTAAGTGAAGAAGAAAAAGTAATGTTAAGAAACCTTGATAAAGATTTTGAGTTTTTAGAAAAAGAAATAGAAAGGGCTAAATCCGTTGGTTTAGACACTAAAGAAATAGAAGAACAAGTAAAATATTTGAAAGAATTAAGAGATAAACTTTTAGCCACTTATGGTTAAGCTTAAATGGGTAAGGTCTTTTCTGGAATTTTTAGAACTATTGGTTCTATTGTCAAATCTATTGTCAAAGCAATTTCAGATATTGTTAAGTCGGTTTTTGATGTAATTAAAAGTGTTATTTCTGGAATTCTCAATTTTGTTTTTAATAGTTCCGTCGGGGCGTTTTTATCGGTTGCTTTTTTCTTACTACCGCAAGGATCTTTATGGTCTATAGGTAAATTTTTATTTCACATAGAAAAATTTTTACCTATACCGATTGAGACAAGGCTTGGTTTACAATTAAAAACCTTGTCTTTGTTTGGAAAATTACAAGGTTGGCAAAATGCTATTTGGTTTAAAATTGGGGCTACTACATCTACATTATATAAAATTTATAAGTTACATGAGATAAAGTTAAGACTTTATCTTTGGGATATAGAAAATCGCATAAATGAAGCTTTAGGGTTTAATTTAGGTCAATTGGTAGGAAAGATTTACAATAAGCTTAAAGATGGTGCTGAAACTTTAGAAAAATTAGTTGTTTTAGCTAAAATTAAAGAAGCTATTAAGAATGAAAAATATTTACAAGCTATTTATATGTCTATTGACTATATAGATAACAAACATGCAGAGGATATAAAGCATGTAATTGTTTATGTTAAATCTTTGATAGATAGTGTAAATAGAGAAATCGCAAAGATAAACAATTTTGTAAATTCTATTTTGTATGATTTACAAGTAAGGGCAAGTTATTTTGAAAGAGCATTTAAGAAAATAGGAGAGGCTTTTGGTGTTGAAGTTTTTGAGGAAATAGGAGACGCTATACATGATTTTGTAGTTAAAAATATTAAAGATATAAGGAAAGAAACTTATGATTTATTACATAATTTAACAAGGCTTGTTTTATCAAAGACAGAAATAGTTTATCAAACCTACTTATTTATTTGGCGTTGGGAAGATTTTAAGCGTGAAGAAAAAGCGATTTTGAGTATTTGGAATTTTAATCCGTTTTTAAGGATAGAAAACAAAATACCATTATATTTATATATACCGAGACCAATAATGTATAGGGTAGCTTATGGATAATGAAAAAAGACCATTAACAATATTTGACCTTGCAGAGGAAGCGATAGAAAAAGCTTTAGGGACGGTATCGCCAGAAATCAAAGAAGCTTTTTCTGAAGTTTTAGAGGATTTTAAGCTTGCTGTAGCTAAAGAAGTAGCAGAATTTATATCTAATTTTGTAATGTTTATTTGGGATCTAATTTATCGTGCAGGGGATATTTTTGGTTTAGGATTTGGTAGCTTTGATATAGGTAGAGAAAGAGGAAGGCAGGAAGCTTTAAGAAGACATAAAATCATTATACCAAGTTTAAGAGAAATTATAGATTTAACAATCAAAGGATATATTGATGATGTAAAGAGTTTTGACCTTATAGATAGAACGGGTGTAGATTGGGATGTAGCTACTGCTGTTTATAATGATAGTGTAAGAAAGGCAAGTTTAGAAGTATTATCTAACTTATTCTGGCGTGGAATTATAGATAATTATGAAGTTTATAGACTTGCTCAAAAACTTGGATATGATGAGTATCAAACCGATTTAATCATAGAAGCCCACAGACCACTACCAAGTGCAGATGAGTTAATTTATTCGTTTAAGAAGTGGGGATATTCTGATGAGACCATAAAAGAATTTCTTGGATGGTTAGGTTATAAAGGATGGTCAAATATGATAAAGCTTGAAAGTTATTATAGAATACCAAGTATTCAAGATATTATACGGTTTATGGTGCGTGAAGCTTTTAATCCTTATGCGATTGAAAGATATAGAATGATGGAAGAATTTCCTGAAGAAGCGGTCAAGTATGCTGAAATTCAAGGTTTAACCAGAGATTGGGTTGAAAAGTATTGGGTAGCCCACTGGGAGTTACCAAGCCCTACTCAAGTTTTTGATATGTATCATAGGATAGATAAAGAACCACATGAGGATAGCGAACCTATAACAAGCCCGTTTAGTGGCGAAACAAGGTATAGACGCATATCTAAAGAAGTTATAAATGATTATCTAAAGTTTGCTGATTATTTACATTATTGGCGAGATAAACTTTTAAGAATATCTGAAAATGTATTAACCCGTGTAGATGTAAGAAGGCTTTATGAATTGGGTATTTTTAACGAAGACGATGTATTTTTTGCATACATTGAGGCAGGTTATAGTGAAGAACACGCAAAGGTATTGACAGAATTCACAATTTTACAAGTTATTTCTGAAGAAATTAACAAAGTAAGAAATGAATTAATAGAGGCTTATGTAGATGGTGCGATATCTTTGGATGAGTTAAGAAGTTATTTAGAAGGTTTACATATAAATAAGACGGCGGTTGAAGTTCTTTTAGCTTATGCAGAGTGGAAGAAAAGTAACGAGTTAAGAAAAAAGATTATAAAGGCTATAAGAGAAAGATTTTTAGATGGAGATTTAGACGAAGTAGGAGTAACTACAGAATTAGCAAAGTGGGGATTTAGAGTAGAAGAAATTAACAGGTATTTGGATTTGTGGGGTGAAGAAAGACGGGCTAAAAGAAAATACTTAACCAAGACAGAGATTGTTAAAGCATTTAAGAAGGGCATATTTGATTGGGATGAGGCTAAAAAAAGATTGGTTACACTTGGATATGAAGAAGAGGACGCAGAAGTTTTATTAAAGCTTGCTGGTGAATATATTTTACAAGGTTAAAAAAGGGTGGTGATATAAGTGGCGGTTATAAAGAGACCTGAAGAAGTAATAAAGGATTTTATAAATACGATAGAACGCATTAAAAAGAAAAGAGAGGAAGTAGAAGAAAAATTAAGAAAAAAAGAGAAAGAGTTAAAGAAGGAAGAAAAGAAATCATAAAATCACTCATAAATCTCAAATTTCAGGTTTTATCAGGACTTGACTTTTTCAGTATAGTGTATTATAGTATATACTGGTATGAAAACCAAAGTAAGGATTAGAGAGGCAGGTAAAACTTTATTTTGTGTAGAGCAATATGTAGTAGTTAATGACCAAGAGATGTTAAGCTTTAGGATTTTTGTAGATATATTAGAAATTGAAACCAAGATTATAGATAGAATAATAGCAGAATTAGTAAAAAGAAAATTTGACGATTTATTAAATTTATCAAATAACTAAAAAAGGGGGTGCAAAAATGAGCAAAATTTTAATTGAGAAAAACGCATATAAAGGTTATGATGTACTTGTTTACCCAAACCCAGAGGATAGACCACTTTTTGTTGTTTGGGTAGACAAAATTGAATTTACTAAAGAAGCGGTTGATATGTTTTTGGATGAGTTAGAAAAGGAAGTAGGTAAAGAAATAGAGAAAGAAGAAACTAAATCCGAAGAAAAAAAGTAGAAAGGGGGTGTAAAAAGTGGGCAGGGTAAATTTAGGTAGTTATAAAGAATTTGGTAGTAAAGAAATAGTAACTTTTAAAGAATGGAAGAAAAAAGAAGGGTCTTATTTGATTATAGCAATTTTTAGCCCTAATAAATATCCGAGTGGTGCTATAACATTTGACACTGGAGAATGTTTAGTAAGAAAAACTTTAGATGGTAATGTTGCTAAAGATTTAGTAAAGAGATATATGGGGTTTAAGGGTGATTTAATGTTTACTTTGCAATTTGATAAAAATGAAAATGTTTGGAACTGTTATTTAGACGAAGTGCCACTTGAGAATGGTTTTATTTACAATCGTGAAGGTAAAAACCTTATTAGAAGAAAAGAGGATTTAGAACTGTAAGGGGGTAAAAAATGAGACCAATAGAATTTTTAATGCATTTGGTAGGTCTTGTAGAAAGTGGGCTAACAGCTCACGCAATAAGGTTTGAGGAACATTTATATAGAAAATATAAACAAAGACATGTTAAAGTAGGATTAATAGCGAGTTATAATGGTTTTTGTAGTAATGACACTGCTTATATGATAGCGTGTAGCTCTTGGGGTATATATCAAATATTGGGGTGGAATTTGTATTATAAATGCGGATTAGAGGTTTCTATAGGAGAATATCTTAACAATGTAGCTTTACAAAATGAAACTTTTAAGCGGTTTTTTAAAGCAATAATGAATGTAAGCGATATAGATTTTGTAGCTGAAAAGATTATTTGGCAATTAAAAGGTATTGAGTGGCAAATAAAAAATAAAGATATAAACACGGTTTTAAATATCATACAGGAAAATAAAGATAACATGCCACATTTAGTAAAATTTATTAGACGGTATAATGGTTGCCAATTTGGGTCTATAAGGTTTGCAGATTATCTTTTAAGAATGTGTCACTACATTAAAATAAATGTAGAAGAGGGTGAAAAACATGGAGAAAAACAAGGTAATTAATAAACTTGCAAAATCTATTATAGTTTGTGCATTTAACACATTAAAAGACGGGTTGGGTAGAGTATGCTATTTAGATTTTGATGAAGATGTTATTAAAGTTCACTCTTATTTGAATTATAAACATGATTTAAAGATTGATATAACTTTAAGAAGTAAAAGAGACATAACGGAAGTTTTAGGTAAAACAATTAAAGAATTGTTGGAGGAGCAATGATGAGGCTAATAGACATTTTAGAAGTTTTTGGTTATTTAATTTTAGCTATAATTTTTACAGTGTTTTTTATGTTATTAGTGCATTAACTTTTTAGTAAATGAAAAAGCAAGAAATAAAAGAAAAGCTTTATAAAAAGTTACTTAAGGTAGCAAATAAGCTTGGTTTTATCATTTGGAAAATTAAAACCCGAAAGATTGGTCTTGATAGATGGTAGATGTTGGTAAGGCTATTTGGTATAGAATTATTCATGCGGGGATTGAAAGCGGATATTCTGCATATAGAACATTAAGGACGGCAAGAGATTTAGGGCTTAAGATAAGAACCGAAACATTTTATCGGATGTGGCATGAAGTTTTAGAAGAAACAGAAGCGTCACGGTTTATAGAAACTTATCCTGAAGAAAAGCCAATTCCTTGGTGGAAACATCCGAGGACGGAGTATAACTTTCCGAGTAGATATGGATATGTTGTAGAAGTAACAGAAGCTATAACAGGAGAAAAAAGGACATTTGGCATTTATAAAAATAGAACCTTATCATTATCGGAGATAAGAAAAGAAGCTGAAGAAATAGCATTTACTTTTTATGGATTGACCATTAAAGATATTAAAATAACTCATTTATGGAGACGGTAGCTCTTGAGATATCATATTTTAAAACATAACAAAAAAGTAAGAATTCCTAATCATTTTCTCTTTTTTGACACTGAAGCTTATGAAAATCAAATATCGGAGGATTTAAAATTACAAACATTTAGGCTTGCGGTTGCATGTTATTATAGAAGGGATAGAAATAAAGAAGTTTGGCTAAAAACAAAGTCTAAAAGGCTACTTGCAAGCTTTTTTAATTATTATTGTAAAAAGAAAGCTACTTTATATGTTTTTGCTCACAATCTCTTTTATGATATCAAATTATCTCAAGTTATAGAACTACTTGTAAAAGAACACGGATTTGAAGTAGATAAAATTTATATTACAAATTCAGACACGGTTATTATAAGGCTTAAGAACGGAGATAAAAAGATGGTTTTTATTGACACTTTAAATATTTTTAAATGCTCTTTAAAAGAATTAGGTAAAACTATAGGGCTTGAGAAATTAGAAATAGATATATTTAATGCAAGTGATAAAAAGCTTTTTGAGTATTGTAGAAGGGATGTAGAAATAATCAAAGAGGCTATTATAAGATTATGCGAATTTTTAAAATCAAATGATTTAGGGTCTTTTGGATGGACGATATCAAGTATAGCTTTTAAGGTTTTTAGACATAAGTTTATGAAAGACAAAATTTGTATTCATCATAATAAAACGGTGCAGAATTTAGAAAAACAAGCTTATTATGGTGGACGGGTTGAAGTTTATGTTGTAGGTAAGAAGTTACATAATGTTTATAAACTTGATGTAAATAGCATGTACCCTTTTGTAATGAGTAAAAATAGGTTTCCTAATAAATTAATAATATATAAAAATAAATGCAGTCTTAAAGAATTAGAATATAGGCTTAAAAATGGTCAATTGGTTGTAGGTAGATTTGAAATAGAGACAGATGAACCAGCTTATCCGTTTAGACATAAGAAAAAGCTTTACTTTCCTATAGGTAAATTTGAAACTTATTTATCTACCCCAGAAATTGAGTATGCATTAAAAAAGGGTCATATTAGGAAAATTAAAGAAGTAGCATTTTATAGTGGCGAATATATCTTTAAGGATTATGTTAATACACTTTATAGTCAAAGGTTAAACGCAAAGAAAGAAGGCAGAAAAGCAGATGTTATATTTTTTAAATACTTATTGAATTCTTTGTATGGTAAATTTGGACAGCGTGAAAGAGAGATAATTTATGAATTCAAGACAGATGATATTCAATACTATTGTCAAAAAAGTATGATTGAAGATGTGATAATTGATGAGTTAGGATTTTACAATAAGGTTTACTACATTAATAAAGAAGATAAATTTAGTTTTAATTCTTTTTGTGCTATAGCGTGTCATGTAACGGCGTATGCAAGAATGTATTTATATAAATTGATTAATATAGCAGGTGTAAAAAATGTCTATTATGTGGACACAGATAGTTTATTTGTTAATGAAAAAGGGTATAAAAAGCTGTCTAAATACTTGGACGATTATAAGCTTGGTAAGTTAAAAGTAGAGGATATAGGAGAGTTTATAGCGTATAATGTTAAGAATTATGAATTTAACAGCATTAGAAAGTGTAAAGGCATACCAAAGAAAGCGGAGTGCATAGATGGAGTATATTACTGGTGGAGTTTTGAAAAGCTTAAAGGTAGTT
>Ga0190309_1000542_pt1 | contig 10637 bp, 11 predicted proteins | sample 48700767_MG_FD_161656 | JGI IMG/M metagenome (GOLD analysis project Ga0190309, IMG submission 161656) | Hydrothermal vent sediment bacterial communities from Southern Trench, Guaymas Basin, Mexico - 4870-07-6-7_MG | ecosystem: Environmental > Aquatic > Marine > Hydrothermal vents > Sediment ... | reverse complement strand
TCACCAGAACCAAAATCACAAAAGACCTCATAGGGCTTTGGATCGGCTACCTCTACCACTCTATCGATAAGAGTGGGTGGAGTGGGTGAGTATGGGACTATATATGTCTCCCTTTCACCTATAGTAGAAGTTCTTCTACTTGTGAGAACTTTCCAGTTCGCTGAGAGTAGAAGGCTCTTTCTATTCTTAACCTCTGTACACTCTAGAATGTATACGTGATCCTTTGTAATCTTAGCTAGTAGTACGGGAACTATTATACAAGCGGGGGAGACTAGGATCTTAGCTAGAGGTGTTTTAAACTTCCCATGATACTCTACTTCCCCTAGATCCTCAAAGTAGACTCTTAAAATTCTCTCTGATACCTCTTCATAAGTGGGATCCCTTACTAGCCCTCTTCTACTGAGAGCCTTAAGTATGGTATCGATAGTGATATTCTCTTTAGAAGCTATGTCGTTATACAGCTCCTCTACCAGATCACTTAAAGGGGGTTTTACGAGTACAGTGGAAGATGAAGTACTCAGTCCCATATAGATACACTCTTCATTTTCAGCTGAGGGGTGGAATACTATTGATACTTTTTCCATGGATTGTGATAGAAATCTATCGATTACCTCAATAGCCCAGGTTAGATAGTCGAGTCCTATACTACTATAGCCAGTTAAATCGAACTCCACTGGAGTGGTATCCTCTACGGGATTTCCCCTCCCGCTTTTCCTGAGAGGACATTTAGATAGCTGGGATACTATAGGCTTACCTGTGAACATGCATACTCCCAGTTCTTTATCGAACATTGGACATTCTTCGCACTTCATGGATTCCGCAATGACCATACCATATATTTTAGATGGATGTTATTATAAAATTTTTCAATAAGTATTATTGTAGATCTACTTATTATAATGTTATGCCTGTCGATGAAAAGTTAATTCCTTAAACCCACTATTTAATTGTATAAATATTAAAAGCTGAATAAATAGGAAGATAGTGATATATAGAATATCAAGAGAACACTTATGGAATAGTAGAGGAAGTGTTATCTCCTGAACTGATAGATTAAGGATCAGTAGGACACTATTCCTTCTATATCTAGTGAGTACTAGTAGCACTAGCTGTACTATAGACGATACAGTAGCTATAGTGACCGAGTAGAGGTCTCCTAGAGCTAATGAGAGTAGTGGATATAGTACAATTATCAGTATTGAGAGATACGAGTACACTTCGATCACCATAGACCCAGCTGTTCTCTTAACCTCTCAATAACTCTTTCGGGTTCGACTACTACTGTAGGTATACCACTGAGATCTAAGAGTCTTCGCTTTCTAGCTATGCTCTCCTCTATTCTACGCCTTATAGTCAAGTCCTCGTACTCCTCCCATGATCTATGCACTACCACTACAGTGACCGGTAGCTGTTCGAGAGACTTTAGGAATGATAGTAATCCTTCTACAGATGCTGTTAGTGTAGATACCACTACAACTACACCCCGAAGGTCTACAGTTGCTGCTCTTTTACCGAGCTCTAGAATGTACTGTCTAAACTCCTGGTAAGCCCTATCGTATATAGTCCTCAGACTATCGTTTAGCTTGAGATACCTGAGTACATGCTCGTAGTGTTCAAGGGCAATACACTCTACATCATGCTCATATGTCTCAAATCCCCTTAGTAACAACCTAAGTAGACAACTATACATCTTCCTGACGTTATCGGGATCTACTGTGAGTTCGGATATTAATACGATATCCTCGCCTGTCCATAACCCCATACCGATAGGTACTCCACTATTCACTAGAGAGTTTATCATGAGTACAGCAGCATGGGCTATCCTATCGAGAGCTAGATCCGATAGGTATGGATCTGAGATATCCAGTAGTACTAGAAGTCCTCCCCCCTCGTGAGCAGCATACTCCTTCACCATCATCCTCTGTAGTCTCGCAGTAGCCTTCCAATCTATCCTCCTCAGCTCATCCCCAGGAGTAAACTCCCTACTCTTCAGGTATTCGACACCAGATCTACTGGCCTTTTGAGTTACCTGCTCCCCCTCAACCTCAGCACCTATGAGGAATCCCATAATCCTAGTTAAAATCATATAGGTCTTAGGATAGAGCCTTATACTTATATCGAGAGATCTTGCAAACTCCAGGGAGAATAGAGGGGTTGGAGTCAGCTTTAAGTGGATACTCCTTATCAGGTATTCCCCTTGATATATACCTCTACCCTTCAATTCCAATCTAGTCCTGGAGCCTCTCGATAGGAGGATAGGATCCTCTGGATAGGATAGTTTAAGTCCTGTATGTGAGATCTCTACTCCTTTCAATCTCAGGAGTAGGTCTATAGGTAGATTGTTCTCTACTTCAATAGCTATAGTGAACTCTAGACCTAGTACATTGTCCAGTGTACTTCTAGTGGGTCTAAGCTTAATCCTATCTAGGTTTCTACACAGGTATACTTTCACGTATACGAAGTTGGAAGTTATGTACAATAGGATAGAAGCTATCGAGATCAGAAAGTAATTATTATTATATATGTAATATAGTACAGCCAGTACCAGCAGTAGTACCATGAGTAGTGGAGTCAGTGAAGATGGTACTATGGACACTCGATCACCTTGGAACAGGTACGTGCTCTAGCGCATCTGCTATCACGGATGATACTGTAATCCCCTCAAATTTAGCTTCTGGTCTAAGGTATATCCTGTGATTTAGAGTGTAGAAGGCTACATCCTTAACATCATCTGGGATTACGTAATTTCTTCCAAGTAGGTAGGCTCTAGCTCTAGCTGCCTTGAATAGGGCTATCGATGCTCTGGGACTGGGGGGTAGTGCCAGCTGTTTATTGAACCTTATGTAGTTCACTAAGTCCACTATGTACTTCTTGATCTCTGGGATCACACGTACGTTCCTAACTGCAGATATAGCTGAGAGAAGCTGGGAGGGATCTATTACACTCCTCACATTAAACTCATCTATCGTATCTATATTATCGAGGATCGAGATCTCTTCATCGGGATTACAGTGGGGTACGTGTATACGAAACATGAACCTATCCACCTGGATTCTGGGTAGTGGATAGGTACCTGCTACCTCACCTATAGCCCTAGTTGCTATCAGCATGAATGGCCTTGGAAGTTTTAGTGTAGTACCCTCGATGCTCACTTGCCCCTCCTGCATAGCCTCTAGAAATGCTGATTGAGTTCTAGGACTAGCTCTATCGATTTCATCTGCTAGTACTATGTTGGAAAATATGGGACCCTTTCTCAGGACATACTCATTTAGCTTCTGATTGAAGACATAGGAGCCTAGGATATCGGCTGGGATCATATCGGGAGTGCACTGTATTCTCACAAACCTAGCTCCTATTACTCTAGCAAATGTCCTAGCAATAGTAGTCTTACCCACGCCAGTATGTCCTTCAAGGATTACGTGCCCTCCAGCTAGTAGAGCTGTGAACAGGGCCATGATGGTATCCTCATTTCCGATAATTACTCTCTTGATCTCATCGAAGGCTATCTTGAGTAGTGGGCTTAGTTCTTCTATCCTCCAAACCATTCTGTCCACCAATACTCATCTGTTCTTTGTGAAAGATTGTGGATGTAATAAATATTTGCCTGATTAGAAACCGCTACTCGCTGATAATTCACTACCAGTCGATGGAATTCTCCAATATCTTTTCCATATAGTGTTGGAATTTTTCTCCTAAGTAATGACTTATCGAATTTGAAGTGTATACTCATACAACTACATGTGGTATCTTGGATTTGAATCTCAGATGCTCTAGTTGTCCTATCCTTATACCACTTAGTTTTGCTACGTATTTAATATCCCCTGTCTCTACTAGTAGTTTTAGTGCTGTTTTCATGGGTTCTGGTTGTTTTTCTATAAAATCCCAATCAGCAGACCTACGCCTAATCTCCCTAGCCTCCTCAAACCTCTTCCTATACTCATCCATCACCTTGTAGTACTTATCCCAATCTATCTCATTCAGAGACTCTAAAATTCTCCTTAATACGTCATTCTTCATACTCTATCCTCTTTTCTCTTAACCTCTTCTTCGAAAATACTATTCCTGTATCTCTCATAAATTCTTTTATTCTTAGAAGTAGGTACTCTCCCGAGTACAATCTGCAAAGGTCTTCTAGGGAATCTAGCACCTGTACCTCACGTATTTCTCTCAAGAACTCTCTAGCTATTCTGGGTGCAGCATTATCTGTTAAGAAGGGTATTCCATGTAGCTTAGCATAGGCTAAACCATAGGCCTCAGGCTCATCTATTCTGGGGAGTTCGGGTATGGAGTTTATGAGCGTAAAGAGCTTGAGTGCCTCTCTATCTATGAGATTTACCCTAGGGATAATTATGAGCTTTCCACTAGTAGCTAGGGAGAGCATAAACCTTTTAGCATCAGAACTTCTTATCTCGGAGAGCACTATCTCTGGAAGGGCTAGTCTAGGATATAGCTTGAACAGGTCCTCTCTATATCTAAATCTAGACCAGTTAATGAGAAAGCATGCATCAACCACAGCTATAGACACTATATCACCACTAAGGGGATTTTGGCCTTCAATCTCATTTCGTTTAATTCATCTAGTCCAACTCCTGCTATCTTCGCTGAGTACCATAGGTCTCCTGTCTCTACTAGTAGTTTTAGTGCTGTTTTCATGGGTTCTGGTTGTTTTTCTATAAAATCCCAATCAGCAGACCTACGCCTAATCTCCCTAGCCTCCTCAAGTCTCCTCTTATAGTCCTCTATACTCATGGTACCCATTACTTTCTAAACCTACATAAATTTATACTCTGTTATAGGATTTACATACCGCCTATCCTGATCAGAGTGATGATTGTAGTGTCGACTTACTGAGAAGTAGGTTCATATGGAGAACTTACTTCACTCATACAACTACTAAGTGGTTGTTTTTCTATAAACTACCGATAAGTGAAGCAGGAAAGGATATATGAGAATTCAGTTTCTTTAGGCAGTAGTTCAGTTTTAATAGAATTAGTGGAAATAAGTTTATATATGCACGGACTAGGGAGAACTGATGCCTGAACTAGCAATACACTTTTCAGTAGTATTCGCACTAACGACTCCCAGACTGGGTATTAAGAGAGCTCTACTGATATCACTCATTGCTATACTTCCTGATCTAGATGTACTAGTCCACGTACACAGGTCTATGAGTCATTCAATCCTAGTAATACTACTGGTCTACACTCCCATCCTACTACTTGTCTATAGGTTTAAGACCAAGTACTTCAAGCTGGCAGTACTAGCACTACTAGCTCTTCTGAGCCATCCATTAATGGACCTATTTCAAACATACACACCTATATTATACCCACTACTAGATAGATCCCTATGGGTTAAAATAGATGGTAGTGTACTCATACACCCTGGAGGAGTAGATCCCCGTGTATCTGCAACTATCAGAGGTAAACCTACTGTCTTTAGATCATTTAGAACTCTTGACGCTCCTATATTCACTAATGAAGGATTTATGATATCACTACTATTAATAGCAGTACCAGCACTCCCCGAGATCAGAGAGATATTAGTACAGCGGCTTTCTAAGAGTTAAAATTTCCATATCATCCTAATTCTACTGAAGATATTAAGGAAACTCCTTTAGTGGGAATCTCAGTAGGAACTTAAAGATAGCAATTTCCAAAGTTCAACACCATTTTTGAAGCTAAACCTCTATTCGGGTGCCGTATGAGATTATTAATCTTCGTAATATTTCGAGAGAAGACTATGGATTGAGACTAGGAGGAGCACAGTGGCCACAATTACTATCACAAATCTACACAGAGGATCTCGGAGTACAAGTGTTAGGATTTCAACATACTCCTCTACCTCAGATCTTATACTCTCTAAAAGAGTTCTCCTACGGTGGTAGTCGTCTACTACTACTATACTCACTTCATAGGATCGGATTAAGTGTTCAATGAACCTAAAGTTATCGTATTTCTCAATCATGCAGTTTATTAGAATACTGGGGTCGGAGCATATTACCACTACTCCTTCTCCATGCTCTCTCTTCAAGACTACTGCTACGGGTAGAGGTCCTTGAGTATCGTTAGTACTGAGTCTAGAGTCTAGATCTATATCCAAGAAACTGTACTCAGATGAATAAGCTATGATATCTATATTCCATTCCCCTCCTCTTTCCACAGATAGAGCCGTAGGATAGTTCATAAGTAGGGTCATATTGAGATCCTCTATGATGATGAGGGGGAAGCACTCTCTCTTACTGTAGAAAACACGATCGAATAGTGGAGCCCTATAGAACTTCAGTGGTATATTTAGTCCCTTGAGTAGACTATTACCCTCATGGAAGTCGTCGAGTACTAGTAGTACTCCACCCCTCTCTAAGAAGTCCTGTATACACCTTATATCATCATCACTGAACTCCACATCCGGGCTTATCACGAGTAACATGGCCTTTCCAGCTCTGTACTCGGAGGAAAGGGGGGCTATAGATTCATCGAGCACCACTACCTCTACTCCTTTGAGCTCTAGCAGTCTCACAAACTTTGATAGCCCATTCCAGTAATTATTAGACGTCGAGTAGTCTCTAGTGGTAGGTGTTACTGTGATTACTATGAGGGTTGAGAGGACTACAAGCACTACTATGAGTAGTACACTCCTCAGAGTCTTCATCTACCCTCCCTCCTTATCTCACTTATAATGGCTCTGCATATTCTTCTGAACATATTTATAATGTATAGATTCAATTTCTTCCCTCCATAGTACACTGCCTCGAATATCAGAGTGATCCTCAGTAATAGTACACCTATCCTACGGACTTTATTGAGAATGCTTAGACATATCTCTCTATGCGTATGGCCTGGTTTAATCTCTAGATTTAGAACTCTAGCCAGCAATCTTTCTAGTGCTCTCAGGGCCCCCCTAACACTCAATCGCTCCAGCTCCCTCTCTACCCTAGCGAGCTCCTGCTGGAGATCTAATCTACTCACTCTTCGTAGTCTTAACCTACTTGTGATCCTTTCGGGAACGCCAATTTCGACTGGAGCTTTAACTCTTCTCCCTCTTACAAGCTTCAGTACTATGAGGGTGCTCGATCCGAGTAATAGTATTATCAGTGTGACTATGAGGGGGTTCAGCACGAGGATGTAGATATTCATCCTCAGGTATCTCAGTTCCTCCTCTGAGGGTACTATGAGTATAGTGAGCTTGTAGATACCAGAGGGCATCTCTAGGGGTAATTCCAGTCTAAGGCTCACTGTAGAGTTTGTGAAGATACTCACCACTCTTCGTAGTATTAAATCCTCTCCTGAAAGTGTGAGCTTCATAGTGAGATTAGATTTCATCGCAGCTCTGGGTGTACACTCTACTATCAGGGGAGTGCCAGCGAACACTAATTTAGGTACACTTAGCTCCTCGAGGGTGAGCTTATATGGAGGGGGGATTATCTCAACCTTCAGTTCGTGGGAGGTAGGACTGAATAGTTTTTCCTTTGGTTTAAAGGTGAGTTTTACTCTCATCTTACCAGAGGTCATATAATAGGGTACTCTGAATTGTAGCCTGAATCGTCCTTCTATAGTACGGGCCTTGAGAGTTATACCATGCATGTACAGTACAACGACCCCCTCTATACTCTCTCCGTAGAGCTCTGGTGAGAGTACATATCCATCTATGATAACTCTCTCCTGGGGTAGGGCACGTTCTGTGTAGGAGATTATCCTAATCTCAGTGGGTAGTGGTAGTACTCTAAGTATGATGTGTCTCGATATAGAGGGAAGGTACTTTGAATCCTCTGGTTTGAAGTATGCATATACTCTAAAACTACCTACTCTTAGAGGGGGTTTTATCACGAGGCTATAGCTACCATTGTGCGTAGTGATGGCACTAAAGGTGTACTTTTCGTCATGGATTCTCATCTCTACATAGATCTTTCTATTCACTAGTGGTGTTCCGTTAATATCCATGAGAGTCCCTACTGCTTCTACGGGTTCAAGTGGGTATACTTCGGTCTTGTTCAGGCTTATGGTTATAATGGTCGCTATACCTACAATCCTCTTCTGTTCATAAGTACTCAGGAGTTCTTTATACTCCTTCCAGTATAGATCAATTCTATCTTTAATTGGATCTAGTCCTTCATCTATCTTATACTTGGGTATTCTATAGGTTCTCGATAGCTCTTTAGATAGTAGCTCCAGTTTATAATACAGCATGGTCACATTGTAGAGCATTGAGTATATGACCCTCAGTTTCTCCTTCAGTTGCTCTAGAAATGCTTCTTCGGCTAGGTCTCTAGCCTCACTGAGATCACCCTCTATTCGCTTGAGATCCTCTAATATCCTCTCTGTGTAGTTGAGTAGTGCATCCAGTCTATACTTCACGTCCTCTGGTAGCGGTATCCTCTTCACTAGCTCTAGGTAGTCGCTAGCATTAGACCATAATCCCAATCCTATGAAAGTGGTGTGCCTACTTATGAGATCCCAAATTAATATGAAATCTGGGCGTTCTGCTTCAATCTCATCGTAGTTCAAGTGCGATACTATAGGAGTACTATGGGTATGGGGAGTGGAGAGCATGATCAGTACTAAGATTACCATGATTATGAGCGCGTGTACTACCCTACTTATACCCATAGTGGATCCATCCACAGATATACTTTCTTACAATCTCTTTCCATAATACTTATATCCCTTATCATAAGGTAGGCATGACATTCACAAAACTTCGATCTCCTATTCCTAAATAAATTCCAATAAGTGCTAGATACTTGAGAGAATTAGAGGAGTCTAATTGGTTTATCGATTAGATATTGAAGGATCAGAATGGTATTGTAATAAGGTTAGATTATATATTGACTGAGGACTCTACTATCAAAGTAGTGGCTACAGGAATGAAATGACCATTAATGTCATACTCAACGATCTCACGGGACTCACTAGCATGATAGTCCAGGGAATAAAAGGGGTAGAGGATATGAGGAGGATAGCTAACTTCGATTTCAAGCGGCAACTACGAGTAGTCATGTTGACAGAATTATGAAGAAGTGGCCTCATCCATGAAATCCTAACATTAAAACCGTGATCTTCAAGCTCTCTGACCAGGACTTTGGCTAAGGTGGTTTTACCAGAGCCATCAGGTTCAAAAAGGCATATCAAGGGCATTTTACTACCTCAAAGTTCTTAGTCGAGTAAGCTCGATGTGGTGAAGATGATATATACCTTGCATAGGCTACGTCTTCATAAGCTATTACTAAAAATGACATATCTACCGGTGATAATATTCTATGCTCATGGCCACAAAGCTACATGCTAGAGCGTGTAGTTGATAAGCTGTTACAGCATACGTTGAATTATACATTTTCTCATCGCTTACTCTTAAAATCCATCCTCCAATGTTTCCAAAAATAACAGTAACAAAAGTAAAACCGTTAGCAACAGTAGTAATGAGGTTCTCTTCCTTAAAGCGCGCGCTTCAGCCTTAATGACCTCATCATTCTGAGTTTCGGGCTCCGTTAAGGCTGAGACCATATTTCATCCTACTGTTTTCCCTATTATCAGCTCAATACCCTTTTCCTCAGCCATCCTCCTCAAATTCCTTGCAACATCTCTAGGTGCTGTAAGTACTATTAGAAACTTTCTAGGCTCCCTACCATATCTTGCCTTGACAATTTCAGCTTTCCTGAGAAGCTTATGAACCTCATCTACCGATTCAGCGTATGCTGTAACCTCCCCGACAATGAGGGGTTCCTCTAGGAAAAGGTTAACCTCTTCCCCTTCTATAACAGCCTTTTTAAGCTCCGCGTCTACTGGTATCTCTCCAGCACCTCTAAGACCAGCTGTTAGGAACCTCCTCACGAACTCTTCGAATGTTAGGCCTGCGAACCTGCTCATATCTCTGAAACCTGTAAGCATAGCGCTCTCAAGCCTCTTATAGGCTCTCTCTAGCCTCCTATGCCCCTCCTGAAGTCCCCTAACCACCTCAAGCATCCTGTTGAAGTCCTTCCTGAGCATAGAGATCTCTTCCTCGTGCCTCTCAAACCCATTAATCATGTCCTCTCTGAGCTTAGCCAGTATCTCATCATGTCGCTTAAACCCATTAACCATATCCTCCCTAAGCTTAACGAGTTCCCTGCTATGCTTTTCGAGGAGCTCATCATGTCGCTTAAACCCATTAATCATGTCCTCTCTGAGCTTAGCCAGTATCTCATCATGTCGCTTAAACCCATTAACCATATCCTCCCTAAGCAACCTAAGCTCTTCCCATATCTTCGTCTGCTCCTTCCTGAGGCTGACCTGCTCCTCGGTTAGAGCGTCAAGCCTCTTCAGTATCTCAGACAGTCCCAGTAGCCCAGCTACGGCATAGCGGAACTCTTCATCCTCTTTTAAAAGCCTAAGGATTTCTGATTTAAGCTCAGTGAACATACCTACACGGAAGGATAACCGACAAGTCGATATAAACATATCGTTAAGGAGGGATGAAACTGCTAGAGATAGAAGCTTGAAAAAGGCTTAGATTAACCCCATCCGCGGTATTATTTATCCCCCCTTATTCTAGTTCACCTATGGATAGATCTACTGATGAGTAGTTATAGCAATAGGTCAGCTTTATACTTTATTCCCTTTTTACGTGCTAATTCAAGAGCATCTCTGATGATTTCTCTATGA
>Ga0190309_1000538_pt1 | contig 10655 bp, 15 predicted proteins | sample 48700767_MG_FD_161656 | JGI IMG/M metagenome (GOLD analysis project Ga0190309, IMG submission 161656) | Hydrothermal vent sediment bacterial communities from Southern Trench, Guaymas Basin, Mexico - 4870-07-6-7_MG | ecosystem: Environmental > Aquatic > Marine > Hydrothermal vents > Sediment ... | reverse complement strand
GCCCCAATCCTTTATATGAACTTATAAATCTTGGATAAGTATCCTTTTTTAATCTATTTTCTGGAGGCATACTACCATAAATTAAATGTAAAGTTTGATGAATTTCGCTTTTTACTTTAAAAGGCGAAACACCAATAACAAGATATTTTTTATCTACTATAGGAGCCCAAATTTGTCTAACCCAAATAGTAGGATCAAGCCAAGTAAGGTTTGAATTAGGCTTTTTTGTTTTTAAAAAATTTAAAAAATCTTGTCTTATTTTTTTTTGATAAGGAGAAAGAGTATAATTTCCTAATAAAACATCGGTTATTTTATAAGACATTTTTTTAGTTTTTTAAAATATGGAATTAAAGATTACTTGCTTTCTTCCTCTTCTTCAAGCTTTAAAACTTCTCCAGAAACTTTGATTTTTTCTTCTTCGGGAGCGTCATCAGGAACTATTATAGGTTCTATTTCAATTTTAATTTCATAATCTTTCTTTGCTTTTAAAACAATATAAGGAGGATCAAGTTTTTCAATTTTGATATAACTTGGAGCTTTTGAATAAATTCTAACATGAGCTGGTGCTTTAAAATTTTCATTATAGTATGTATTTAAACCTTCAAAAACTTTAATATTAGTTTGAAACATTTATTCACACCTCCTTTATAGAATTTTTAAACTTTAAACTTTAAACTTTAAACTTTAAACTTTAAACTTTAAACTTTAAACTTTAAACTTTAAACTTTAAACTTTAAACTCCAGGTTTCTTAACAATGCTGTGAGCAAGAGCCAAAACTTTAAAGCTTATAGGTAAGTTTCCACTTGGTTTATTAATCGTAATATTAGAACTATCTACACTTGCAAGATAAACAGCTCTTTTACCAACTTCAGGAATTGTTATACTTACATCTACAGTAACAGAAGTTGAGGATTGATTAGAAGAAGCGTCAACATCTATAGATAAAAGTTTGTCAGAATCAACCATAGCTGAATCTATATTAGCATCAGTAACTGCACTTGTTGTTGCAGAAGTTCCATTTACAGTTATTGAAGTAGCTGAAGCTGTTTCCCAATTAAAAGTAATTCTTGCAGTAACAGTTTCATCTGTAGCAAAAGTTCCTCCAAAGGTTACTAAAATTGTTCTTGGGATTAGAAAACATTCATATCCAGCTGAAGGGGTTAAACTTATAGCATCTCCATAAGCCCCATCAGTTCCAGGAGTTGGGCTTGCAGAAAGTTTTCTAATTCTCACTTCAGGAGATAGTGTTTCTGTAGGAATAATCCATACCCAAGGGCTGTCATCCATATTGTGGGCGATAGTTGCTGAAGTATCATCAGCTGAATCCATGCTGACATTCCATTCCTTAGAATAAATACCATTTCTTGCTAATGTGATGCTAACTGCCATTCACATCACCCTCCTTTATTTTTTTTGATTTTTTAAAAAATTTTAACATAAAATTTTTTAAAAGTCAAACAAAAAAGCTTGATAAAAATTGAAAAAAAGAATTAAACTAAAATTACTCGGGAAAACTCAAAGATCTTCTCAAACTTCATTGACTTGATACAGCTCGGGGAATATCTTTGACAACTCCTCGGGGAAATTTAAAAATCTTCTCAAACTTTTCTAACTCTTACTTCAGGAGCTAAGGTTTCAGTCTCGGGGAAACTCAAAAATCTTTTTGAACTATCATCAGCACTGTCCATGGTTACATTCCATTCTTCTCGGGGAAACTCAAAGATCTTCTCAAACCGTTTTTAAATTTCAAAAATTTTCTAATTTTTCAAAGATCAAAATCAAAAAAAAATGCGTCAACTTACCAGCTCTTCAAAAATATTCAATTGTTTACCAAATTTATAAAAATTTCGCCCCTGCCCCGAGTCAGGAGCTAACCTACTTACTGCCCTTATCCAATCCCCTTTAATTAAAAGTTTTTTCAAGGGAGAGAAGTCCCTACAAGTTCCATTAACTTGCAGGAACTTTTCAAGATAAGGGACAGTAAGGGCTGCGGAAAGCACTCGCCAGCTTTTTAGCAAGCCCGAAAGCTTGCCCCTCACCTGTTTCTTCCCCAGATTAACAGGTTGTTGGGTAGCTGGCTCACGCTTTCCGCTTTTTAAATTTTTTAAATGTTTCTTCAGTAAATTTAACTCATTTCTTAATTTTTTAAGTTCAGTTTTTATTGCATTTCTTTTATATTTATTTTTTTCTTTATTTTTCTTTTCCTTAATTTCTTCTACTTTTTCTTCTAATTCAGTAATAGCATAACTTAAATAATCTTCATCATTTATAAGTTTTTCGTAATTTTTAGGAATTTCTTCTCTAAATCCTAAAGCTCTTCTTGCTATAACAAAAGCAGCTGCTGTATCTTTATCAATGTTATAAATAGGAGAGTATTTAAGTTTTCCTATTACTGAAGTATAAAAAGGATTAACCTCTATAATTTCAATTCCTTCTCTTTCAGCAAGAGTTTTAATTTTTTCTAAAATATTTCTATAACAAAACTGTTGTAATCTTTTACGAAGTTTTGCTTTTCCACTACCTCTTTTCTCATTTTTTAAACCTTCTAATTTTTCTATTGCAATAGCTTTATTGTTTTCTAAAGCATAGTTAATAACTTTATGAGCAATTAGCCACTCTAAATATTTTCTTTTATTTTTATTAGCATTAATTAATTCATGAAGACTAATTTTTTTATAGCTAAGAAGATTACCATCTTTTGAAGAGGTAGCTAAAGCGAGATGAAAAGGACTTGCATTAACATCAATTCCTATTATACCATTTTCTTTTGTAATTTTTAATTTTTCTGGAACTTTTTCTTCATAACTTATATGAGCATAAAGTTTTCCATTTTTAGAAAAAACTCTTACTGTATAAGGAAAATATCTTTCAGCATAAGATCCTTCAGAATTTTCAGCAATTTCTAAATTCCAGATAAAATCAATCCATTTATCTTTTTCTCTTTTGACTTTTCTTATAATTTTTGCATAAATCCATTCTTTTTTACCTACATTTATTCTTAGATACCAATCATCATTATTTTTAACAAGTCTTAAATTAGCATTCCCTTTTTTATATCTTCCGCCAACTGTATATAAAACTTTTTGCCTTTTTTCTTTCCATTTTTCTTTTATTTTTTCTCTTCTTTTGCCTGTTAAATGTTTTTTAGATAGTTTTTCAAATAACAATCTTCCTCCAAAGATAACTTTTTTAGGATTTTGACCTCTTTCTTTGCAGGATTTAATTAATGCTTTGGCTTCCCAGATAGCACTCTGGGCATATTGAGAATTTATATTAAATAAGTTCTGAATTTCTTTTCTTACATCATTTTCATTTTTCTTTTCTAAAAGCCGATTATAGGCATATCTATAAGCAGAGCAATATCTTCGCATTAAATCATAAAGTTTTTCTAAATCTTCTTTATTTTCTATCTGAAGTCTTGCTTGCAGAGTAATCATTTTTCATTTTCTCCAAGTTTTCTATAAGGATTGGATAAATTTTTTCTATAAAATCATCCCAAGTAGGACATCTAAGTTTGACTTTTAATTCTGTAAGTTTCCAAAAGTTCTCTTTGTTTATAGCTATGCAGGTATATTTTCTTTCCATTTCTTTTATATAATTAAAACAAAATTCAATTTTGTCAAGATATTTTTTAAAAAACTTGAAAAATTTTTAAAAAAGGTTTAATTTAAAATTATGGGAAAATACTTTCAGCAATTTTTACAAACTTATTTTTCTACAGAAGACCCTAAAGAATTTGAGCAAAGACTATTTAATTTATTCACAGAAATAATCTGGTATCTTGGCTTCAAAAATTGGAACTTAATTGTCTGGAATAGTGCTCTTGAAAACGACTATAAAATTGCTACTTTTGCTGTAGAAAGGAAAGATTTAGAAGATTTGAAAATAATTTTAAACACAGTTTTAAAGCAGTTAGAAGAGGTTTCTCAACCTCAGCATTAAACTTTAATTAAAGGAAAGGGTCCCACTCTTTCTATTTTTTTCTCTTTAGAAGGATATATAAGCAACAAAACCGCAAAAGCTAAAGCTGCCCAAATTGGTGCATAATCAGGGGTTAAAAGTTTGGAAAGTATAGAACATTCTGAAGTTTTAACCTGTCCATAAGAGTAAGTAGGATAACCTTCTCTCATCATAGCTTCTAATATTCTTCTTCCCCATCTTGGTCTTCTTTCTATTGGCTCTCTTAAGCTTCTTGGGTATTCAGGGGTGCAAACAAATATCATTTTTAGCCTCCTAACATTTTTATTAAATGTAAAGCTCCAACAATTGCATTTAAGCCTAAAAGGATAATTATTGGGATTTTAGCAAACCACTTCATTTCAACTTCAAGTTTACTGATTCTGCTTTCATATTTATGTGATAAATCATTTAATTTTTTTAAAGTTTCTTTAACTTCTTTTAAAACTTGATTATTAGCTTCAATAAAACCATCTAATCTTGTTTCTAAACTAATTAATCTTTCTATCAATTCCTTTTCTAAATTTTTAAGATCATCCATAGCCTATCTTAATTTTTTCTGAACCTCGTCAATTTTTTTATCCACAATCTCCAATTTTTCCCAAATTTCTCTCCTAATTTTTTTAGAGTAAGCAGTGCCTATTCCAAGACCTATTAGAAAGCAGATAATGCAAAGTATGATTATAAGAATTGGTTGCATTTTTTACCTCCTTTTATAAGGTTATAGCAATTCCTATTAAAAATCCTAAACTTAAAAACAATCCATTTTCCTTAATTTTATCAAAAAATCCTTTTTTGTAAACCTTTTTGTAAGCTTCATTTTGATATTTAATAATTTTCTGCAAATTTTCAATGGTTTCTTTAGAAATCTGAAGTTGTTTTTTCTGAAGTTCTATAACAGCTTTTAAATACTGAATTTGTTTCATTAATTCCTGATTTTCTTTAATAAGTGCTTCAATTTGTTTATTTGTAATTCTGCACTGTTCTATTTCTACTACCATTCTTTTAGCTGTTTCTTCGGAAAAGCAGATTATAGGTTTATTTTGGTTTTTAGAAAATGCTAATGAAGGTATAAACAAAATAAAAAAACTAATTAACAGGCGGGTAACCAAGCCTTTCAAATCTTTCCCTCAATTCCTTTGATGTTTTTGGTAGTTCTATTTTAGTTTTGGCAAGTTCTAATCTTTTATAAATTCTTCTGTAATATTTAGTTTCTTCTTCAGCTTTTTCATAAAGCCTTTTATACTTTTTTATTTCTTCTTTATAAACATTTAAATTTTCCTCATACCACTTAATTTCTTTTTCAACCTTTTTATTAATTTCTCTTTCTATGTCTTTAATTTTTAATCTTAGCTTAACAGAATCAACAATGCTAATAATCAAAATAAGAAAGAAAATAATAAAAAGAAAATACCAGATAAGGCTTGTGTATTCTGTTAAATTTTTAAGTTTTTTAAACATTTTCTATAATTTTATGCCCTGTTATATTATAATCAAGTCTATCACCATTCCAAACTTTTTTCAATTTTTCATATTGCTCTTTAGTTAAATGAACTCCAAATTGAAGCACTAAAGCACAATTACTGCATTTAACAGCAATATCAACCCTATACTGATTTTCACTTTTTCTAAAAAGGAAAGCATGTTTAAAAAAGAACTTACCGTTGCAAATAGGGCAAAAAATAGGGTGTTTAGTTTTGGGAGGTTTTTTATTAAATAGAGAAGATATGTCCCAAAGATTTTGTCCTAACATGCGTCATATTTTTGTCAGATTTGTGTCAAGGTTTTTTGTTTCAAAAAATTTTGATAGATTAAATATCCTATTAACAAAGCTAAAGCAATACCTTCAGGAGTTTTTAGTTTTTCTAATAAAGCTTCTTTAGTAATAGTGGGAATAATTTTAGCTTCTTCAGGGGGTGGATAAGGAGCTGCAATTTTAGGAGGTTTAGGAGGAACTTTAGCTGCAGAAGGAGTAATTTCAGTAGGTTTTAGAACAGGCATTTTAGGTTTTGTTAATTCTTTTTTTAATTTTTCTATCGTTTGTTTCATTTGTTGAATAGTTCGATCTTTTTCTTCTTTTTCTTTTTTAAGCTGAGCTAACAATTTTTTAACTTCTTGTTTTTCTTTTTCTTTTTTCTTAAGTTCTTCCATTATTTGCTTTATCGTTTGCTCTCTTTGTTCTTTTTCTTTTCTAAGTTTTTCTATAGCTTGTTTCATTTTTTCTATTTCTTTAGGTAGAGGAATTTTTACTGTTGGGGGTTTTTTAGGAACAGAAGGAAATGGTGGATGTTCAACAACTACTTTAGGTTCTTTAGGGATAATAATTTTAATTGGTTTCTCAACTGGTTTAGCTTTTTTAATAGTTTCTACATATTTTTTATGTTCTTCTGAAAATTTTTTAACACTTGGTGATAAACCAGTAGATTTAATTACTTTTATTCGGGGCATTTTTGTGATAATAGATCTATGAGCTATAGATGATCTAATAGGAATTCTAATTGTAGAAAGTTTAGAAGGAATTCGTAAAGAAAATTGACCAAAATTTTCTAAAGATTTGGTAACAATCATATTATATTACCTCTTTTTTAAATTCTACCTACAAAATTAGAAGATGTAATAAAAGTATTTTCAAAAATTTTAATAAGAGCTTCTGCTTTGCTTTTACCGTTAGACATATATTTTCTAACTTCAAAAGCTAAACTACTAATAAATTTTTTATCGGCTGGTTTGTCCCAAAGCCCTATATAAAACCCTTCTAATATTTCTTCAATTGAATATTGATTGCATACTTTATTTTTAAATTCATTGCTATTAACAAAACATTTAGCTATATGTTGAAGAATCTTTATTTTATCAGTAGATTCTTTAACAAGTTTTAAATGCCAATAAAACCCACTTTCATCAGGTTCTCTTTTTAATATTCCTTTATAAAAACCCCAAATTATATCTCCATACATACATTCTTTTAAATCTTGTTTTTCAGCTTTACACCACCATTTTAATTTTGTGTCAAGTATAATTTCATTTGCCCAATGTTTACCAGGCATAATAGCTGTGCATTCATGGTGCTCGTTATAAGAACAAATATTAATTATATTATGAGTATTATACTTTTTACATATTTTCCATAATTCATGACTTTTCTTTCCATGTCCACCTAAATCTTTAACTTCTAATATCCAAGGTCCTGGGCATGATCTATCAAACATATAATTAAGAGCTGGAATGAATATTGTATTTTTCTTTTTAGCTTTATAATATAAATCTTTAATAATAGACTCAATAAAACTCAAAGGCTTGTTAGGTTCAAATGTTGTATATCTCCAAAATCCATCAAATATACTCGCATCTGGAAAATCTCCTTCGCCTAAAAAGAAAAGTGGATTTCCTTCTTGACTTTTTACATAACTATTAACTTCATTCATAATGTATTTCCAATCATTTGCAGAAAAATTTATAGAGACTCCTCTCCAAATTGCAAACATCCTCTTATTGTTATAAGCAATCCAATTATACCCATATTGTATAAGCGTATTATATATTTTTATGATTTCATTAATAACTTCATCTGGGGTTTTAAAGGTATTTTGATCACCATCAAGAAAAGGTATAAAAAAAATTTTTTTAGCTGCTGCTATGGGGCCAGGACCTCCAGCTTGTCTGTCTTTTGGCCACCATTCTAAAAATATTCCATCTATTCCAGAAGTTTTTAAATCTTTTACAAGAATATCAATATCATAAACATTACTATAAGCTTTTTTAACAAAAAGAGTGGGAATATGACAAAATTGTATTCTATGATGATCAAATCCGTCTTTTTCCTTTATTGCATGCCAAGTATGAAATCCACAAAAAAGTTTGAGAGTAGATTGAGGTCCTGTTATATTAAATTTTGAACCAGGAATAATTTTAGGAATATTTATAATCGGTGTTTTAGGCTTTTGTTTTGGAATTGAGGGTTTAGGTTTAGGTGGTATAATACTTGCAACCTGACTTGAATCTTTTTCTTTTTCTAAGAGATAAGCAATTTTGTTTTCATATTGATTAATAAGACTTCTAAGTTTTTTTATTTCGTTTTCTACATTTTCATAATATTTTTCTTTTTCAATTAAATTTTGTATTTGTTGTTTGTATTTTTTAATTTGATTTTCATAACTATTAATAATTTCATTATATTTAGATACCGCTTTTTCTATTTCACTCTTGACAGTTTCATTATCTTTAAAAATTCTATACAATAAATAACAAATAGTTAAGAAATAAACAAAACTTTCACCTTTTTTGTCAGCCATTTTAAAAATTATTTCTTAATTAAATTTTGATAAATTAAATAGCCTAATAATATAGCTAAAGTAATACCTTCAGGGGTTTTTAATTTCTCTAATAAAGTAGCAGTTTTAAAAGTTTTAGGTATAGAAACTGGAATAGCAGCTTTTGTAACAACTTTAGGTTTTTCTACAACTGGTTTAATTGGTTTAACTGGAGGTTTAGTTATAGAAGGTGTTACTGTAATTTCGGGAGTTTCTACTTCAGTCTTAGGTATTTTTATTTTAGTTTTAGGTATTTCTACTTCAGGCATTTCTTTTATTTCAATTTTTTTCTTTTCAATAGGTTTAGTAGGAGTAGTAATAGGTATTACTTGTGTTGGTGGCTTAGCTTTTTTTAATAAAACTTCTTTTTCTTTTTCAGCTAATTTTATTACATATTCTTGTGCTTTTGTTTGTAAATCTTCATAAAGTTTTTGTAAATTTTTTAAATGAGTTTCATAATATAATTTTTTATATTTTTCAGGAGAAACTGTTTCTTTTGGGGGTAAGGATTGTAAAGTTTTGTTATAAATTTCTTGTATTAAATAAAAAGCTCCTTTTAAAGGTGGTTCTCCTAATTTCTTTTTTGCTTCATTAATTTGATTTACCAATTTAGCTATTTTAGTGTTTAATTTTTTTTCTTCTTCTTTATATTTTTTTATTGATTCTGCAGTAATTTGACCAAATCCTGTTTTTTTATAACTTGTTTGTATTGCTAAAATCATTTTTATACCCCCTTTTTTTACTTAAAATTAACATATATAAAAATAATCTTTTTGAAAGTCATATTCTTGTAACGCTTCAATAAATATATTATCATTACAATTTAAAATTTCATCTATAAATTGTTCATGTTGTATGTTTTCTTCATTTATTATTCCACCAATCCAAATTTGTTTTAAAACTTCATCCCAAGTTTGAGAATGAAGAGCAATGTTTATCCAATGTGACAATCCTTGCATATCAGGTTCTCGTCCAAAAAAAAATTCATAAAATGCTTCTATTTTGCTTCTAATAGGAACATCATTTTGTCTAATATCCCCATTTGCTATTGCGCCATTAATGAATAATTCTATAGCTTGTTCAATATTAAAATTATAAAATTCAAACATATTTGTCCAAAATTCCAAACCATCTGGATCAGGTTGTCTTCCACAAACTAAATAATATAAATTCCAAACTATTACTTCAGGATTATTAACATCAATAGGTTTATACAGATTAAGCATTTCTTCTATATCAATTGTCCAATACCAATCATTATTATGTCCTTTAATAGGTTCAGAAGTTATTCTATATGCTGTTTCAATTTCTGGAATACTAAATCCTTTTTCCATTAAATTAGCATAAATAGCACAAGTTTTAGGTGAACTATAACTTGTTCCTATACTAAAGTCAATAGCATATCCACTTGCAAAATGATCTATAATACTATGTTCATATTCAGCATACCACGCAATCCATCTATCATAATCATCACTTATTTTATCACACTGATTTTCAATGGCTGATGTTGCTACTACATAAGGCGAAGATGCAAGCAAAGATACTCCATCCCAATTAATTGTTTCTCCTTTACTTATATTCCCAGAAGGAAAACATAGAGCAATATTATTATCAAAATAATCTTTCCATAAGTCATACCATTCTGGATAAAGATTCCAATATTTAGGAGTGGAAGTTTCTCCTCCACCATAGGACATATTTATTGCAACTATATTTTTATATTCGCCAGATTTTATTTTATCAAGTGTATTTTCTAAAATTTGATAAACATCTTTCCAAGATAAAGTACAAGAGCCAGTATCTATTTTAATAATGTTTCCATTATAATATTTTTTGATTATATCAACTACATTTTCTCCATGAAATTTACAATCTCCACTAAATACATCAATTACTATTACTGCCATTTATTCCCCCTTTTTAAATTATTTTTTTATATTTAAAGCTTTTTATGAATATAATAACATAAGAATAATAATTTTGCAAATTACTAATTATTTATTTACCAAAAAGGAAATATTAATTCTCTTTCAATCCTTTGTTTTGGGCATAAAAGACTGCTCCATTTTTGTCCATATCTGTAAACTTTCTGGCTATAAGTATAATTTATCTCACAAGCACTTTTCCACTGAATACATTTTCCATGTTTTTTCCAAACACAAACTTTCCTTCTCCTACAATACTTATAGCAATCTTCCCATTTATTACTCTTTGCTCTTTTGCATTCTATAATTACCCAATTCCCACCATTATAACGCTGATAAATAACCCAGAGCTTTTTCAACCATTCTGGATTACTTCTCCAAAGCATTCCAATATAATAAACCGCTGCTTCAATATGCTGTTTACTATAAGGTTTATCATAATCAGGGAATAAAGGTCTT
>Ga0190309_1000536_pt1 | contig 10682 bp, 17 predicted proteins | sample 48700767_MG_FD_161656 | JGI IMG/M metagenome (GOLD analysis project Ga0190309, IMG submission 161656) | Hydrothermal vent sediment bacterial communities from Southern Trench, Guaymas Basin, Mexico - 4870-07-6-7_MG | ecosystem: Environmental > Aquatic > Marine > Hydrothermal vents > Sediment ... | reverse complement strand
GGGCCAATCATTTCGCCCCTACCCGCATAACTTCCACCCAATCCGTAACACCCCTATATAGTTTATATACCTTCGGAAGCATTTATATAGCCCTCCCATAATCCTATTTATTCTTTGCGACATACTCATATAGTTCGTTTATATCTATGGGTTTTGAGGATATTGAGCGTGATAAGAAGTCCTCACCGTTGATAAATAAATCGTCCCATTCTCGCTTTGCGTCGCCATTTATGTCTATGGTGCGTTCTACTTTCGCCCAAATGTTTAAATCTTCCCACTTGCGAGTTTTGGTGTGCGTCAATACTTCGCCCAATTTGACGGGTCTTTCGTGAGTGATAACATATTGGGTTAATTGAGGTTTCGCTTTTATATACTCAAATATGTCTTCGTATTCTCCGTGTGGTGTTAATATCTTACCGACACGGCGAACAGCAATGCCTCGCATTCTTATTTTATCCGCTATTTTGTATATGCCCGACATTAAGACATAGGTGTCTCCGCTTAACTCCTCCGACCAACCGCCTAAACTCGTTGATAATGGCGTGTCGTGTGTGCCGTAAATCAATAAACTGTCTGTCGCCATTCCAATTATTCTATGTCCGTAACGCTTCGCTTCTTTGTATAGGTTTATGCGACCTATGGCGGTTATGAGCGACGCATATACGGGTGCGAAAAGTTTGCCCGTTAAGTAAATGTCGCCTTTCTTTTGTTTCTCGTAAAATGCCCCATATATTGAGTTTAGGATGATTTTAACGAGCATATATTCCATTTCGTTATTTTTCGCTTTTTTCTTCCATTCGTATAAATGCTCCACAACATCCTTTAAGAAGGGTTTGCCCTCGCCCTTCGCTTCCACTCCGTTTATAATTTCTATGTCGCAGTCGTTTTCGTATGCCAATATTTCTTCTTTTGTTGCGTAAGTGATAAATTCGCCTTTTGGAAATATCACCCGTCCTTTAAATCTAAACGGGAAGGGCGTTATAAAAGCGTTGTCCTTCGTTACAACCTTTATTTTATAAAAGCCGTGTGTGTTCTCATATTTGATTTGGTCGGTTCTCACCCATGCGTCCTTTGGATATGTCTTAAGGAATGTCATAGCGTAAGGATAAGAAGAATTTATATCTAATAAGACACACCTGCCAATATGCCCTCTCTGCGTTATCTCAAAACGACCTCCGAAGTATGATAACAACGCCAATTGATTTACGATTTTCGGGAAGTTCGGAGCGGTTGGAATAATCGTCCGCCTGCGGAAGTATTCTTTACTAATGTATGCCTTTGATATGTATTTGGAAGGTATAAACCCAATATTATGCTTTAGAGTGTCTTTGAGCAACACGCCTAATTTTGCGGTAAGTTCGCAGTCCTTAATACAATACATTATGATTTCTCGCTCTTTCTCTTTCCATAAACACAGGTCGTCGTTAAGTTTAGTTCTATCTACTAATTCTGTGAGTTTTCCTTCGCCCAAATATTTCTGCCCTGCGGTTTGTAGAGCGGTGTTGTAAAATTGATATAGGTCGTAAAACTCGTAGATATGCTTGCTCTTCTCAATTGCGAATGTCTTTTTCGGTATATATGAGATTTTGTAATCTTTCCATTCTGCCTCGCCTTCTTCGTATAGGGTGCGAGCAAACTCTTCGCCTGCGTATTTGATTATGGCGAAAAAGTCGTAATCTATATTCCAAAAGAAACCATGAGTGCCTCGCCATGTCTTCCTCGTTAAGAACCTTAAGATTTCCGTAAAGGTTGTGTCGCTTACTTCTTGGTTTTCTATAAGCAAATATCGTCCTTGCGAATTCGCTATAAGGCGGGCATAACCTTTGTATGTCTCGGTGTCCCAACCGACTATATCATGATTTTTAGGCATTTTCCCCAACACCCTTAAAGGTTTAGTTCTCCACATGATTTTATCTAATGGCACATGCGGTTCGTTTTCGGGTATGAGCATTTCTTCTCACACCCTTTAAGTGTCCGCCTTTTCGGGCAGTGCCTCTTTTAAGTATGATTTATATACCTTTTCTTTTGCCTTTGTCTCAAATGTCCATTTGTGAGGTTCTTTACGCTCTTTTAGGAATTCTGTGATTTCCTTCCACGACCAACCTTCTTTATCATGTAACTTACGCACTACTTCGTCGTAAAATATATGTTGTGTGAGTTTGCCCTCATAGGTTCTTGCTCGCTCCACAAATGAGAAGCGACGCCAATCGTCCAACATGTCCGCTCTCCGAAAACTTAACCCTGCGGTTCTCGCTTCCTCGTAAAATCGTCTAAACGACCAACCGAGATTTTGTGCCTTTTCCAATAATCTCCGAAATTCCTCGCCCTTCGTTATTCCGAGTTTTCCCCAAAAATTGTAAGCCATTCTGCTCGCCTCCTCATACGCACATATTCCAATTCCGCCCATGTGAGTAACTCTTCCATATATTCCTCTCCGTATAGGATTTTGAGCGTCGCTAATAGGCGAGCAAGTTCGTAAGTGCGAGGAGTGTAACGGTATATGCGGTGCTTAAACTGGATGACAGCACATAAAGGAAAACCCTCGCCAAAATAATCGTCGTTTTTGTCTATTCCAACGAAAGCGACGCATTTCTGATAACCTCGTCTGTGTCTGCCTTTTTTGTGGGAAAAAAGTGGAGGAGAAGAGGATATTTTTATCTCGCTCATTTCTTCCTCTCCTCCTCAAAACTCCACATAAAGCCATGCCAATTCCTCGCACTTCGCTATGTCTGCGTCGGTAAAGCCAAACTCTCGCTTTATGCGTTGTATTGACCGCTCAATATTATGTATGTCTCGCTCATGTCGCTTTTTCTCCGCTATTAAGAATGTAATCAAACCCCTCGCTTGCTCTTCCGACCATCTACATTCCACCGCATTTACCATTTTTGCTCACCACCTTAAAAGGTGTCCCTATTTTCGTCCTCCTCTCGCTCTCGCTTCTCCTCAAAGATATATCTATACATTAGTAGTCCTTCTTTGGAAAGCAAATCTCTTATTGTCTTTAGGGCGTCAAGAAATCCCTGCTCATACGCTATAACAAAGGTATTTCCTGCGAGCATTGCCTTCGCTCTTTGCTCGCTGTGTTCTATGAGATAATCTGTGATAAATTCTCGCAGTTCCTTTATTGAGCGTATTTTCTTATGTATGATTTCTCGCTCCATTATTGCTCACCTTCGTCCAATATACTTCTCACTTTCTCTATTAACTCCGTTGCGGTTCTTTCCATCCCACAAGTCTCGCATCTCCACTTATCTTCGGAGATTTTGCGGAAAAAGCGTAGTCCTCCGCATTTGTCGCACCATGTATATATAAGATTTCTTGCGTTGTCCTCGTTTGGAATTTTGCGGTAAGGCATCTTTGCGAAGGCAACGAATTCTCTTTCGCCTTGTAGAAACGCTTCCAAACTGCGTATGCTCGCTATATAAACGATTTCTCCGTCCCGCATTCTCACGCCATTCCCGCTTCTCGTTTTACGCATATATACAAACCTTCTCTCTTCGCTCATTTTTCCTCCCTCCCCAACAATTCCTTTATACGCTTTCGCACTTCTTCCAATTCCTTTCTCGCTTCCTCCGCCATTTTCGCATGATATTCCGCTCTCGCCTTTGCTTTTTCCAAATTCCGCTTCCACTTCCTTATTACATGCTCTTCCGTGTCTTCGCTTATTTTCGCCAACACATCCTCCCAATATTCCACTTCTCGCAGTGCGACTCTGTGTTGTCCTTCGTGTCCGTGATATTTGCCTGCGAGTGTGTGTTCCTTTGCTAATAGTTCCATTAATTCCGCCAATAGACCTCTCTCTCCGCTCATTTTATATCTCCTCCCTCATAATCTTCCAAAATGCGGACAACCATTCCTTGTCTTCCTCACACACACGCTCAAACTCCTCTCGCAGTTCGTCTGCGGTTCGTAACGCTTTATATGCGAGTGCGTAATCTCGCATCCTCCATGCTTCCTCCGCAAGTCCAAACATCTCCGCTATGCGTTGTGCGACCTCTGCCGTTTTGCGAGAACGCTTTATGCTCTCCTCAACAATTTGTCGCTCCGCTTCTTTCCGCTCTTCTTCTCGCACCGACCTCGCCTTTTCCAATAATACCCGTATCTCCTCCCTCACGGGTATCACCATTTTATAATTGGGGGAATGTCTTTAAGTTCTTTTCGCATATATTTCCAGTGGAAAACTATATAGATATATAATTCTACAACTTACCTATTTAGTTCTGCGAGAAATTAACGAGAGTAAATGATAAGTTTTTACTTTTAACTGATGTTCGCTTTTATACGGTTCTTTCTTCCTTGTCCTTATCTCCTCCGCCTTTTTCTCCTCACTCACTTCCACTCACCTTCGCTTCCGCTATGTAGAAATCAATATATTCTTTCGCAACATTTATTTTTTCCAATATCTCCCTTGCCTTATCTTCTGTGATAACACCCATCTTAAGCCATTTAACGACTGTCGTCGGAGAAGGCAACTTCTGCGACTTTAATCTCCGCTTCTCCTCTTTATCTAAAACAACCGCTATAACATCGTCAGATAAACCTGCGTCCTTAAGCATTGCTTCCGCTTGCTCTCTCGTTATCTCACCTAAAGCGTAAGCATCACGCACAAATTTCTGTGTCTCTCGCATGTCCTTCTCCGCTAATTTGACCTTCCATAATTCTATTAAGGTTTTGGCGTCCTCCTCCGAGTAACCTAATTTTTCCAATAAAACCTTTGCCTCTGTGTCGTTTATTATGCCGTAATAGAGCAAATACTTAATTTCGGTTTTCGTATATAACCTCGCTTCTTCTTGTTTAAAGGTTTTGTAGAATTCCACCATTAACTCCGCATCTTTCTTTGTATAACCTAATTCCATCAATCTCGCCTTTAACTCCGCATCATCAATTAAACCTAATTCGTATATGCGTCGTAAATCCACCCTTGTGAGCGGTGAGTATGATATTGCCATTAATCTCTGTCTCCACCGTTTATCATAATCCGCTTGCTTTAGATATTTTTTGACAGTGTCAAGCGTTGTTTCTAATTCGCTTAAGTCTAAACCCATCTCTTTATAGGCATTTCCTCGCACATTTAACACATCTGGATTTAAGCGGTGGAGCATCTCATAAACTTGTGTCGGTGAGGGTAATTCCCAATGTGCCTTCCAATACCATTCCAAAACATCCTTACGCATCCCCGCCTTCTCCGCATAAGGCACTATGTCTTCGGGAAATTCCGCAGATAACGCTTCCTGTGTCTCTTTATCAGTTGTAAATACCTCCCTCACTGCGAAGCGTATAAAGTCCGACGGAGATGGATATGCCCACGATAACTTCCTCAAAATATTTATTTCTTTATCATTAAACCCGTGTGCCTTTAATGCTTCGTCAATATCATAATCCAAATCCTCAATTCTCTTCTCCGCTTCCAATAACTCCGTAACCGTAAGTTTCGGTTTATAATAGTCAAATAAAACTTTCTTGTATTCGTCAGCATATCCTAAATTCGCATAGTTTAAATCTATTTTCTCTTCCGACAATTGATTTGTATGCTCTGCGTATGCTAAAACTGGAATATCAAGCGGAGTAGGACGACGCCAAGAATTAAACCAATTTGATATGTCCCTCCCGAAACCTCCCAAACCCATTCCAACACCTGTCCCCACAACGCTTCCACCGACCATTCCCGCAACCGCAAGTAATGGAATGGGTTTTTTACCTGCGTTCTCTTCCACATACTTCTTTAAATCCTTATAGTAAGGCATCTCCAAAAACTCTTCGGGTATCAGTCTGTCTATGTCGGGTTTCGCTTCCTCCTCCAAATGCCTTATAATCATCAAAACTCCTTCCTTTAGGGTATTGGCGAAATCCTTAACAAAATTGTTTATAGTATCTCCTATTGATGTCAGAGGAGCGGTTGCGATTTCCACTATTTTCGTTATGATGTCTCCGACCCTCATTCCCCACCACCTTTAAACCTGCGTTCTAAATCCTCAATCACATCATCAACGGGTAAATCTATGTCCAAAACCTTCTCCACAAATTTCTGTCCCTGTGTGAGTATAAAATCAGTTATTGCGTCCCATCCCCCGACTATTGCGTTCCACACATCTGCGGGTATTTCGTTTAATGTTGTCCATAAATTATTTATATCTGACCATGCGTTGTTAAGCGAAGTCCATATATTATTCCATATCTCCTCCCAAATTTTATTCGCTTCGCTCCATAAATCAGAAACCGACTGATTTAAAAAAGGTATGTCTGTGTTTAAGATATTATCTACACTCGCCTTTAACGAGTTTGTTAAATCTTCCAAAGAGGGAATTTTAACATTTTGTATTGTATCCACAGCAGTTTCTATTGGAGCAATAGCCGACGAAAAATAAGGTTCTAATTTATTCCAAAGTTCTGCGACAGTTTCGCCAAATGTCATAATCCAATTATCAATTTTGAGTATGGCATCCGTAACAATATTATCTGCGTAAGATTTCGCATCCTCATATAATCCATCAACATAAAGTCGCATACTATCAAATAACGACCCCGCATAAGATTTCGCATCCTCATACAAATCATTAACTTCCGACCATGTATGTGTCAAAATATCAAAGAATTCGTCGGCACGCTCTACCCAATATTTCGCTATTCCATCCACCCACGACCATAATTCCGACTTAATATCGTCTATCTTATCCTTAAAGGCACTCCACCAGTCCGAAAGATAATCCCACCACGACGACCAAACATCAAAAACACCCATTCCTCACCACCTTTTCGGATATTCCCACGCTCTTCCATACAACCTCTCTCCATCCAAATATTCCATCTTATCTATTTTAAATGATTTATAATAGAACCACCATGCGAAATCCTTTGTTGTCGGCTCTATTGCGTATCCATTTACAAAAAGAAATGCGTGTGCTATATTGAGAGAATTATTCCACACCGCAACTACAACACAGTTATATCCTTTCTCCGTTAGATAATCGTAAAGCATCTTCGCCATATTTGAGCAGTCAAACACATTTCTCTCGTATTCCGACACATCGTAAGGACATGCTTTTACATCCTCAATAAGTGATGTCTGATTTAAAACCGCTCCCTGTGAGATATTAATTGCTTGCGAGCATAATGAGACACATAAGAGAATATAAATGAGTTTCTTTATCCAATTGATGTCCGTTGATATATGATTTAATCTACGCTCCACCTTGCTTATACGCTCTTCCAATTCCTTCGCTTCCACGCTCTCTCTCACCTCCCTTTTTACTTCGGCATGAGCGAAATTATATGCTTAAAGTTAAAACTGGGGTCTGTTCCACCAATTGTATATCTCAATAACATATACCTTATATCCACGCTCTCCACACTCTTTATCTCATACATCGTATCAGTCGCTTGCGTATGCTCAATTAAAGTAAATTCTGTGGAAGTATCAATATCAATACCGCTCACTTGGACATCTAAAGTCGGCGAACTTCCGCTTACTCCCTCCACCGCTAATTTTGAGTATAATTTAAATTCCCCAACGCATCCAATATGTAGAACATCATTAAACGAGGATGTCTTTGATGTATAACTCTTAACCGTATTTATTTTACACGACTTTAAAGATTTAATTGGCATAACTTTTATCCAGTCCGCATACCCATATTGTCCTGCGTCTGTGGAATAAGCGAAAATTCCTACTGCGAACTTATCCGCTAACCCATGTCTTCGTAGTAGAACAGCACATTCTTCCCATCCTCCTCCACCAATAATATATCCGAAGTAAGCATACGACAGTAACTCCCCGTTATCATCCTCAAAATATACCGTCGGATACATCCACCCTAAATCAACATTCTTTATCATACATTTAAACAAGAACGCCTCATACTCCTCAAACGAAATGTCCTGTGTGGAAATTAAGTGAGAACCCACATAACTCGTGGAAGATAAAAACTTTACCGCATAATTGCCCTTATACTTATCCTCTGTCGTAATACTCGCAGGTATATCACTCACTAATCCAAATCGTCCTAATTCCCAATTCGTCAAATCCCCCGTCTCAAAATCTCCATTATACAAAAAATTACCCCTCAACACCATTTCTTATCACCCTCCTACCGCATTGCCATTATAAAATATTTCGCATCTGTGCCTCCGTAACGACGCACCTTAATATACCTCGCATTTATATCAAAATCTCTCGGTGTTCCACCATCCACATAAACCTCATCCGACCATGTTACTCCGTCCGACGAAAATTTCGCTAAATACGGATAATCTAATGTCTCCAAGCGTATGCGGTTGGGCGTCCATGCGAAATTTAATATATTTGACCAATTTACCGTCGCAGTGCCTTCTAATGTATCAATTTGCTCAAAACCCGCTCCGCTTATTGCGACTTTAAGCAAACCCGCATTTGTAACTGCGACTTTATGCGGTTCTCCGTCTGTCTTCCACCCGAATAGATAAGCAAGCGACCTTTGGAAGATATTATTAACTCCGTAACGATAAATATGAGAAGGATATGCGTTGATTTCGTTGCCTATGTTCTCTTCCAACCGTTGTAGTATAACATCCACCCTTGCCTCTTTTATGGCTCTGCCTGTGCCTCCAACAAACTCTCGCCTTCCTCGCCTTGCGGGCATCTCTCTCTCACCCTTCTTTGTTTATCCAACAATTTCGTATTCTACCCAACCTCTCACGCTTCCCTGGCTTCCCGACGACTGCGGTTTAATTTTTATACTAAATGTATGCCCAACAGGAATTTCCGCATCTAAATCTATAACCCTTTCGGGTGCGAGGTCGCTTGCGACTTCCAAAGGAATGTCCTCACATATTCTATCCCTCTCAATCCACACTTCCATTATAATCTTATTTGATACAATATCAGTAATCACTATGCGTCGCACCTTATACTTCTCTTCCTCTTTGGATGTAAGAGTAAATATTGTCTTACCTTCGTCTGTGCTGTTGTCCCGACTTAAACCTTTATTATATATCACCATTTTCCCTCACACCTCCTTTACTCCAGCACTTTAACCTTCTCTATTATCGCAATCTCTACATACGCCTTTGCTAAAGTCGCAGTGTTTGTTCCCTGTCCCGCTGTGATATAAACTTTAAGTTCGTCGCCCCCAACAAAATGTAAAGGTGTTGGCAACACAAACGGCTCTCGCCTGTCCTTATCCGAGTAATTACCCAAAACACTCATACCCATACCCATATAAGTCCCCGCAGATGATACCCATGACGGTGGATAGTAAAACAATAAACCATTACGGTCATCATCAAATAACACTTTGCGACCTTTAAACAACTTTAGATACTTTGTATATGTGTAAGTATCTGATGCGTCCCAGTCTATACCTTCCGTAGCACAAATTGCTAATATATCAACTTCGTGCTTCGCTGGAACAGCATCCCCAAATGGAAAATCAATAAATTCTTTCGCTGTCCTCACAGTCTTAACCTCATAATCTCCTCCATCCGTTAAATCATTTTCCGCCGTAGCGTAATTAACAAAAACATACTCGCTCCCTTCGCTTCCATTCGGCATGTCCTTCTTTATGTCGCCAGCATCATACTTCTCATACACTATAAAGACATTCCCCAACTTTTTACCCGATGTATATGGTTTAACTCGGAATGTCTGCCCCTCTGCGACAGGATAACCAGACATCCATCCCTTTTCTATCATGTAATTAAGTAAAGTAATAGACCTGCTTGCCCTCAAACCGTAGAATTTAGTATCCCTGTTCGCAAATGCCCTATTCGGTGCTAAATGCGAGCCTGCCTTCCCATTATCTACCCTAAAGAAACCCACCGTTGTTTTATCAATCTCTAAAACAACATACTCATCGTCGCTACTCTTTACTACAACATCCTTTACAAGCAAACTCTCTCCAGTATCAGCAGATAACTCAACCGCAGTATCCGCTCCAACATCAATTACTGATTTAATCATAAAAGGTTCTATAAGTGCCATTTTCGCATCACCTTTTTACCTTACTTACACCTACCTTCGCTTCCTCTTCTCTTCCATACACTTCGCCATTTCCAACTGGAAGCGTTTTGACCTCTCCGCCCTTTGCTCTATTGTCGTTGTCGGCATACCCTCAATTGCTTTTCTCGCCCTCTCAATACATTCCGCAACATCCCTCATTGCGTCCTCATACTTCTTCTGTGCGACATCACTCGTTGCTCCCGTTAGCCACCTGTCCGCCTTCGCAAGCGTTGCCTCCTTCCAACCCTCTGTCCCGACACGCTCCGCACCCGCCTCAAAGCGTCCCTCTTCCATTGCCTTCCTTAATCCTGCGTTCCTTCGCTCCTTCGCCTTCTTAAATTGCTCCAACCAGTCCTTTGTCGGTGTCTCAACACCTTCCTTATAATACGCTTCGCTTACCGCAATACGCTCCGACCTCTTCTTAACCGCCTTTTCTACAATATCCGCCATCTCCACATCACCTATTTTGACCTATATAGTTCTATGTTTTCGCTATATAAAAACTTTTCGGTATATACCCCTCCCCTATCTTCCCCGCCTTTTTTGCCCCCTAAAAAACCCTTTTTTAACCCCCTCAAAAACGCCTTTTTTCGCACCCTCACAACCTCGCAAAAACCCGTGTGTCTATGAGCATCTACATAGAACTACATAACTTCGGGTGTTACGGATTGGGTGGAAGTTATGCGGGTAGGGGCGAAATGATTGGCCC
>Ga0190309_1000533_pt1 | contig 10720 bp, 9 predicted proteins | sample 48700767_MG_FD_161656 | JGI IMG/M metagenome (GOLD analysis project Ga0190309, IMG submission 161656) | Hydrothermal vent sediment bacterial communities from Southern Trench, Guaymas Basin, Mexico - 4870-07-6-7_MG | ecosystem: Environmental > Aquatic > Marine > Hydrothermal vents > Sediment ... | reverse complement strand
CCTTCACCTTTGCTATCAAAACTGCTAACGGATTTATGTCAATTCCGATGGCTCTTCTTCCTAATATATTGGCTTCAGCTAAAACACTACCACTCCCACAGAACGGATCTAATACAATATCATCTGGTTTTGAGTATATTTTTATCAGCTTGCGAGCAATTTGAGGTATCATTCTCGCCGGATATGGATGAATTCCGTGAATACGCTCATGAGTATTAGCCTTTCTAAATGTCCAATCTTCTATTGCTTCTTCGTTTAAAGTTAGTTGCTTGGTCATAATCTCATCAGCCCCCGCTCATACCTTCTTCGCCATCACAACGATTCGTCATTGAACAAGCGTTCCATCCTTAAGCACCGATAGGCTCGCTCTCTGTTACCGGCAACCTTACCTCCTATCCCTTCAGCTTCATCTGATTCTTATTTTTTGATTTAAGTCCCAAGAGCGTGCATGTTAGCGGTGAAGCATGCTCAAAATCTCAATCAACCTGATTGTGCGATGATGCATCCCATGCAAAGTGCCAACGGGACGACATTTAACTGCATAGACAGCACACACGCATCATGCTGCATTTAATTGTCTTAGATATCGTTCCACTTGCTCTGCCATTTTTCTAAATCCTTTCATGCTCAAATAACTAAGCAAACGCTTTTCCCATTCAATCCCTTCTGATGTGGAAGAAGGCATATAAGCTTTAACTTTATCATAATTTATGACTTCTATCCTTTCATTAGATATGGAATCACGAACTCTTTTCATCCAACCATCTATGTCACGACCCGTAAAATTTCGTTTATAAGCCTCTTCCGCAAGCTCCTTTATCTGTTCCTCCGTAATATCTACAAAAGATTTATTTAGAAGATAAGATTTAAGCATTTCTTCTATTGCCTTCCTATCTGGACGAGGAACAAAAAAGGCGTTATCCCTCAACCTTGATATGAAAGCATCATCTAAATTGTATGGGTTATTTGTTGCACCGATTATTATCACTGTTGAGAAACCCCCATTTTCCTCTATCTTTGACCTTAGAATATCCATATCCTCCTTAATCTTAGGATGATCAATTGGCAAATCTCCCCCACTTTCTTTTACTTTCTTGAAAATTCTCTCCTTAACTTTCACTACCTCTTCATCCGAAAATAATCTCTTGAGCATCAAATGCGATTCTAACTCTTTAACCCCTTCTAACTCCTGTAAGAATATATTAACTACATCTCTGTATTCTGGATGCGTTTCGTCATAACTCCTATTAGGAACAATAGAATCTATTTCATCAAAAAATAGAATAACAGTAGAACCTCTATTCGCTTCCTCCCTCGCTAATTTGAAATAACTATCAATTATTCTCGCTGATTCACCCAAATATTTGCTCTTAATTTCACTTGATTTTATCGCTTTAAATTTAATGTTCACGATTCTTTTACTATCTCCTACATATTCCCTCCTGATTAAGTCATTCGCTATCGCCTTCGCAAGCATCGTCTTACCACATCCAGGTGGTCCAAAGAATAAGAATGCTCTCGGTGGTAATGTTTCATACAATAAAAACTTTTCTGGATGATATAAATCATAAATTATTCTCCTAAATTCCTCCTTTATCCATTCCAATCCTTTTATATCGTCAAAAGTTGTATCAGTAATATTATCCCATTTAAAGTCTCCTATATCAGCAACTCGCTTTCCCCTATGCACAACCATCGGCTGGCTTTCCTCCACGCATCTCTCCTTAGGCGCAGGTCTTAACTTCACAACCCCTGTCCCTACAATCCTTCCTAAGCTCCTCACATTCTCAGGAGATAAACCAATATACTGTGGGTCTATATCATCATCTAATTCACATTTCTTAAAAATTTCTGCAGTTCTATTCTTAATAGAAATACAGTCACCTTCTTTTATCCCGAACTTCTCTTTTAAATTCCTATAAACCGCACTACCTACTTTCACCACATTAGAACCTATATTCATCTCCTGAACAAACGCGCCTACATAATCATCCTCATACCCTCTCATCTCCCTATATCAATCTGTTCCTCTTCTCTAACATCTCTCCAATACTATCCCCCGCAGTCCCTCCATTTTCACTATCTCCCTCTTGTTTTATTTCCTTGTCTTACTACATCATCCGTTTCTTTACGCATCTCTTCTAACTTTTCATCCGTGAGAACCTCGGCCTCTTCATCCTTCATCTGCGCTCACCTTTATCTATCTTCAGCTCTTCAATCGATTCTTCAATAGATTCGACAGGTTTTTCAACCTCTTCATAATAATATCTTTCTGACCTTTCCTTTATCTCTTCTAGCTCTTCATTTGTTAAAGCCTTACCCTTGATTTCGATAGCCCCTATTATACCCATCAAACATTTCCTAATAAGCTCATTTAGAGAATTCCTCAATTCTTCGATACTACTTATTTTCCCATAGGATTTTTCTAATGATACTAATGATTTTGACATGGGTTTTAATCTTTTTATAGAATAAAGAAACATTTCCATCAATCTTATTGAGGTTCGATAACGATCCTTTATAAATTTTATAATTTCAATAAACCCTCCTTCCTCAATATTTTTTATTAGTTCCTCATATGTTCTTATCATAGAATCATATTCTCTTATCATATCTGACAATCTTTCCCTCTCTTTGGGATCTTTGCTTTTCTCAAATTTTGTCATTAATTTCTTATTCTCCTTCGCCAGATTTTTAATCTCCTTATCTAAATTCGTAAGCAATTCATTAATATCTTTCTCCGCATTCTTTACATTTGCTTCAATTTCATCTAAATGTCTTCTAATTTTCTCAATCTCTTCGTTCAGATACTCCTCCAAACCTTCAAGTATGTACATGTTTATCTCTGCCTCCATTTTAACATTGACTCTTTTTTCCTCAACAATCTTTACATATCCAAGATACTCCATAACATAAAAATACGCTTCTGCGCTCACTTTCGGAAACCAATTTACATCTATTATCTCATCTAACTCATTAAAATCTACTTCAAAATTTTTTTTCATTGATTTTAGACAAAAATATGCAATTCTTTTTAAAATTTCATATAGCTTATCCTTCTCAAGATACCTTTTCTCAATATTAAAACTTTCACTTCCTATTTTTACCACATATACTCCAGTACTTTCGTCAAACTTCACCTCTCCTCTCACCATACTTTATCACCTCCACTTCGATTTTAATTGCTCGAGAACGAATTTTTTCAATGTTTTCTTTGATGTATCATTAAGCTTCTCGTATTTCTCCCCAATTAACTCCTCTAATTTTTTCTCAATCCTCCCAATAACCTCTTTTGTGGAACCTGTTAATCCCATCTCCTTAATCTCTTCCATTATTTCTTTCTCATATTTATCTGTTTCTGGCGAAATTAAAAAACTATCCTTCCATGTCCATCCCCTGTTCTTAAGTTCATCTTCACAAAGTGAGCAGATTTCCTCCGTCTTAAGATGCTTCTTCACATAATCAAAGCAACTTCTATCCCATATCTCATTCACCTTATCGTCAATTAAACTCTTTATCCTACTCTCCAAGTCCTCCAAAGATATTGCGACCTTAATTTCATCAACAATCATCTTATAAATGCTCTCTTCCACTTTCTTTATCTTATCATTGAACTGCTTTTCCATGCTCAATACATCTCCCTCTCTCTTTAATCCCAAATCTTCAATAATCCTTTCCCTTACTCTCCTCAAAATCCCTTCCTTTACTTTCTCCACATCCTCCTTTACCTTCCCTTCTAACTTATATGCTCTATCTAATTTCTCCTCTAAAATAAAGGAAAGAGTTCCTCCGGTCATCACATAATTTTTCTCCTCAAATTCCTCTTTAACTACATCTATAATTGATCTAACGAAACTATCTGCAAATTTTCTAATAGATTCTTCTCTTAAACTTTCATGAATAGGCAAATAAATTCCTCGCTCTATAACTTTCAGAACAAAACCCTTATCAAACATCAAATTAATGAGCGCTTGAGATATACCTTCATTCCCAACTGTGAAAAGTGCATCTTCTCTACGCTCCAAAATTTTTCGTAATTTTTCCTCTATTTCTTTCTCTCTATATATATGGACACCTCTCTTCAGCAATTTTTCCTTGTTTCTTTCATAAAAATTCTCAATATCACCGAGTAGAATATTATCAAATTTTTTCTTCATTTTTTCTATGAAATCATTCATATAAACAGCCATTTCGCCATCTTCATACGCTATCTCCTTAATCATACTTATTAACTCCTCGTCTTCTATAACACTTAAGTCCTTAAACTCCTCAGTTCCTTTTAAAACTCTCAATATTATCTTTGCCTGATCCTTACTCACATTAAGTTTATCCGCTACTTCACTATTCATCACTAACTTCAATTCCTCCCCCATTCTTTTTCTAATATCTCTCCTTTTACCCTTTATGACAGACTCAAAATAATATTCGTCAATATTTTCGTCGTACTGAAGACCGAGCTCGTTATCACTTTGCATATATTCTTTAAAAACTTGCCTCAACTGGTCTTCTGTTTCAATAGAAAATCTCCTCCCAAGCCTAAGATATTCTTTTATCTTCCTCTCAATCTTTCCCAAATCCTTACCTTCTGCATATTCTTTTATCTTCTCCTTAATCTCTTCTAAATCCTTGCCTGGAGATACAAATCCCCAATTCCCCTCCGCAACTCTTGCCGCCGCCTCCACTACACGCTTTATCCCTTCCTTATCCCCCATCATTCTCCCCTCTCTCTTACTCCATATCGTTCTAATATTTCTTGGAGCTCAGGCGGCATTATACCTTCTTCCCTTCTCACTTTTTCGACATACTCTTTATAAATATCCTTATCACTTAAGCCTTCACGCCTTCTCTCTGATATAAATGCTTCCATCTGCTCCTCCCAGATGATGTAATGATGAGTTACAATGAATCCAATTTCCTCTAAATTACTGATTATTTTCCATGCTCTATCTAAATTTAACTCAAATTTTGCGCAAATTTCCTTCTCTAAATATCCCCATCCTAGTATTCCAAAGCCATCCTTCTTAAATAAATCCTTAACAAATTCCACTATTTTCTTCCCAACATAATAATTATCCGAAAATTTCTTCCTCATCCTGCTTCCTAATGCCTCTTTAATTTTTCTTAATTCCATCTCTTCCAAACCCTTCTCCCTTAAGCTCCTGAACTCCTCCCTCTTCGCTAACTCATTAATATCTTCCCATAACGGACCTCTCAAATAATCTATCACTTTCTGTGGAACAGCTATCTTATCTAACTCCTCTATAACCTTATCAAGATTTATCATGCAATCTTTCACGACAATGAATTTATCATCTTCCCTGGAAATTTCATTAAACACAATGATTGCTTTCTTCTCAGATATTCCAATTAGACCTTTAAAATGACCTGGAGGAGTTATCATTCTACTTTCTACATTCTCTCTCACTTTCTCCCTCTTTCTCACTTTCTCCTCCTCTTCCTCCTCTTCTTCCTCCTCCTTTTTAATGTCTTCTCCTTTTATCTCAAAGAGACCATATTGAATTCCATGTTCCATTTCCGCCTTCGCAAGAATGATAGCTCTTCTGAACTTCGGTATTTCTGTTTTTGCACAATATTCTCCTTCCCGCTCTCCTCTCTCAAAAAGTATAATTTTTCCCTCATCAGGGAGATGCATCAGGACAAGGGCATCATTCACAGGTTTTGATTCGTATAGAACGGAAACTGTGTTTAAATTCTCCTTATTTTCAACGAAAAGATTGCCATTTTTAATGTAGTTCCTATCACCACTTAGCAAAGCATGTATCTCATATATCTTCTTTGCTTCCTCTTCTCTTTCAAAAAGCAAGCCAATATAATGCTTAGGAGATTTTGAAAAATCTATTTTTCTCTTCTTCCTCTCATATTCCTCTATGCTTTCTTTTAATTTCAATGCTGAAAGTTCCTCTTTCAGTTTTATATATCTTGCCAACTCCTTTAATGCTCCTCTTGCATCCACCTCTTTACACACCCCTCAGGAAGTTATATAATAATGAACCTACCATTATAAAAATAAGTTTTTCCTCCCTTTCACTACTCTCCTCCAGCCCTCTTAAAATTGGTTCTATAAATAAGTGTCTTATAGTATCTCTCCATAATTCAAACCCGTATTTTCTATACAATTCTTTTAAATAATACTCCACATTTTTAATTTTAAAGTCAAGCCATTCATCACTCCCCTCTCTATAACTTGTAAATATACTATTCATTTCCTCTTCTACATCAAAACTATATATAAAATTTCCTCTAATATTCACATAATCTGGGTCATCCATTCCTCTTAAAGCTTCAGAACATATTTCACCCATCAGCTTTACTAGCTTGTTACCATCTAACTTATTAAAAGAACTTAATCTTAGTAAGAATGAATGATAAAATTTATAAGCTATTTCCCACCAAAACTTTCCCATTTTTATCATGCCTTTACCTCTTTCAGCCGCATATTGTCCAGATAATTTATCCAATATTTTCTTATAGTTATCCCTTACGTCCTTCTCTAATACATTAAAGTGCTCAAAAAAGTCATATTTCTCCGCTTTTTTTGCTTCTTCAATGACCTTTTTCAGCATTCCCGATGATATATATGTCCTTCCTTCTCTCCTTAAAATCAAGCTATTTGTAATATCTTCGCTCACGGCAAATATTTCATGTTCTTTACCTAATTCTTCATTCTCTATCCTTATAATATTTGCCCCTGTTATCTCCTCCAAAATTTCTCTTTTTCCCTTATTTATTGCATTCAATTCGTCTTCTTTTCTCTTAATTTCATCTGTTAATTCATCACATTCAGCTCTTTTGTTTTTAATCTCCTTATCTAATTTCTCAATCTCTTCTTCTTTCTTCTTTTTCAAAGCCTCTAAACTATTTACAGCATTCTCTAATTTCATTCTCTTCCCTTTAAGCATCTCTATCTCCTCTCTTAATTCTTCAACTCTCCTCTTTGATTCTTTAATTATCCATTCTCCTCTTATTCTCCATTCACTAAGGAGACGAAGAACAATACTTGAGACTCTTTCTGGTATCTCTTCAGTAATAAATTTTTCTGCAAATTTCACCACATCATCTTTATTTGTGTAATGAAGCTGAAAGAATCCTCTCCACTCGTTCACAATTTTTTCATTTGTTTCTTCTTTTATGAATTTCTCAATGCTCTCCGCATCATATTTTATAACTAAAGACTTTTCTTCACCCCTCATAGCACACACCTCATTTCATTATTTTCAATTTTGATATTTCTTTTTCAAGTTTTATGTATCGATTGCTTAACTGTTCCAATTGAACACTTAACTGCTTTAAATTTTTGTCGTGTGATTCAATTTTATTAATTATTTCTTCTTTCTCTTCCGCTGTTAGACCGGATTTATTCTCATTTCCTTCACCTTTCCTTTTCAAATCCTTTATATCTTTCCTAATTCTCAAAATAATTAACAACAGTATGACCTCAACTATAGCCAATCCTACCACTACACACTCCACAATCACTTTCCTCACCTCCTTCCGTATTCCCTCCTAAAATCCGCTACAAATTCGAGTCTATCCACTCTTTCTTTAATTCTTTCTATTTCTGATTCTTGCAGAGTAATATTCAGCCTTCTAGTATCCAACCTTTTCAGGTCTTCATCTATACGAGCGTGCCAAGCATTCTTGTCTGCTTCTAAAGCTTGGTCAGGTATATCTACAAGTTCCTTTAATTTCTTAAAAAATATCCCATATAGTAATACTAAGACACAGAAATTCTTGCCTGAAACAACTTGAAAAATCATGTTTGCCTCTGTTCCTATTTTTAAATTTGGTAGAATATTACCAATTTCATCCTCCGTCTTCTGATAAATCGTCTTCCCATCAGGTAGCTTTTCTTCTACTATTTTTTCATAATGAGACTCAGGACATTCAACAATTATTATTGCAGCCCTACAATCTCTAATACTCTCATCATCTACTCTAACTAATGGATTTTTGAGAGCTTCGCATATACCTTCATAGGGCAGCATATCTTTATCTCCATACTCCTCTTCTAAGGGATATATAAATGGTATAACCCATCTTACTCTGTCATAATCTCCTGCCCTTCTGAATATAGTTTTAAAGTCTGTTATATCCCGAGGTTGCGGGTGTGCATTAGGTTCTCTTGCCATATTTAAGAGATCCACTATCCTCATTATTTGCTTATTTACCATATTTTCTCCTATAGCATCGTTCTCCAGGAGAATAATAAAATCAGCTTCCTTGTTAAGCATAGGGAATGTATATATGTGGTTCAGACTTTCGCCAGCTTCACTGGTTAAAACGGAGAATGCTATATGATAACGCTCAGCCTTCTTCTTTTTCATCTCTTGTATGATCGTTGGAATGGTTCTTGATCCCGTCCCCCCTCCTCCGCTATTGAAATGAAAATTGTAGATTGCAGGGGAAATCCTTGTATGATGGTTCGTATGTTTTAGAATAGCCTCTGCGAATATAGAAACTCTTCCCGCTCCTCCACGCAATCCTACTGTGATAACATCCACCTCACTTCTTTTGAGCTCTTCTTCAGTTAGTCCTTTATTTCTGATGTTTTTATATATGTCAACACTTAAATCATAGAGCGTGAATTTATATTTCCCCTCTTCCCCCTTCTCTCTATACAATTTATACAAGTTAAGAACCTGACTACATCCACACCATCCTGCACCTATGAACTGTATCTCATATTCCACTGGTCTCTCTTCAGTTTTATGGACATATCCTTTTCTTCCCTTAATTTCTTCTATCCTCTGCCTAATAATTTCTTTTTTCTCCACATCTGTTTCTATACTTAATGCTTTACTTAACAATTCAATATTTTCTTGCTCTTTTATTACATCCCTCAACTCTTCTGCTGTATATTTTGGCAAATTTTCAAGAAAATTATTCTTACTCATTGCCTTTCTTCCCCTCCTATTATTTTCTCTTTTAACAAAATCTTAAAGGATTTGGGGGGAAGATAATAAAACAGCAGTATAATTTTCTCGTCATCCCTGAGATTTAAAGCATCTAAATAGTTCTTAATTTCTCTTATTATGCTCTTTTTTTCATCCTCTATCTCATTAATTGGCCCAGACTTCACTTTCCTCAAGAGTTCTTTTGATTCCATTTCTATCAATTTTAAGTTTGCATTTGTTCCTTCCATTTTCTTCCTCAAATCCTTTATTTCCTTTTTATACTCCTCTATTGTCTGAAATAAATGAGGTATATGTATTAATTTAGCATCATTTAATACGCTTAAATAGTCATCCGTAATTTTCTCAGCTTCATTTAGCATTCTATAAATATTCTCCTGCATCCACTCCTTCCATGGTGACATGAAATAACATGCATAAATAAGCGCTAAAACGACAAATATACCAAAGATAAGGACAGGATAAGTTAATATTAGTTCCCAGAATGTATAAATAAGTATGACTGAAGAAAATGATACGAAACCCAATGCAGCAGTGGCAAGTGTTTTATTCCTGTAAACTTCACTGAATGTGAAGACTCCTTGCATGATATATGTTACGAAGAATAATATAAATGATATGGGTATTAGCGTGGGTTTAGCTCGGAATATTTTTCCAACTTCGTAAAAGAACCCGGAGTATATCGGAAAAATGTAAATTTGTAGCAGAGAACATATTGATTCTATAAACAGAAGTGCAAATAAAATACCAGAGAGTAGGTAAAGTAGCAGTGCAGATAATTCTTTACCTTTTATCGGGAAGTCATTTCCTGCCATCTCTTCCCTCAATCCTCCTCTCACAGCTCCTAACACAAGAGATATGCTTGCATGCTCTGCTTTCATCTTTTGAATGCTAATATAAATATCTTGTCTATATGCCTATACCTTTCATTTCAGTGATTTTTTAATCGTCTCGTAAGCGAGAGCGACCTTAAGCAGTTTCTCCTCCTCAAAGTGCCTCGCAATTAATTGCAGTCCTACGGGTAGCGGTGAGAGGGCGCAAGGGATTGAAATAGCGGGGACGCCAGCGAGATTAACAGGCACAGTGTTAACATCTACGAGGTAAAGCGACAAGGGGTCTTTTATTCGTTCTCCGAGTTTGAAGGGCGTGAAAGGCATCGTAGGCGTCGCAAGCACATCAAATTTTTTGAATGCCTCCTCAAATTCTCGCCTCACAAGCGTGCGCACCTTCAATGCCTTGAGGTAGTAGCGACCGTAGTAGCCTGCGGAGAGTGCGAAAGTGCCGAGAATTATTCTCCTTTTGACTTCCTCGCCGAAGCCCTCGCCTCTTATGCGAGAGAAAGTGGCGTGCCAGTCCTCGTCCTTTCCGAAGCGGAGACCGTAGCGGAGTCCGTCGTAGCGAGCGAGGTTTGAGGATGCCTCGGACATCGCAATAATGTAGTAAGCGGCGAGCGCATATTTCATGTTCCGCATTTCAAACTCCTCGTATTCCGCACCAGCAGCATCCTCAAATGCGTGAATTGCGTTCCAGAACGCCTTCTCAACATCTGTGGAAACGCCATCAACGAATTCTTTGGGAATGCCTATGCGCATGCCTCTCACAGCGTTCAATGCATCTTCTTCGCTCATCCTCAAAATCGGCTCTGAAATGAAGTTCGTCGTTGCATTGTTGGGCAATTTCACCTGCGTGCTATCCTTGCGGTCTTTCACTGAAATGACTTCAAGCAGCAGCGCAACATCTTTAACGCAGGATGCCATCGGTCCTATCTGCTCAAGCGAGTTGGCGTA
>Ga0190309_1000532_pt1 | contig 10730 bp, 7 predicted proteins | sample 48700767_MG_FD_161656 | JGI IMG/M metagenome (GOLD analysis project Ga0190309, IMG submission 161656) | Hydrothermal vent sediment bacterial communities from Southern Trench, Guaymas Basin, Mexico - 4870-07-6-7_MG | ecosystem: Environmental > Aquatic > Marine > Hydrothermal vents > Sediment ... | reverse complement strand
AGGATCTGAACAGAATTCTATTTGAGGTAATTCTCTCTTTGCTTTTTCCATAGCTTTTGGATCATAAGTTTTAACTCTTACCTTTTCTTTAATTAAGTTCTTTATAATTTTCAAAGCAGGAGAAAATCTTATATCATCTGTATCAGGCTTAAAAGCTAAACCTAAAACTCCTATTAGTTTTCCTTCTAATATCCAAATATGAGATCTTAACTTCTCCATAACTCTTTTGATTCTATCCTGATTTATCTTTTCTACTTCTTTAAGCAATTTGAAATCGTAATTGTATTTTTGAGCCATTTTAATAAAAGCCTGTAGATCCTTTGGAAAACAAAACCCTCCAAACCCAATACCTGCTCTTAAAAACTCTTTTCCTATTCTAGGATCTAATCCCATACCTAAAGCTACATCTTTAATATTAGCTCCTGTCTTTTCGCAGATATCAGCTAAAGCATTTATGTAAGATATCTTCATAGCTAAAAAAGAGTTAGAAGCGTGTTTTATTAATTCAGCTGAATTAATATCAGTAACTATAAAGGGAACTTTGTTTTTTAAAGGACATCCTTTTTTATGAATGGGACAATTAAATTTTCTCTCCACAATGGGTTTATAAATTTCTCTTAAAATTTTTTCTGCTTTTTTAGTTTTAACTCCAACTACTATTCTCCAAGGATGCAAAAAATCATAAACAGCTCTTCCTTCACTTAAAAATTCAGGATTTGAAGCAATATCGAATTCTGCTTTTTTCTTTCCATAAAGTCTCAATGTCTTTTCTACCCAAAGATTAGTCTGCACAGGAACAGTACTCTTTTCAACTATTAACTTGTAAGAATCTAAATTCTGAGCGATCTTTTGAGTCACATCTTCTATAGCTGATAGATCTGCTTCTCCATTTTTTAAGGGAGGGGTCCCTACGCATATAAAAATAACCTTTGCAAATTTAATTGCTTCTGTTAAGTCTTTTGTAAAATACAGTCTGTTTTTTTCTTTATTCTTTATAACTAATTTATCTACAAAAGGTTCATAAATCGGCATTTTATTTTCTAATAAAAGATCTATTTTTTTCTCATCTTTATCATAACAGATAACTTTATGTCCTATCTCAGCTAAACATACTCCAGTGACTAATCCTACATATCCTGTACCTATGATAGCTATCTTCATTTTTAATCTTTCTTTAACTTCTCTTTAAAATATTCTATGGTTCTTTTTAAGCCCTCTTCTAAATCTATTTTTGGAAGCCAATTTAACTCTTTCTTGGCTAAACTAATATCTGGACATCTTCTTACAGGATCATCTTGTGGTAAAGGTTTAAATACTAATTTAGAATTGCTTTTTGTGAGTTTTAAAATTAATTTTGCTAAATCTAAAATACTCAACTCTTTAGGACTTCCTAAATTTACAGGACCCAAAAAATCTTTTGCTTGCATCATCTTTATCAAACCATCTATCATATCATCTATATAACAAAAGGTCCTAGTTTGACTCCCATCCCCATAAACAGTTAAAGACTCTCCTTTTAAAGCTTGAATTATGAAATTACTTACTACTCTTCCATCATCAGGAGCCATTCTAGGACCATAGGTGTTAAATATTCTTACTATCTTTATCTTCACTTTATGTCTTCTGTAATATTCCATCATTAAAGTTTCAGCTAATCTTTTTGCTTCATCGTAACAAGCTCTCGGTCCTATAAAATTTACATTTCCTAAATAACTTTCTGGTTGAGGATGTACTAGGGGGTTTCCATATACCTCTGAAGTAGAAGAAAATAATACAGTAGCCTGTGTTTTCTTTGCTAATTCTAAAACATTGATAGTGCCTTGTATATTTATTTTTATGGTCTTAATTGGGTCTCTTTGATAATGAACAGGTGAAGCTGGAGAAGCTAAATGATAAATTTGATTTATTTTTTCATCTTCTAATTTTAAAGGCAAAATTATATCGTGTTCTATAAATTTAAAATTAGGTTCTTTTAGAAGATGAAAAATATTTTCTTTTTTTCCTGTATAAAAATTGTCTATGACTATTACATATTCACCTTTTTTTATTAACTTTTCAGCTAAATTACTCCCAATAAAACCTGCTCCACCTGTAATTAGGATCCTGTTCATTAGATAGTTTTAATAATTAAAAAAGTCAGGATTCCACCCAAATTTGCTAGCAGATCATAAAATGAACAGCTCCTGGTAGGAACAGGTATCTGAACTATCTCCATAAGTATTCCATACAAAAAAGAATAAAAAAAAGCTCTTTTTAGAGAAAAATTATTCACAGAAAACAAAAACATAAGAACAAAGTAAAAAATAAAATGAATAATCTTATCTAAACCTATTATCTGTGAAGAAGACCTGATAGGCAGGATTTGGAATATAAAAATAAAAATAAGAAAAAATACTAACAAAACTCTCTTAATTAAATTTGTTTTTTCTTTCATTAAATTTAACTTTATGAGAATATTTTAGAAAGAATTACTCAAAAACTCCTCCTGCTCTTAAAATCTCTTCTGTCGATATCTTCTCTGGAGAGAGAGATTTTACGTTTTCTATTAACTGATCAACAGCTACATAAAAATCTTCATCTATTTTCCTTAATCTTTTATAAGGATTTGCCTTAGAGATTATGTATTGTCTTAAGAATGGGAAGTTTTTATTACTCGCTTTAAATTCTTCTTCTTTTTCTAAAGTAACTCTGTGGAGTTCTTTTACTTTCTGCGCTCTTTTTTTTCTCTCCTCAAAAGCTACTTCTAAAGTCTCATCTAAAAAATTATCTACTTTTTTTAAAAAAGTATTGTAAGTAGCTCCACTAAATCTTTCTTCTTCTAAGTAAACAATACCTAATGTAAGGTAAGAAGCTTCCTCAAATTGAAATGCATAGTCTATTTCTCTCATATTGGGATCTAATTGCATTAATTCTTTATATAACTTTATTACCTCCAAACATTTTTCTTTTATATTTGGAGACTTTTCAGTATTCAAAGCTAATATGTAAGAAGCTAATTCAGGCTCTGGAATTAAGATAACTGTTATTTTATCTTTTCCTAAAGATCTCATAGCTTCTAATCTATGAGTTCCATTGGGGGTATAATAAATTCCTTCTTCTGCCCTTACTACTACAATTGGGTCTATGTACCTACCAACTTTATCTATTACCTGAGCTAATCTCCTTAAATGTTGAGTAGATATTTCTCTTTGAAAGGGGGCTGGTTTTATTTTTTCTATTGGAAGGAGAGCAAAGATTTGTTCCTTATTAGCAAAAGGCTCTTTATAAACAGCTAAGACCTGTCCACCATCAGATTCTATTACTTTTTTTAACTCTTCTAATCCCTTTTTCCCCATAGTAATTCAATATTTTATTCAAAAAGATGAAAAAATCAACATTAAATTTAATTTCTATGATATAATTTTCTCAAAAAAATCAATAAAAAATTAATAAAAATGGAAAACTTTACTTTAGATCCCTTTCAAGAAGAGGCTATAGAATATATAAAAAAAGGGTTTTCTGTAGTGGTTTCTGCTCCTACAGGAGCAGGTAAAACTCTAATAGCTGAGTATGTTATTAAAGAAACTTTGGAGAAAAAAGAAGGTGTTATTTACACTGCTCCTATAAAAGCTCTCAGTAATCAAAAATTCAGAGATTTTACAGAAAAATACGGTAAAGATAAAGTAGGAATAATCACAGGAGATGTTAGTATAAATAGCTCAGCTCCTGTATTAATCATGACTACAGAAATATTTAGAAACTATATTCTACAAACTCCTAAAAAGCTAGAAAACAAAACTTGGGTGATCTTTGATGAAATCCATTATTTAGATGATACTGAACGTGGAACTGTTTGGGAAGAGTCTATAATATTTTTACCTCAACATATGAATATTTTAGCTTTAAGTGCTACTATCCCTAACATAAAAGAATTAGTAAAATGGATTAAAAAAATACATAAAAAACCTGTCAAAGAAATCATTGAAACTCATAGACCTGTACCTTTAAATTTTTATTTTCAATGTCAAAATGAAATCTTTAAAAATTTTAAAAGATTAGAAAAATTTTTATCAAACAAACAAATTTATAAGTTCCATAAACAAAATAGAGTAATAGACTTAATAAAACATTTGAAATCCACACAAAGACTTCCTTGTATCTATTTTTCTTTTTCTAGAAGAAGATGTGAAAACTTAGCATGGGAATTGTTAAGATTTGATTTTTTAAACCCAGAGGAAAAAAAGCAAATTATAAAACTCTACAACTCTTTATTAGAAAGATTTGATTTAAAAGGAGAAAAAAGTGCTGAAATGCTTTTTCCTTTAATTAAAAGGGGTGTAGCTTTCCACCATGCAGGTATGCTTCCCACTTTAAAAGAAATAATAGAAAGACTCTTCACAAGCAGATTGATAAAAGTGATATTTACAACAGAGACTTTTGCTTTAGGAATAAACATGCCTGCAAGGACAGTCTGCTTTGATGAAATAGTAAAATTTTATGGAAAATATACAAGATACTTAAAGACGAGAGATTTTTATCAAATGGCAGGAAGAGCTGGAAGGAGAGGTATCGACAAAAGAGGATTTGTTTACATAAGAGTAAATCTCCATCAAGTAGATATTGAAGTTTTAAAAAATATAATTTGGGGTAAACCTGAACCTGTGGTAAGTAAATTCTGTGCTTCGTATGCTACTATATTAAACCTTTATAAACATTTAAAAGAATCGCTCATTAAAATTTATCCTCTTACTTTTCATTATTTTCAACAAAAAGAAAATAGAAAAAGGGGGCAAGAACTTTTAGAAGCTAAATTAGAGCTCTTAAAAAATACTGGTTACATTTATAAAGAAGCTTTGACTTTAAAAGGAGAATTCAGTTCTAACCTTTTTGGATATGAATTAATCTTTGGAGAACTCTTTGAAGCAGGATTTTTAGAGAGATTAGATTGGATAGAATTATGTATATTAACAATGGGGGTTGTATGTGAAGCTAAACCTGGTTTAAAGTTTCCAAAACTTTCTAAAAAAGCAAAGAGAATAAAAGAAGAAGTAGATAAAGTTATTAACTATATTCATAAAGAAGAAAAAAGATTTAAAATATTTCCTCTCACTAAAAAAGCTTATTTTTATTTATCTGAAGCAGTTATAAGATGGTGTCAAAAAGAAGATTTTGATAAAGTGGTAAAGGTTTCTAAAATAGATGAAGGAGAATTAATAAGAAATTTCAGGTTATGCATTCAAGTTTTGAGAGAAATGAATCAGCAAAAAATTCCACAGGTTTTGAAGAAAAATATTAATAAGGCTTTAGAAGTTTTAAATAGAGATGTAGTAAACGCTGAGAAACAATTAAGAAGCTAAAGTTTCTCTCTACTAATTATGTTTTTTAGTGTAATAATTCCTACATACAATAGAAGAGATTTTTTAAAGAAAGCCGTTGATTCTGTCTTAAATCAAACTTTCAAAGATTTTGAGTTAATAATCGTAGATGATGGCTCACAAGATAACACAAAAGAGTTAGTTTATTCTTATCAGGATGACCGAATAATATACATTTATCAAGAAAACAAAGGACCATCTGGTGCTAGAAATACAGGCATAAAGAAAGCAAAAGCTGAGTGGCTGTGTTTTTTAGATTCTGATGATTGGTGGGATAAGAAAAAATTAGAAATTACTTATAAATACATAAAAGAAAACCCTACATATAAAATATTTCATACAGAAGAAATCTGGTTTAGAAGAGGTAAATTCTTAAATCAAAAAAAGATTCATAAAAAATATGGAGGTTATATTTTTGATAAATGTTTAGGTTTATGTAGAGTGAGCATATCTACTGTATGTATACATAAAAGCATCTTTGAAGATGTAGGATTGTTCGATGAAGAGCTTCCTTGCTGTGAAGATTATGATTTTTGGTTAAGAGTATCTTACAAGTACCCTTTATATTTAATTCCTCTTCCTTTAACCTTAAAAGAAGGAGGGCACCCTGATCAGGTTTCAAAAAAATATTGGGGGTTAGATAGGTTTAGAATAAAAGCTATTAGCAAACTTTTAGATTCAGGAGTATTAAACTCCCAACAGTATGAATTAGCTTTTAAAGAGTTAGAAAGGAAATGTCAGATATATATTAGAGGATGTTTGAAAAGAGGAAAATTCCAAGAGGCACAAGCTTATTATAAACTTATAGAAAAATACAAAAGAAATCTGAAAACTTAACAAAAAAATACTATTCTCTAAAATACTCCTTTATTTTCTGAGATAATCTTGATTGATAAAGCCAATTTCCAAAGATTAGTCCTTTAGAAGTCAATCTTCCTATCCATTTTTTTAACCTTTCATCTATTGGTCTAAACTCACTTTTAAATAAAGGGGTTTGTGGTAAAGGTAAAAAAGTGTGAGCATGGATTTTAGCACCCATTTTTACAAGGTCCTTTATTACCTTTAATGTAATTATAATATCTTTTTTAGTCTCATAAGGTAAACCAAATATGAAATCTACATTTACTTTTAAACCTGCTTTGAGACTGAGCTTTACAGCTCTGTATACATCTTCTACTGTATGAGATCTGTTGATTAAATCTAACACCTTCTGACTTCCTGATTGAGCGCCAATAGTAATATTATCATTGTTAGCATATTTTAGAATTAGACTTAAAGTTTCTTCAGTTACATGTTCAGGTCTTATTTCTGAAGGAAAAGAACCTATAAATATTCTTCCTCTTTGGCCTATTATTTTCCTTATTCTGCTAAGAAGTTCCTCTAATTTTTTAATATTAAGATTTTTGCCATCAGATGAACCATAAGAAAAAGCATTAGGAGTAATGAATCTTATATCCAATAAATTCAATTTTTTCATTATCTCTACATATCTGCAAATATTATCTAAACTCCTATGCCTCAAAGTCTTACCAAAAAGATAAGAAGTTTGACAAAAGTGACAACCAAAACTGCAACCACGTGTAATTTCTATCGGGTTAAATTTATTATATTTAAGGCTAAATGGAGGATATTTATTTAAATCTATAAATTCTCTCTTTGGAGTTAAAATGAATCCTTTTTTCTCATCCTTAAAAGCTATGCCTTTTACATCTTTTATATCCTGATTTTCAATGATTTTGCTCAAAAGCTCTTTGAATGTTTCTTCTCCTTCACCAGTCACCACTATATCAAAACCCATCTCTAAGGTTTTAAAAGGTGCTCCTGTAGGATGAGGTCCTCCAGCTATATATAAAATTTTATTTGAATATTTCTTCTTTAACCTATGAATTATTTCTTTTATCTTCCAGATTTGAGTAGTAAAGAAAGAAAAACATAAAATTATTTTTTTATATTTTAAAAGAAGACTGTCTATCAGAAAAAACAATTCTTTTTGAGAATTTGCAAAGTAAATCTTTATTTTTTCTAATAATTCTTCTTCCTCTAAAGCTCCCAATAGAATGTTAAAACTGTATTTATTGAGTTTAGTATAATAAAATAAGAGTGCAGATTTTAATCTCATAGAGACCTTAATTGTGAATTAAATAATAAATTTGTTAGTGATAGGCATTCTTCTATCTTTTCCAAAACTACGGGGAGTAATTTTTATACCAGGAGGTAATTGTCTGCGTTTGTATTCATTTCTGTCTATTTTGTAGATTATTTGCTTAACCATTTTCTCATTGAATCCTTTATTAACTATTTCTTTTAAAGTCTTATTTTTTTCTACATAAAGGTTTATAATCTTGTCTAAAACTTTATAAGAACCAATTTCTGATTCATCTGTTTGATCAGGCTTTAACTCTGCTGTTGGAGGTTTTGTTAAAACTCTTTTAGGGATTAAAAATCTTTTTGCTATCTTGTTCCTATATTTAGATAATTTGTAAACTAAAGTCTTGGGAACATCTTTTAAAACACAAAGACCACCTGCAGTATCTCCATATAAAGTACAATACCCAACACTTAACTCAGACTTATTTCCTGTAGTTAGAACTATCCATCCAAAGTTATTTGAAAAAGCCATTAAAATATTTCCTCTAATTCTGGCTTGAATATTTTGAAGAGTAATGTCTTTGACTTTTCCAAAACACTTTTTAAAAACTTTGGTATAAATCTCAACTATTTCATGAATAGGGACTACAAAAAATTTTATCCCTAAATTTTTTGCTAAGATCTGTGCATCTTGAAGTGAAGCTTGAGAAGTATATTTTGATGGCATACTTACTCCTATCACGTTTTCTTTACCTAAAGCATCAACAGCTAATACACAAGTTAGTGAACTATCTATTCCTCCACTTAAACCTACGATAGCTTTTGTAAAATTATTTTTTCTTACATAATCTCTTATTCCTAATACTAAAGCTTTGTATATTTGTTCGACCTTATCCATAGATTTAGGAGGAATATACTCAGGTAGCTTGGGTTTGTTTTTTTGTAAAAAAGGATAAGTCTGTATGTAGTTTAAAGAAGGAACAAATAATTCTGATTTTTTATTGCAAAACTTCTTTTTTATTTTTAAATCAAAACATAAAAGATCTTCTTCAAAGGATTTAGCTTCAAAAAGCAATTCTCCTTGAGGTGAAAACACCAAACTCCTCCCATCAAAAACTAACTCATCTTGAGCTCCTACTAAATTACAATATACAAGAAAAGACTGAGTTTGTTTTGAAATTCTACTCAGTAATTTTTTTCTTAAATCTATTTTCTTAACAAAAAAAGGTGAAGCTGAAATATTAAACAAAATATCTACTTTTGGATAAAAAAAACTTTCAAAAATAGGTGAAGTTTTTATCTGAATATCTTCACATATTGTAACACTAAAATTTAACTTTTTATTCTTAAATATAATGAGTTCAGAACCTGGAGAAAAATATCTTTTTTCATTAAAAACCGTATCTTCAGATAAAAATATCTTTTTGTAGACAGAAAGCAATTTTTTATTTTGAATAACAAAACAACCATTATAAAGATAGTTATTTTTTTTATAAGGAGCTCCTATCAAAACTAAAATGTTATCTGTTAAAGAAAATATTTTTTTTAAATATTTCTCACAAGCTTTCATAAACTCAGGATTTAACAATAAATCTTCTGGAGGGTAACCTGTTAAAGCTAATTCAGGAAATACTACAATATCACTTAAAAAACTTTTAGCTTTTTTTATAAAAACAGATACTTTTTTGAAATTATTTTCTAAATCTCCTACTGTAGGATTTATTTGAGCAATACATATTCTTATCATAAATTTAAAGCTTTTATTTTTTCAATCCTTTCCTGCAGAATTTTTTCTATCTCTTTGTAATCAGAAGGCTCCAAACTCCATCCAACTGCTCCCAAATTTTCTGTTAATTGATCTAAATTTCTAGCTCCCACTAAAATTGAAGTAATCCCTTCTCTTTTATAAGTCCAATTTAAAACTAACTGTGTTAAAGTTTTATTATATTTAAGAGCTAAATTATTTAACTTTTCTAAAATCTCTTTATTTACAGAAAATAAAGGTTCTTTTAAATCTGGATGATTTTTTCTACATAAATCAGAAGGTATTTTAATATTTTTAAAAAAGAATTTTCCAGTTAAAATTCCTGAATGTAAAGGAATATAACTAATAATACTAATCTTGTTTTTTATACAAAAAGGAATAATATCTTTTTCTATATCTCTTTTAAACATATTGTAAGGAGGCTGCAAAGTATGGAGAGGTGAATATTTCATAAATTCTTGCATTTGTTCTACAGAATAGTTACTCACTCCTATTGCTCTTATTAAACCTTTTTTATAGAACTCATACATAACAGTAGCTGTCTCTGCAATTGGAGTATTAGGGTCCGGCCAGTGAACTTGATAAATATCTATGTAATCGGTTTGCAACCTTCTTCTGGACTCATCTATTTCTTCTAACATTCTTTTTCTACTTAAATCTCTATAAATCCTACCATTCTTCCAACTTAAACCCAATTTTGTAGCTATAATTACCTTATCTCTCAATCTTTTTTTCTTTAAAAACTTTCCAATGAGTTCTTCTGAATGTCCTTTTCCATATACAGGTGCTGTATCTATAAGATTTATACCCTCATTAATAGCCTTTTCCAGAACACTTAAAGAATCAACATCTTTCTGAGGCCCCCACCATGCATCTCCTCCAAAAGCCCATGTTCCTAATCCTAAAACAGAGATTTCTATATTTACTTTTGAGATTCTCCTATATTCCATATTTTAATTACTTTAAATTTTCCCTTAACCATTCTAAATAATCTTGTAAGCCTCAAACTTATAGGAACAGCTATTATTTCAGGTACACTATATTCATGAAGTTTTTTACCTTTTCACATAACTTTCCCACATATTAAAATATTATCATAATTCCTAAAAATATAAACAATATTAAAGAATCAAATATAGAAAAGCTTTGACTCTCAAAGAAGGGATCTTCGTGATGTTATTCATTTCGAATAATATTTTTCTCATGAGTGCTCTAACCAGAATTCTGCACTCCTTCTTAAACCTAACTCTGCAGAATACAGATGTTTAAAACCCAAAGAGAGTAGTTTTTTTATACTATAAATTCTATCTTTTAAAAAAAATTTTAATCTTTTTCCTAAAAAAGGTAAATTTAACAATACAGGCTTCAAATAAGATGGAATTCTGAAAGGAGGTTTGGCTTTTATCGTCTTAACAAAAATATCAGCTATTTCTTTTAAAGTTAAAACTTCTTTATCAGCTACAAAAAAAGTGCTTTGTGTAAATTCTTCCTTAGATAAAGAAAATATCATAGCTTCTACCAAG
>Ga0190309_1000531_pt1 | contig 10740 bp, 7 predicted proteins | sample 48700767_MG_FD_161656 | JGI IMG/M metagenome (GOLD analysis project Ga0190309, IMG submission 161656) | Hydrothermal vent sediment bacterial communities from Southern Trench, Guaymas Basin, Mexico - 4870-07-6-7_MG | ecosystem: Environmental > Aquatic > Marine > Hydrothermal vents > Sediment ... | reverse complement strand
CACTTTGGCCTTGAACCGCGCCGTGAACTTCCGTCGTTTCTTCACGTCCTCCCCCTTCCTTGGACACTACCCCTTCTAAGGGGGGTGTCCAAATTCAGGGGTCCACTACAGAGTGTCAGACCAAATTTCCTGGGCGATACCCACTTCTACGCAGATGGTCACAATGATGCCGCATAATGCCCTCCTCACCGCCCTCATCATCCAAACTGCACCTCCCTATCTTATTTGGTTTTTTTCATTTTCGATCGTCACTGATTTACCTTCATGCTGGCTCTTCGCTTCCGGTAATTTTTACTCAAATTCCACCTTGGCTATCCTGTTAGCAACACCGTCGTCGGGCATTTAAGTGGAAGCACTCTTATCTGTGAATCCCTCAAACAATCAGCTGGCCCTAGAGGTTTATCACGCCTTCTCCTCTTGAAGTTCTGGACATACCTTACGATCTTCCAACCTAGATCGTAAAAGCCCAAGGCCTCAAATACTAACTCCATGTTGGTGAAAATTGCCTCCCGGAAGACAGATTCTGCTATCGAGGAATGATTCACCGTGGCAACAAAGTTGCATCTGCAGCAGTGGATCCTCATCGTTGGAGAACCATGAATCTCTGAGAATTGGCCACCGTCACCTCCACGCCGTGAGGAAGGCCGGCCAGGTGTTCCCGCGCCCGGGAGTCCCAAAGGTCCACCCTCCCGTTCTCCGAATCCGAGGCGAGGTATCTGCCGTCCGGGGAGAAAGCACTCGCCCGGTCACCCCGACCGATCCGTCCCAGCCCCAGCCGGGCCCCGCCCCCTCGGGAAGCGGTATCCCGGCCTCATCGGCCATCCCGAGTTCGAAGAGGAGGAACCCCACAATCGCAGCAACCAGGCAAACCGTTCTCCTCACCATCCCCTCCCCCCTCCGCTGCGGTGCAACCGCACTCCCACCGCCCGCGGCCAGGCTGGTCCCCCAGTTCCCCCGATCCTATAATCATTCCCGGCTATGGCCCCTAATAAGCCTTCTAGCGAAAGAAGCGTCGAGCACGTCTTCACCGTGCTTTTTGAACCGAATGAGCTTGGGGGGTGGACGGTGACCGTCCCAGCCCTCCCAGGCGTGGTCACCGAGGGGCGCACCCTGGAGGAGGCCCGGCGGATGGCCGAGGAGGCGATCCAGCTCCACCTGGAGGGCTTATTGGAGGATGGGGAGCCGATCCCCGAGGAGCGGTTCCTCCAAGGGAGGGTGAAGGTCCGCCTCCCTCTCCCCACGAAGTCCCAGGCCGAAAGATCGTGAACCCCCAGAAGCTTCCCCCTCTCAAGCCCCGTGAGGTGGTGCGTATCCTGGAGAGAGCGGGGTTCATCGTGGTGCGTCAACGGGGGAGCCATATCCACATGAAGCATCCCGATCGGCCCGGAAGGCGGGTCACGATTCCCTACCACTCGAGAGATCTGGCCCCCAAGACCCTGGCCTCGATCATCCGCCAGGCCGGGCTGACCGTGGAGGAGTTCCTCAAACTCCGCTGAGGCTCGCGACCACATGGTCATCGCCTCGCACACCACTGAGGGGGCTGCATCCGCTCCATTCCTTGAAGTCCCTTTCGGTACGGTCCTCGCTCAACATCGATTATATGTGAGTCTGACCTCCCCGCGGGTCGAGGACCCGGCCCAGGAAGAGGATCGCTCCGGTCTCCCGGTCGCGGACCAGGAAGAGGAAGGGCCGGTCGAGCCGCACCTCGAGGGGAACGATGAGCCCCCTGCCCACGATTACCCCGGTGGCTGCCGCCGCCTCGGTCCCTTCCTCGGTCACCCGGATGAAGGCCCGGTGGACGACCGAACTCAGGGAGAGCTCCCCGTCCGCAATTCCCGAGAGGTCGGCCTCCGGTGAGAAGGGGGCGGCCATGCCCAGCCTCTCGAGGTGCTCCCGCAGCTCGAAGCCCGACTCAAAGGAGAACTTCGGCATGAGGAGCTTGAGCTCCCGCTCCTCAAGCCCCTCGAGGACCTCCTCCAGGCGCTCTGGGACCAAAGCCTCCTCGAACTCCGTGTACCGCTCGGGGAGGATGGCCACGAACGAGAGCCGTCCTCCCACATAGGGGACCTCGACCGCCTGATACCCCACGCCCGCGGCGTAACCGAACCTCCCCTCCCGCTCCATCATCGGGACCGAGACCTCGGTCCCGTCGAGCAGGCGGAACGGTTCCTCCCCGGCGGGCTCGAACTTGTGTTCCCACGTCCCCCGGAAATAGATCGCGTTGGTGAGCACGAGCTCGGTGAGGGAGGTGATGGAACCTTCGGGGAGCAGCTCCTCGATTTTGTGTTTCGTGTGCTCGCTCACCCAGGAGTTTATGCGGCGGCGCGAGGCCTCGGGGGCGCGCCGGAAGTCGAGGGCGTGGACCCCGGAGCCGTAGTTCCGGGCGAGGAGCTCGAGGTACCCGTCCTTGATCTTTAGGCCCCTTTGGGCCCAGAGGGTGTTGGCGACCACGAGCTCCAGCTTCGGTCCGGTGGCGCCTTGCAGAGAGAGGTCCAGGGCGTTGAAGGCCGGGTGCAGCCGCTCCCCGGGGAGCGTGAAGTGGAGGGCTTGGGCGATCTGGTGTTCCGTCTCCCCTCTTGCCCCGGCGTAGACCAGGGACAAGGCGAGAGAGATGCTGTAGGGCGAGAGGACGAGGTTCCCCTCCCTTTCGCTCAGGCTCCGGAAGAGGTCGAGGGCGAAGGCGGTGTTCCCCGCGACGAGCTCCGCGAGGTCCTCCCCCGGGACCACGGGGGCCGTTTCCCGAGGGACCGGCGCCCGCAAGTGCTCCTCCCTGACGGCAGGGCCGAGCTGCCATAGCCCCACCGCAATCCCCAAAGCGATGAAGGCCAAAATAAACGCCCAGAACAGCTTTCCGTCCATCCTTCCTCCTTATGCCCCGAAGCGGGACCTATCATCGAGGACCTCCTCCAGCGGGCCTGACCCGGTCCTTCACCTCGACGGGAAAGTGAAGGACGACGATCCGGCAGGCGGCTCGATCCGGGCCCAGGACCGCAACGACCTCGATGATGGCCCGCACCTCGGGGATTACTTTCCCGTCCGGAAGCACCAGCTCCCGGAACACCTCGAACCTGTCCCCGACCTTCACTCCCTGCCTCGTGCCGAGGGAGATCGCGACGTATTCCTCCTCGACCGCTGTCACCTCGCCGAGTAGGGGAGGCCTCGGTGGGAGGGGGATCCTCTTGAGCGTCTCGTCCCCGATCACTATCGGGTGCTGTCCGGGGGCGTACCCGGGCACCTGTTCTCCGAGGTACTTCCCCAGCTCCTCGATCGTCACCCTGCCGTCCTTGTCGTAGTCGGCCTCGGGCCCTTCGACCCCGGGGAGCTCCTTGTACCCCAGCCCCCGCAGGAGGAAGTAGGTGAACACCCCGTGGTTGAGTTTGTCGCTCTCTTGAGCCGTCTCGTGCTCTTGGGAGGCCGCGATGAAGATCCTTCCCTCACCGACGAGGTCGGTGAACACCCTATTCCCAGGCCCGGCCCTTCTGCCTCCTTCCCCGAAGCTCCTCACGGCCCTCAGGTTTCCCCCGGAAAAGCACGAATCCAAGATCACCACAAGCCCCCTCGCCTTCACCTGTCCGAGCCAGTACCCCACCTCGTCATCACACAGACACGTGGCCGCGATTGCATCGACCTCGGCGTCATGGGGGACGAGGTACTCGTCTATCCTGTCCTGCTCGTCCCCGTCCCTGTCCACATCGAAGGTCCCATGGCCGGCGAAGAAGAAGACCACGAGGTCCTCCTTGGTCGAGCTATCCCTGAGCCAAGAAAGCCCCTTGCGGATCTCTTTCAAGGAGGCCTCCTTCCCCAAAAGGAGGCGCACGTGATCCACGAGGAAGCCGCCCCCTTCGGGGGAGACGAGGAACCCGTGGAACGCCCTCGCGTCCTCCTCGGAGTACTTCAGGTCCCGGATCCCCTCGTCCCGGTAGTCCGAGATCCCCACGACCAGCGCCCAGACGTCCCTGAACCCAGAAGGCGGCCGGGCCACATGTACTTCCTCCCTGTGGGTGGCGGCCGCGCCGTTGTCGTCGACAACGGTGAGCGTGACGACATAGGTACCGGCCTTCGGGAAGGCGTAGCTCGCCTTAACTCCCTCGGCGTCCGTTTCCCCGTCTCCGTCGAAATCCCAAAGGTACCTCACGATCTTTCCGTCCAGGTCCTTCGAGCCCGAGGCGTCGAAGGCGACCTCCTCGCCGGCCCGGGGCTCCGGAGGGGAGAAGGCAAAGGAGGCCGAGGGAGGCGCGTTCACCGAGATCCCCTTCTCCACCACGTCCGTCAGGCCGTCGTTATCCGCCACGGTGAGCTTCACCTTGAACGTGCCGTTCCTTGAATACCTGTGTATGGGATTGCGCTCGGTCGAAATCGTTCCGTCCCCGAACTCCCACCTCCAGGAGACGACCCTCCCGTCGGGATCCGTCGACTCATCGGTGAACCGCACCTCCTCCCCGACCGTCGGCCTTTCGGGGGAGAAGGAGAAATCGGCCGTCGGAGGTTGCGCACCGACAGGGACGTGTTTCGCGAACCCAACGTTGTCGATATAGATCGTCCCCCTCCAGCGGGTGACCCGCTCGTGCTCGAAGGTGATGACGAACTCGTTCGTCTTCCACCACCCTGCGGGGCCGGGTCCCGGCCACTTAAAGTCCTTGAGGGGGAGGACGACTTTCTGCCACTTGGTGGTGACCGAGTCGAAGTAGCACACCTTCCACCCCCACCCTCGGATCTTTACCTCCACTTTGATCCTGCGGGTAAAGAAGCTCGGATCGCCGCGGACGTAGAAGGTCACGTACTCCCACTCATTGGGGTCGAAGTTCGGGCATTCCCATTTCATATAAAAGCCCGAGAAGCTGTAGCCGAAGGGAACGCGGTAATCCACTTTGATCACCTCGCCGCGCTCAGGAGAGACGGGGTCGGTGAGGCAGGTTACACTCGCTTTCCCGCTGGCTCCGTCCGTGAACGCCCCCCATTGCTCCACATACATGCTCGGGACCATACAGTCCTCGAAGTCGGCGATGATGAAGGTGAGAAGCTCTTCATCCCCCAGGCCACAGAGGGCGAAAAGGAGAACGGTCCCCCCTAGAAACGCAACCCTCAACGCTTCCCGCACCATCTCCGCCTCCTCTCGGTCATCCGGAGAGCGTGATCTCCTCTATGTAGATCACGCCCACCAAGGGCTCGCCCTCGGCCACCTGATCGTGCGCCACGGCGATCGTGATCTCGTCGACCTCTCCCACCAGGAAGCCCGGGAAGGGGAAGGAGTGGGTGTGCCACTCCGGGGAGGCAGGGACGATCGCCGTGTGGAGGAAGCTTCCTGCGCGCTTGAACTCGACCTTGAAGCTGATCGGCGACTTTGCCCGGACCGTGAGGCGCCTGAAGGGCGAGAGGTCACGGGCCAAGCGCGTTTCCCCCTCGCCGAGTGCGATGACGGTGAAGTAGGCGAAGGAGTGCGGCGGGGTCACGTCGTAACGGAGCCCCAGCCGCAGCGCCTCGCACGGCACCCACCTCCACGTCGTCCCGTTCATCCTGCCTCCGGCCCCGCCGCCGACCGCGCAACCCCCTGCGGGACCCGCAAACCCCTCCGGGATCACGAGCCTCATCCCTCCTTCGGCCTCCGGCACCGCTTCGAAGCGGTAGAACGGTTCGTCGAACTCTATCTCCTCAAGCAGCCTGTGTCCGAGCTCCGCCCTCCCCGTCTCCTCAAGGTAAGCCCAGAAGTAGCGCCACAGGCCGGCCCTCCCCTCGAGCTCCTCGATGAAGTTAAAGAGCGCGAGCGCTTCCATCCCCTTGTCTAAGCTGAGGACGTGCGGTGCGACCCGCGTCCCGTCCTTGCTGATCGAGTCGCGGTACCCGAAGCCGGGGTCGTAGACCTCGGGGTTGAGCTCCTCCATCCTGTGGAGGGTCTCCACCGCCTCCTTGGGGGCATAGCGGGCCGCGAGCAGGATCGAGTACGGGGTGACATCGCCCATGGGGTAGTTCCCCCCGCTTCCCAGACACGGGACCCCGGCCGCCCGGTATACCCCCTCCACATCCTCCCCGGGGGACCATCCCCACAGGCCCGTCTCGGGATCGGCGCGGTCGATATGGACCCCCACGACCCGGCGGTGGTTCTCCGCGAGGGTGTCCGGGGCGTTCCCCTTCTCGTCGAGGAAAAGGTCCGGGAAGAGCTCCTCGAACAGGCTTCCGCCCCAGGAGGCGACCACCACGACCCCTTCCCCCGTCGATTTCTCGCAGAACGCCAGCGGAGCATCCATGTACCCCAGAAGTCCGAGATCCGGGATGTCCCCCTTCACGATCGCCAGAAACACCAAGAGCCGCGCCTCCGTCATGAAGATCCCGTAGTCGAACGGACTGAGCTCCCCGCGATTCGGCCAATAGCCGTGGTTCATCCGGGGACGGCCCAACCAATCCAGGCGGCAGAAGATCCCGTAGTCCTGGGCCTCGAGGAGCTTTGCCATCCGCTCCTTGAGCTTCCCCTCCGGGAGCGCGCCCGCGGCCACCATGAGGGCCGCGGTCAAGTTGGCGTTGTCCACGCTGGAGATGAAGCGCTGCGCTTCGGGCCCGACCGTGGGCGCCCCGACCACCGGGGCGCCTTCTTCTGTGAGCTCCGCGAGGTTGTACCAGTTGTAGAAGAGCCCCCGGTACTTCTCCATCCGCTCCAGCGTGGTCACCGCCCGCTCGAGCCTCCGCTCGGCTTCCTCCCAGGGGATGAGGCCCAGGTCGCGCCCGGCGATGATCGCGGCGATCCAGAGCCCGATGTTCGTGGGGGACGTCTTGGCGTCGTGGACAGAGAGCCCTTCCTCGGTTACCGCGGCGATGTCCACCGGCAATCCGGTCGCGGGGTCCACCAGCGCCTCCATCCCCTTGAAGGCCGCCTTTTCCCTCTCCCGCAGGAACTCCAGTTCCTCCCCCCCGAGGGCCGCCTCCTGAGACCTCCCGACGAAGGGAAAGGCCAGAAAGACGAGGAGAAGCCAACCCGCCGCTTGTTTCCATCCCTTCATTTTTCCTCCTTACTCCGTCCGCACGGGCCGCACGAGGTCGAAGGGCTCGATGGGGAGCGGGCTCTCCACCATCCGGCAGAGGGAGCGCCTCGGATATACCTTCACTACCTCGATGATCCCGTGGACCTCCTCGAGCGAATCGTAGAGCTTGAACGCCTCGAACCTGTCCCCGACCTTCACCCCGTTTTTTGCCCCGACGGAGATGAGCACCAGGCCCCGCTCAGGGTCCACCGCCGTCACCTCGCCGGGAGGACCGACCTGGAGTTCCCGCTCAACCCGAGCCTTTTGCCCTGCGGTGTCCATTACCACAAGCACCACCCGGTAGCTTCCCTCTTCCCCGTACACGTGCACCGGGTTGCGTTCGCTTGATGCCGCCCCGTCCCCGAAGTCCCAGCTCCAGGAAACAACCCCGTGGTCGTCGCTCGAGGCGTCCCGGAAGCGCACCTCCCCCAGGGCGTACGGGGCCTCGGGCTCCCAGGAGAAGGCCGCCTCAGGTGGCCTGTCCCTTATCCCCACCTCCACCCTGGGATCCCCCTTCCCCAAAAGCTGGGGCTCCTGGTCGGCATGGAACTTCTCCCGGACGTACTTCGGGACCTCCCTGTACACGTACTCGTAAAGCTCCTCGGCTGTCACCCTGTAGTCGCCGTTTGCGTCCGCCTTCCCTTTGAGGCCCTCAAGCAGGAAGTGGGTGAAGACCCCATGGCCCAGATCTCGATCCTCCCAGGAAAGCTGGTCCTCGGCCGAGGCGGCTAGCACCAACTTCCCCTTAGGGTCGAAGTCGTTGAAGAAATCCAACGGCCCCTTCGGCTTCCCCCTGGGCGGAAGCCCCCTTTGCCCCTTCGGAAGTCCCCCGGAATAACAGGAGTCGAAGATCACCAACACGTGCTTTGATGCGATCTCATCCAGGAAGCCACCGAACTCATCGTCCCTGAGCGCTGTCCCTTCGATGGAGTCCCTATCGGTGTCGTGCACAACGAAGTACTCATCCCAGCCGTCCGTCTCCTCCTTGGGCTTTATGTCCATCCCCTGGTAGCCGTGGCCGGAGAAGTAAAAGATCACGAGGTCATCCTCCCCAGCGTTCTTCATCAACCAGTCGAGCCCTTGCCTCACGTTGACGAGGGTCGCCTCTTTATCCACCAGGAGCCGCATGTGGTCCTTCGGAACTCCAGTTCCCATAAGCCACTCATACATCGCCTCGGCATCGGCCCTGGCACAGTCGAGATCAAGCCCCTCGGCCTCGTAATCCGAGATCCCGATGATGAGCCCCCAGACCTCTTTAGGCACGAAAACTTCCTCTCGCTCCTTGACCACAATCTCCCTCTCCCCTGTGGCCTTCGCCCCGTTTTCGTCCGTCACCGTGAGCTTCACGGTGTAGGTGCCGGGTTTTTCGTAGGCGTGGGTCACTCTGACCCCCTCGGCGTCCGTCACCCCGTCACCGTCGAAGTCCCAGGCGTACTCCACGATCTCCCCGTCCGGATCCCCAGATCCCGAGGCGTCGAAGGAAACTTCCTGTCCCGCGTAGGGCTCCTCGGGCCCGAAGGTGAAGAAAGCCTTAGGTGGTACGTTCACCACCTCAATCTCCTTCTCCACTGTGTCAGTGAGCCCATCGTCGTCGGTGACGGTGAGCTTCACGGTGAAGCTTCCCTTCCTCGTGTACCTGTGCCTTGGGTTCCGCTCGGTGGATATCGTCCCGTCGCCGAAGTCCCAGTGCCAGGAGACAATCTTTCCATCCGGATCGTGGGAGCGGTCGATGAACTCCACCGTGTCCTTCGCCGTCGGCTTCGCTGGCAAGAAGGTAAATGCTGCTTTCGGGAACGAAAGCGGCTCCCCGATCTCCACATCCTGGCTTACCTCACCCGTGGCACCCCAATCGTCGGTGACGCACAGGGTCACGGTGTAATTCCCAGGCTCCCCATAACGGTGCTCGGTCACAGGCTCGACGGCGGTCTCGTCGGGCTTCCCATCACCGTCGAAGTCCCAAACGTATTCGACAATCCTCCCGTCAGGATCATGGGACTCCGAGGCATCGAACCGCACGACATCCCCGACCCTGGGTTCCACCCCGATGCGCCGCTCCCCTTCGGGGGAGAATACGTACCAAGTAAAGGCAGCGACCGGCGGCTGGTTAGAGTGAGACATAAGTATATGGATCACCTTTGTACGACAATCCTTTACCCCAGCAGTATCTTTCACACAAAGGGTAACTTTATGTGTGCCAGGTGAAGCAAATGTGTGAGAATAAGGTTCCAATCGGTCAGTATATTTGTCGATCCTTCCATCGTTCTGTAAGTCCCAAGCGAATTTTGTGGCCCCGCCACGTCTTACCCTGGTTATGGAAACATCCACCTTTCCATCGCTCTCCCAATCCCATCCGTACCAGACAATCTCCCCGTCCAGATCTTTGGATAATCTGGGATCGAACCATACTTCCTCCCCAACCGTCGGCTCCTCGGGACTGAAATCGAATTGGGCTACCGGCGGAGCGTTGACCCTCACCGACTTCGTGACGCTGGCGCTCTCTCCCCTGTCATCCCACACCTCCAAGGTCACCGAGAACTCCCCATATTCCTTGAACACGTGCGTGACCTCGACCCCTTCCGCCGTGCTTCCATCGTCCTCAAAGTGCCACTCGTACTTCGTTATCTCCCCGTCAGGGTCGTAGGACCCGGTGGCATCAAAATACACAACTTGTTGGACAATGGGCCCAGGGGGATCAAAGATGAAATCAGCAATAGGGGGATCGTTTGCACACCTTACCGTCACCTTCACCATGGCCGTGTCCGTCCCCCCATGCCCGTCGGACACTGTGTAGAAGAACGAATCAACCCCACAGTAGTCCTCTTCCGGGGTGTAGGTGATCGTCCCGTCCGGGTTGATCTCCGCCTCCCCATGAACGGGCTCGCTCACCGATTCCACCGTCAGTGGATCCCCATCGGGATCCGAATCGTTGGCCAATACCTCGATGACAATGGGCGTTTCTTCGTCAGTATCAACCAGATCATCTCCCGCCTGAGGAAGGTGGTTAGACGGAGATACAGTAAAATTTTCCGTACCCAACACTTGGACCTCACAAAATTGAGGATCTGAACCGTATTCGTAGCACCATATCTCCGCGTATACAATGACTTGATAATCTCCGGCTGGAAGAGGAGCAGTGCTCGTCCCGGTTACTTCATGATCTGTACAAATAGTTGTGCAGAGGCAATCTGTACATTCATATATTTTCACAGTGAGACAAAGTTCATTGTCGTCCTGCCACCACCAGAAATACTCATCATAATACTCAGCGCAATCACAGGTCGTAAATTGGACGGTCACCGAAACCAAATCCTCATCCGTGGGGTGAACTGGTTGAACGCTGATTGTGTCCAGAAAAGCGCCGGCCAGGATGATATGAGGCACTAAAAGCAATGCCATAACCGTTAGGATTCCCAATCTCACAGCATAAAGATTGTCTCTCCTGTACACCAATGACCACCTCCCACTCACTATTGCGCGCTGTCCCTCCAAGGGGGAATAGCACCTCAGCAAGTGTGTCCAGAGACATGGCAGCTTCCCAACCGCATTTCTGCAAACCCTCGCGGTCTTCTTCCCAGGAGCCGCTCGTTCTCCTGGACCAGTACCAAGTATACCAGCTTCTCCAGCGCCTCAGGACCGCAGAATATCTCTACTACCTTGGTCCTCCGTTTCAGTTCCTTGATCAGCCGTTCCAGCTGGTTGGTGGTGTAAAGGTAGGCCCGGATACCTTTGG
>Ga0190309_1000530_pt1 | contig 10753 bp, 10 predicted proteins | sample 48700767_MG_FD_161656 | JGI IMG/M metagenome (GOLD analysis project Ga0190309, IMG submission 161656) | Hydrothermal vent sediment bacterial communities from Southern Trench, Guaymas Basin, Mexico - 4870-07-6-7_MG | ecosystem: Environmental > Aquatic > Marine > Hydrothermal vents > Sediment ... | reverse complement strand
TAATTATAACCTAACAAAACTTAAAAAGAATTTACAATTTCCTCTATCCTGGAATTTATGATTTCGAGCAGGTCCCTAACAACCTGCCCGACAGAGCCAACTTTTATTATCGGCAACTTTCTCTTTTTTGCTTCTTTAACCAAAAATCTATCTATTTTCAAACAAACCTTAAAATCCTCTTCTACTGCCTTTTTGTTCGCTACTCCCTCTCTCAACCTTTTTGAAAAAAACATCTCCCTATAAACCTTCCTTTCTGGTGCTTTAAGCAAGGCAAATATTACGTTCTTCTTTTTTTCCAGCTCTTCGGGTAAAATCCAGGGTACTACATGCACCCCTTCAATTGCAATATCCTTTCCGTCCTTAATAGATTTTATAATAATCTCCTCAACAAAAGGTCTTAAAAATTCTACCTGTTTAATAAAACCTTCGACCTCCCTATTTTTAATTTTGCCTTTGGTCGGGAGCTTTTTCCAAACCCGATAAGAAGGTAAATGCAAAACAGGATTATCCATTATCACCACCTTAAGCACCCTTCTTATGGCATCTGTTGTCATTGTTCTTGAAATAGCAAGCCTAAAGCCGATATCGGTTATAGAAACTGATTTTCCGACAGCTGGCGAGCCTCCTACCAAAATTTGGAGGGAAGGAGCCTTCCCTTTCCTCCTGAGAAGGTTATACTTATGCCATGCCGAATATCTTCTCGCAAATTTTTGACCTTTTGTTTCTAACAAAGCCTTTCTGGTTATCTCAAACAATTCCTCAGCAGCTATGCTTTTCCTTCCAGATATCTGATTCTCTACGCTATTTATTATTCTAACAGCATCCTGAAAGTCTACCCCTGTTTTGAGAATTGAACGGAGAAGTATATTTTCGGAAAATTTCGTCTTACACCCATTTATCGAAATGAACGGAATTTTCTTTCCCATGATTTAATTTTTTGCTTCGGAAGAAATAAAAAAGAAAAGGATAATTATTATGGGAAAAAGCAGAAAAATAAGCCCGAGCACCATAACCCTGCTCTTTATTCTAATTCTTGTATTTTCAACCTTTTCCTATGCATTTTTCTATGCTGAAAAAACACCGGAGCAAAGATATAGAGAGGTCTGGGAGAAAATTGTAAATAACGGGTTTATCCTAAAGGAAAACCTTCAGCCAGAGATAAAACAAAGTTTGATTAATAACGGGTGGGTGATTGTCACTTTAAACAAAAACAATGCCAAAAAAAGCTTTTTTGAAAATCTGCTTGGAAAGTTTCGGGGAATGCTCCTGATAGAGATAGATACAAAAAATCAAACCATAGAAAGTCTAAAAGGGATTTATAAAATAAAGGGGAATGAAACTGAGGAAACGCTTTTCTGGGAAATTTGCAATTTGTCTATAGCTAAACCTGTTGATTGTGCAAAATGACGGGATTCGCAAAAGGAAAAATTTTACTACCTGCAAAGGTTTTTCTTGATCAAGAGAAAATTGAGGCTTCTGTTTTCATCCATGTAAAAGGTTATGCTTTAGCAAGGGTTACCCATTTGGATGTTGAAGGCAAAGCGTTGGATTTTAAAAGTGGAAGTAAAGGAATGTTCTGCACTTTAAAGGGGTTGGAAGGAGGAATAGAAATAGAATTCGGAAATTTCGGAATAGGCAAAATAATCATTATCTCTGACCTACTAAACCTTGTTTTAAAACCGAAGGAGAAAACAAGAGCATTCCTAGGTTTTAAAGAAGGCGGAATTTTCATAGGATTCAGGAAGAAATATATTGAAAGGTTGGAAAGGATTGCTAAAGAGGTTGAGCCGGAACTTTTTAGCGGGGGGTGGATTTGAACCACCGACCTCCGGGTTTCCCATTTTTAGGTGAGGAAGGGGTAATCAAAGGGTAAGGCAAGATTATATATCACGCCTGCTGAAAGCAGGCAAGCTAAGATTTTTGCCTTACCCTTTGTAGGGGCGGGTGCGGCGCCCCTATTATGAGCCCGGCGGGCACTCCTGGCTGCCCTACCCCGCTCTAATTAATTATTTGGAGAAAAATTATTAAAATGCCCTATATTTTGGGAATAGATGAAGCTGGAAGGGGTTGCGTTATCGGACCTTTAATTGTTGCCGGAGTTCTGTTGGATGAAAGAAGGGAATTTTTGCTGAAAAAAATCGGGGTAAAGGACTCAAAGAAACTATCGCACGGCAAAAGGGTTAGGCTTGCCAAAAAGATTAAAAAAATTGCAAAGGATGTGGTAACAGTTGTTATTGATGTGGAGGAAATTAATGAGGAAATGAAAACCAAAAAATTAAATCAAATAGAAACAGAAAGAATAGCCAGAATTATCAATACCCTTTCCTCTATCTACAAAATTGAAAGGATTTATATAGATTCTTTAGAAAAAAATTGCAGAAAGTTTACAGAAAAGCTAAAGGCATTTTTATCAGAAAAGGCCAAAGGCATTGAAATAATAGCGGAAAACAGGGCCGATGATAAATATCCTGTGGTATCGGCAGCATCTATCCTAGCAAAGGTCAAAAGGGAAGAGATAATAGGAAGGCTTAAAAAAGAATACGGAGATTTCGGCTCGGGCTATTCAAGCGATGAAAAAACAATAAAATTCCTGAAGGAAAAAGGCTCAAAGGTGAAGGAAATTTTGAGAAAGGAATGGTATACCCTTGAAAGATTGAAGATTAAGGATAGAAGGCTAGATGAATTTTAGAAGGATAGGCAGGGAGTAGGCCGCTTTCTGTTTAGCCCTCAGGGCTTTATAAAACCCTTCATTGAAGGCTATAAGGATATTCGTCTAAGCGCTTAAAAGCTTGCATCTCATCTGCATCCGGCTTTTTCAGATTGTCCTATCCAGTCAATTGTTTTATCATCCGCAGCCGGATAGGGCAATCACGCCACCCGCATTTAACGGGCTTTTGCATCGATGAGCGGACCTTCCTCCCTTTTTAAAGGGAAAATCCTTCTCCCCGCCTATCCCAAGGAGGAGAACAGACATTGAGGGTGTGCATTCGCAAGGCCTTTAGTACGGGTAGGCTAAACCCCTCGCCGAAGCTCGGGGCTTACACCCCCCGCCTATCAAACGGGTCTTCTACCCGCGGCCTAAGCCATCTCTTTTTGAGAGCGGCTTCAGGCTTAGATGCTTTCAGCCTTTATCCGCGACGGCGTGGCTTCCCGGCAGCGCGGATCACGACCGGTACACCAGAGGCCGCGCAGGCACGTTCCTTTCGTACTAGTGCCTGCTTCCTCTCAGATGGCAAGCACCCCCAGCAGATATAGACCGAACTGTCTCACGACGTTCTTAACTCAGCTAACGTTCCCCTTTAACCGGTGAACACCCGTACCCTTGGCCGCTTATGCACGGCCAGGATGGGGAGAGCCAACAGCGACGTAGCAACGGACCCCGTCGATGTGAACTCTCGGGGGCCACGACTCCATTATCCCCAGGGTAGCTTTTCTGACGTCACAGGCACCCATTAAGGGTAACCTGTGTATCGTTAGGCCAGGCTTTCGCCCCTGGAGGCCTCGCTATGCAGCCTCCAGTCAGGCCGGCTTTTGCCCTTACACTCTAACCCCGGATTCCTTTCGGGCGATGGGAGCTAAGAACCATCAATAAAATTTCATTTTTGGAAAGGTGTCCAAATTGTTTGGATCTCACAGGATAAACTCCATCCATAAAACCTATCTTTTCATAAAAATTCGTTAAAGATTTTCTTCCAACGCTTCGGAGATGATTGTATCCGTCATCCTTTGTTATAATCCCAAACTCATTTAGAATCTTCATAAGTTGTTTTCTGATGCTCTCTTTGCCTTCTCCAATCACAATTCGCCCTTCAATACCCCATCTATGTACAGTTACCGTTATTCCACCGTCACAGGAAATGAAAGTTCTTAAGAATTCCTTTTTTATCTCCATACTGCCGTTGAGAATAAACTGAGGTATCGAAGACACGCCTTTAGTTACTCTCCATAATTCTTCTGCCAGTTTGATTGAGTGAAACCATGCGTCCGTTGCGGAGCCCTTAGGAGAAACTTTCGGATTTATCTTGAAAAGTTTCTTAACCGTTTTGTTGAATTCTTCTAGCAATTTCCTGTCCTTTGCTGTAAATTTTATTTTTCCTATCCGCTTCCTTTCATCGATTATAATACTTCCGTCGCTGAGTAAAAACCCAAGTAATTTCGCTAAAAGTTTTTTATCTTTCCGTTCTATGCTCAATTTTCTCATAATTATTTTTTGCATTTTATAAATCGGTTCTTAACTCCCATCAAGACCCGGGTGAGCCGACCTTTGGGCGCCCATGATATCTTTTTATGGGCGTACCGCCCCAGCCAAACTGCCCACCAACTGCTGTCCCCTGCATACGCAGGGTAAGCAGTGTACTCTGAGAAGGGCAGTGTTCCATTGGCGCCTCCACGGTCCCTGGCGAGACCGCTTCGACGGCTCCTGCCTACGCTCTACATCTCAGAGTACACTGCAACAGCAGGCTGCAGTAAAGCTCCTGGGGTCTACTCTTCCCACTGGGGGTCCCTGGCCTATGCACCAGGAAGGCGAGTTCGCCGGGTTCCGCCTTGGGACAGTGGGGACCTCGTTGTTCCATTCATGCAGGCCAGCAATTAACTGGCAAGGGATTACGCTACCTTAAGACCCTCAGGGTTAGGGCCGCCGTTTACGGGGGCTTGGCCTCCTTGGAAGGAGGCTTCACACACCCGCACTGGGCAGGATTCACTGGCCATACAAAGGCTTTCGCCCTCGCGGCCAGCTATGTTTTTATTAAACAGTCGGGTCCCCCTTGTCACTGCGACCTGCAATCTCCTGCAAAAGCAGGAGCGCAGGCACCCCTTCTCGAGAGCCGCGACAGTTTTACAGAAAAATTACGGCATAAGCATATAAGTTTTTCACGTGACGATTTCGACCATATATGAAGTTCAAAGCAACCGTGATGGTAATGTAGTGTCGATGAAATCTCGCAAAATCTTATGAAATTCTGCATGGTAAACAATAAAGCTCTGTCAGAGTTATAGAGGATTACACGATCACATTTTACGCACCCTTCAGCATCTATAAAGCCGCCTATGAATTTTACTTTATCTTTACTGCTCAGCTTTTCAAAGTATTCTGATGGATTATCCTTAATTGCTTTCAAAGTCTGATATAGAGACTTAGAATACACATAAACTTTTACTACATCTTTTGGAGCCATCTCTATTATTGGATGTTGCTTTCCAGCCTCTTTCACAAGAAGGTCCATGTATACTTTTATTATCTGACTTTTCTTTTTCGCTTGATGAAAACCAATCAGGTAATTTTTCCTTCTTTTTTTCTTCGTGCAAAATCCATCACCTACGAGAAATCCTACAAGTTGTGCATCCATCATTAAATTACCACACTTTTTTATTTTAGCTGCTGCCGCGGCTTCTCCCGAGGTTACGGGGCGAATTTGCCGATTTCCCTAAGGCGGATTATCCCGGCACGCCTTCGCCTTCTCAGCGAGGGGCACCTATCGACTCGGGACAGTAAGGATATAAGTTTAGTTTAAAAGATTTCTTTCTTCTTTAAGGCTTGCCTTCCTGATTTGACCTTCAGATTTTTACCTTACTGTCCCGATGTGTCGGTTCTTGGTACGGTCTCCAGGTCCCAACCTCTATCCCCTTTTCATGGGGTCCAGGAATCGGCCAAACCTGCTCTAAGGCAGGCCCTCGCACATTCACTTCCTTCTCTCCATTACGGAACTCCGGAAGCTTCTGTGCTCGGGTTGCCTTGGCCTATCCCGAACCGTCGGGAATAGAGGTTAACGGAACCTGGAGGCGGCGGAATATTAACCGCCTTTCCCGTTCGGGTTGCACGGTTAAGCGCAACCCTTAGGACCGGCTAACCCTCACCTGATCAACATTGGTGAGGAACCCTGGCCCCTCAGGCGGTGCAGGTTCTCGCTGCACTTTGCTGCTACTATCACCAGGATTCTTTCTCTCGCGAGGTCCACCCTTGCTCAAGCAAGGGCTTCTACCCTCGCGAGATACCCCCCTACCGCCCTTGCCTTCCAGCAAGGACCCGATGTCTCGGCGGGCACCTTAGCCCCGTCCATTTACAGCCCCTTCCTCCTAGGCGGGTGAGCTGTTACGCACTCTTTAAAGGATGGCTGCTTCTAAGCCTACCTCCCCGCTGTCTTAGGAGGAAGAAGCCTTCCTTGCACTTAGGTGCCACTTAGGGGCCTTAACATCGGTCTGGGTTGTTTCCCTCTCGGACGCAGAGCTTAACCCCACGCCCTCACTCCGACTTAAAATGGCCAGGGCTTCGGAGTTTGACAGGATGCCGAGGCCTCTCGACCCCTGCACATCCTATCAGTATCTCTACACCCTGGCCTAAAAAGTCGGGCTGCGCTTCAACGCATTTCGGGGGGAACCAGCTATCGCTGGGCACGATTGGCTTTTCACCCCTAGACGCGGGTCACCCGAGCGGTTTGGGCCAGCATCGGTATCGGGCTTCCATCAGGTTTTACCCTGACTTCGCCCTGCCCGCGCCTAGATCGCCCAGCTTCGGGTCGTGTCCCGGTGACTAAGGGCACTTTCGCACCACTCGGTTTCCCTACGGCTCCGGGGCACAGAGACCCCTTAGCCTTGCCACCGAGACACACTCCCTGGCCCGTTTTTCAAAACGGACTACCGTGGTTGCCGGTTTCAGGCTCTATTTCACCCCCTCTTACGGGTTCTTTTCACCTTTCCCTCACGGTACTAGTTCGCTATCGGTCTCGGAGAGTATTTAGAGTTGGATGTTAATGTCACCCAGCTTCCCAGGGGATATCCAACCCCTGGTACTCAGGGAGCCCGGAAATTAGCCCTCAGGCCATTACCTACGGGGCTGTCACCCTCTCTGGCGGGCCGTTCCAGGCCACTTCGGCTTGGGCCTTTGGGCTATATCCGGGCCCTGCAACCCCACATCTCCCCTATCTTGCGATAGGGGATTCGGTTTGCCCTGTGCCGCTTTCCCTCGCCGGTACTCACGGCATCCCTATTGGTTTCTTTTCCTGCGGGTACTAAGATGTTTCAATTCCCCGCGTTCCCGCTCCCTCAGCCTAAATAGGCTTATGGGAGCAATTCGGCAATCCCGGGTTCTAAGGCTGCATGCGCCTCGCCCGGGCTTATCGCAGCTTGCCACGGCCTTCTTCGGCTTCCGAGCCAAGGCATCCACCGGCAACCATACTTGCGAATGCACACTTTCCTCTCTGTCTGTTCTCCTCCTTTTTTCATTGGCCTAAAGATAGGCCTTTTGTCAGGATATCCTATCCTAAGATAAGATATCCCCCATCTAAAACAATAAAAAGCCTAAAAGTTTAAAAATGGACCCGGTGGGATTTTCATAGATAGGAAGTTATTTTCTGCAACTTTATTAAAAGGAAGTGGACGAGGAGCCTATATATTAAGTCTTAGTAAAAGCAAGGATATCTGTGTTGTCATTGTTTTTCAAAAGGCAGAACCCCTCCTCTGTTTAGATTGTAAAGAGGAGAGATTGAGTCAAAAAGCAGGGTAACTGGAAAAATGGGGCAAAGCTCTACATTCCTGTTGCAGGAGGTGAATGAGCCATCTAGGATGCAGAAGGGAGAATGGGGGATTGGAAAGGGGGCTTCGCCCCCTTCCTTTGAACCCACAGCCTCCGCCTTGCAAGGGCGGCGCTCTACCAGGTTGAGCTACGGGCCCATTTATAGGTAGGATGTTTATGTGGCTAGGAGCAAAAGCATGAATGTATCCCTGCTTGAGGTGATCCAGCCGCACGTTCCCGTACGGCTACCTTGTTACGACTTAGCCCCCCTCACGGAACCCAAAGTCGACCTTCCCGAAAGAGAAGGGCTCCTTTGGGTTCCATTTGGGTGGCTTGACGGGCAGTGTGTGCAAGGAGCAGGGATACATTCGGCGAACGATGATGACGTTCGCCTACTAGGGATTCCGGCGTCACGAGGGCGAGTTACAGCCCTCGATCTGAACTGAGACCGGGTTTAGGGATTAGCTCCGCCTTTCGGCGTCGCAACCCTCTGTCCCGGCCATTGTTGCGCGCGTGTAGCCCAGGGGATTAGGGCCATACTGACCTGCCCTCGCCCGCTCCTTCCTCCGGGTTACCCCGGCAGTCCCCCTAGAGTGGCCGCATAAAGCGGTACCAACTAGGGGCGCGGGTCTCGCTCGTTCACGCACTTAAGCGCACACCTCACGGCACGAGCTGAGGACGGCCATGCAACACCGCTCGGCTCGTCTGGTAAGCCCTTCAGGCTGACCATCATCCTGCCGTCGCCCCTGGTAAGATTCCCGGTGTTGGGTCCAATTAAACCGCACACCTCACCCCTTATGTGCTCCCCCGCCAATTCAGGGAGGCTAAGAACCCTTCAATGCCTGCTTTAGTAAGTGTAATTTTTTATTTTATCAGGGTGAAAAGAACCGATTTTCTCAATAAAATTAATGATGTCTGCTTTTCTGGTCAATCTAAATTGCCATACTCCCGAAGTCCAAGTTAAGTTTGTCGGCTTGAATTTCAATTTGATCAATACCTCTCTTATAGATATGTATTTCCATTTTTTCGGATTTCCTGGAAGTCCTGCTTCAGCATCAAAAAACCCCTTTAAATACTCTTTCTGAATATCTAATGGTTGACCTTTGATAATTGCTGGAGTATTCCATAAAATTTGGGGTATTTTTATTTCTGCCAGCTGCATTATCTTTTCAACTACTCTTTTCTGAGTTATTCGTAGAATGTAATAGTTCTTTCCGTGTCTAGTAATTTTTCCTTTGTATCCAAACTTCTGCTTAATTATTGATTGCAACTTCTGTAGCCACTCCTTATTTTTCTGAGCTATCTTAATCTCGTAATTTTTTCTTTCCCTGATGTCTACTGAAGCATCTCTTAATGCACCTAACAAATATGCCAAATCTTTATCAATCTCCTCCATATTTAAGACAACCTCGGGTTCTTAGCCTCTTTCCTTTAAGTTTCAGGCTTGCGCCCGTACTCCCCAGGCGGCCCGCTTAACGCCTTCGCTCCGGCACTGGGCAGGCTCTACAGCCTACCCAACACCAAGCGGGCATCGTTTACGGCTGGGACTACCCGGGTCTCTAATCCGGTTCGCTCCCCCAGCTTTCATCCCTCACCGTCGGACCCGTTCTAGCCGAGCGCCTTCTGTGGACCCTTCCGTGAACGCTTCCGCTTTCTGGAAGGGTTCGCCACAGGTGGTCCCCCCGGGATTAAAGGATTTCACCCCTACCCCGGGAGTACCCTCGGCCTCTCCCGGTCCCTAGTCTGGCAGTCTTCCCAGCGAGCCCCACAGTTTGCTGTGGGATTTCACCAGGAACTTGCCAGACCGGCTACGGATGCTTTAGGCCCAATAATCGCGACCACCACTTGGGGCGCGGTTATTACCGCGGCGGCTGCCAACCGTCTTACCCACCCCTTTCTAGCGGAGCTTTTTGCACTCCGCCACAGGTGCCCGCTTTGGGCGAGCACCACTGGGAGTCCCCTTGTCGCGCTTGCGCGCATTGCAAAGGTTTCGCGCCTGCTGCGCCCCGTAGGGCCTGGGCTCATGTCTCAGAGCCCATCTCCCGGCTCCCACTCTCATGGCCGGTACCGATCGTCGGCCTGTTGGGCAGTTACCCCAACAGCGACCTAATCGGACGTAGTCCCATCCTCGGGCGGCTAAAAGCCTTTCGGATTAGGGACCTTCCAGTACCCTAATCCTATCCGGTATTAGTCCCAGTTTCGGGTCCGGAGCCCCTAATAATCTTCAAAACTTTGGTGTGTTTCCATTTGCCTCTCTTTCCGAAATAATCGTCAGAAAATCCTCCCGGATATTTTTTCACTTCCTTAGGAGCTCCGGAATTTCCCGGGGTTATCCCGGACCCGAGGGCAGGTTGACTACGTGTTACTGAGCAGTTCGCCCTGCCTGCTCCTCTCTCCCAGAGGGAAAAAGGAACAGACAAGACTCGCATGGCTTAGTCGGACTCCCATAGCAGTGGCCTCCGGCAGGATCAACCGGACTTGGCGGGGAATTGCTTTTGCTCCTAGTTTCCACTAAACATCCTACCTGCTCGGATCTAACCAATTTTGGTTAGATCCAAACATCGCCTCCAGGGTTTCTGGAGGCTCGAATAAATAAACCTTATATAAAATTAAAAAGAAAAAGTTTAAAAAGGTTAAAAAAGCAAAAATTATTTAAATGCTGACATTGCCAATACTATTGCTGCTAACACAGCACAAATCCAGGAAAGTACATAACCCAAAGATACCAGATAATTTACATAGGTCACCACTCCCGCAAAGGCAGATACTCCTATTTTCAATACTTCAAAGGCTGCTGCAAATAATGCAAATCCTGCCGCAGAGATGAACAAGCTAAAAACCATCTTTTCATTTACTTTTAAATACCTCAGTACATCTACTGTCAAGAAAAACGCTGTCGCTATTATCATTGCTGCCGGAAACCCTGAGGTCAATGAAATTCCTGCCCAACTCGCTATTGCCGTTACTAGTATCCACACTAGCAACCCTAAGATTCCCCTAACCTCTGCCATAATTGAAAGCAAAAAATATTTATATTTTGGGGTTTAGGCTGAATATCTGCAATTGACGAATTGCTAACCAAAACACTTTATCTCCTCTCCCTTAACCAAAGCACTTAACACCTTCTTTCCAACCTCACTTTTCTTCGAAATCTTTACCCTACCCTTTTTGCCCACAATTGCCGAAAAAATATGCTCATTATTTACGTAAAATTCTACTTGCTTACCTTCATACTTCGGTTCA
>Ga0190309_1000526_pt1 | contig 10786 bp, 18 predicted proteins | sample 48700767_MG_FD_161656 | JGI IMG/M metagenome (GOLD analysis project Ga0190309, IMG submission 161656) | Hydrothermal vent sediment bacterial communities from Southern Trench, Guaymas Basin, Mexico - 4870-07-6-7_MG | ecosystem: Environmental > Aquatic > Marine > Hydrothermal vents > Sediment ... | reverse complement strand
CCAATCATCGCCCCCCATCGTGTTACTCCCCCGCCCACCCGTAACACCCCTATGTAGTTTGCGGGTCGCCTATATAGCCTATTGAGCGGGTCGGTTTTGCGGGTTTTTAGGCGGGTTTTGGCAAGGCGGAGAAAGCGTGGAAAAGCGGTTCTTTGAGCATGTTTTGAGCATGGGAGGACAGGGGAGGGGTATATGCGAGCAAATATTTAAATAGGCGGTTACATAGTCTATATAGAAGTAAGGAGGTGTGGGGGAAATGGCGGATATTGTTGAGAAGGCGGTTAAGAAGAGGTCGGAGCGAATAGCGGTTAGCGAAGCGTATTACAAGGAAGGCGTGGAGCATCCAACGAAGGACTGGCTTGAGGAGTTTAAGAAGGCAAAGGACAGGCGGAACGCAGGACTTCGCAGAGCGATGGATGAGGGTTTGTTTGAGATAGGAGCGGAGCGTGTCGGAACGGATGGATGGCAGAGAGCAACACTTGCGAAGGCGGACAGATGGCTTTCTGGAGCGACTTCTGCGGAGGCTAATGAGAAATATGAGGAGGCTATGCGTGATGTCGCAGAATGTATTGAGAGGGCGAGGAAGGCAGTTGAGGGAATGCCTACAACGACAGTGGAGCAAAGAGCGGAGAAGTCCAAACGCTTCCAAATTGAGATGGCGAAGTGTATGGAGGAGAAGAGGAAGAAGCGTTAAGCGAGTTTAGGGTAAAAGGGTGATGTGGAAATGGCACTCATAGAACCTTTTATGGTTAAGAGTAGTTTTGGGGTCGGAGCAGACACTGCGGTGGAATTGGAAGCGAAGACAGGTGAGAGTTTGCTCGTTAAGGATGTTATAGTGCGAGGAAGTGATGACAGTTATGTGCTGTTGGAAATTGAGAAGACAACTGTTGGTTTCTTTAGGGTAGATAATCACTATTTAGGTTCGCATTTGTATCCGCCTCTTGGGTTTAGCGGACACTCACATACTTTAGATATAACTTCGTCGTCCCGAAGTGATGCGGCAATAGCGTATGAGGCATTTATTAGGGATGCTTTGGGCTACTCTCATAATACGCAATTGGTCGCAATTGATGACCCCACTCAAATAATACATAGAGCGTTTAAGTATGCTTACACAAATCTGCCTCCGACAACATTACTCGCATATTTGATTAAGAAGGGATGGATGCGAGGTTATCCTGTCGCAGAGGGACAAACATTTAGGGTTAAACCATTTACTTCGGGTAAGAAACTCAACGATGTGATGATTATCTATGAGAAGTATGATGCTGGTGATATTAAGGCAACTGACCCGAATGGAAGCGAGAGTAAGGAATATGTATTTGTTAATTATGGGCGTCCCAAGTGGGATTTAAAGGAGAGCAAAGATTATGAGGTTTGCGTATGCGTAACGACAGAGGAATTTCCAGATTTCCCATTTGGCAAGTCAGTGCCATCAAGGACAACGATAGAAATTTTGGGAATATTGGGAACAGAGAGTTTGATGTATCAGGATAGCGGTAATTACACACGAACAAAGTATTTAAAGATGTTTAAGGGGCGAACTTGTTTATTTGACAGAGATAAGCAAGGATTACCATTTTATCAGTTTATACCATCAGATGCTTCTTCGGGATGTTATTATGGCGAGGGTTTCTCGGTTATTGGCAATTATTCGGCAATTGACAGGCGAGAGCCATTTATACCGCCAAAGCCTTTGGTATTCGGGGAAGGAGAAGAAGTAAAGGTATTTGTTACTGTGGAAGCAGTAGGTGGAAGTATTACGCTATATAAGCAAATGGCAGAAATTGGTTTTATTGAGAGGGTAAAAGTAGCGGAGTAGAGGTGATGTGAGAAATGGTGATTTACAATAAAGGTTTAAGCACGGACAACAGCACAGACGCAGGTAAGAAAATATTTTCGCTAACCTCAAAGGTGGAAGAGAAGTATAAAGTGCGAAGGATAGTGATAACGGATGTCGTTTCTAATCCACTGCTCATGGAACTGTGGATAGAGCGGGACAGAATAGGCGAGGCAATACCGCTTGAGGTTATTAGTGACGCTACTCCCGAAAGAATAATTGATGTGGATGCCGAAATTCCAGAAGGACATGAGTTTAGCGTGGTTATCAAACCGCAAACTTCGGGAAATCAGGGAAGCGTTAGAGGATGGGTGGAGTATGAGATATTCGGTTAGGCAGGCAGGTGAGAGAGAGACATGCCTGCTCGCAGGGGTCGCAGGGAATTTGTCGGTGGAACGGGAAGAGAAATCAAAGAGGCAAAGGTGGATGTTATACTACAACGCATAGAAGAACCAATAGGTAACGAAATCAAGGCATATCCTTCTCATATTTACCGCTATGGTGTTAATAACATATTCCAGCGGACTTTCGCTTACCTTTTAGGATGGAAGACAAACGGAGAACCGCAGAAGGTCGCAGTAACTTCTGCGGGTTTGCTTAAGACAGCAATAAGCGGAGCAGGTTTTGAGGAGATAGACACGCTTACGGGAACTGCGGGGGTAAATTGGTCGGACACTTTGGAATTCGCATGGACACCTAACCGAATACGCTTTGAGGCATTAGATTATCCTTATTTAGCGAAATTTTCGTTGGACGGAGTAAGATGGTCGGATGAGGTTTATGTGGATGGCGAAACTCCGAGAGATTTTGATATTAATGCTCGTTATGTAAAGGTGAGAAGGTATGGGGGAACAGATGCGAAATATTTTATCATAGGTATGAGGTAAGAAGGTGAGAGAAAATGGCTTTAAAGGGAAATTTGTTGTATAATGGTGATTTTGGGACAGGGACGACGGAAGAATGGATAAAAGGAATATTCGGTTTAGACGGATGTTGGAATTGGGGAATAACAACTGACCGTGTGTATAGAGGAAATTACGCTTTACATATAGGTGCTAATTATAAGTGTGTAGAAACATTTATAGGATATGATGATAGTTTTAGTTTAGAAGAATACGAAGCATACTTATTTACGGGTTATTGTTATCAGGATGACCCAAGAACTATATGTCCAGTTGTATATTTCTTAAGAGATGATGGAGGATTAGAACGGGTTTATTGGGCGGGTGTTATAACAGATGCGGGAAAATGGGTGCGGTTTATAGCATTAATAAGGGCTGTAGGCATGTATTCCCGCTTTACCGTAGGATTTTATTTTAAAGACGTATTCCAGTGTAATCATTTTTATATAGACGAAGTCGCACTCATGCCGTTTAGACGAATAAAAGGAATAATACCCACACAAGAATATACTTTAAGCGGTGTTAATAACAATAGGACATATTATTTAGGATTAAGTGCCTTCGGAGCAACAAAGGTTCGTTCCTCGTTTATGGTGACAAATGTGAGCGGAGAGTCTCCCTCATTAACTCCTAAATTAGAAATGTATTACTCACCTGAGTTTGTTATACATAAGGATTTAGAACATTCCACTTTTACTTCCAAAGGTTTTGAGGAGAAAACACTTGAGGTTGGAGATGCTGGATATATACATGTTTCTTTAACTGTTGGTGGAAGTTCTCCTTCTTTTGACATAAGGCACAGGATCGCATTAGAACCGCTATAAAGGAGGTAAGGGAAAATGGAAGAGATAGAGGAGAGAATTGAGCAGATAAATCATAATTTGCGGATGGTTCGCAGAGAGTTAAATGATATATCGCATCGTTTGGCGAGAGTGGAGGAGCGAGTGGAGGCAACAAAGCAAATGGTTTCGTGGATGATAGGTTTATTGGCATTTTTCGGTTCGCTCATAACTGTCATGGCGTTAATCTAAGTGGTGGTCGGAAATGGGTTTATTTGATGTTTGGAGTTCGTGGTCGGATTGGCTTAGAGATTGGTGGAATGCGTTTAATGATAAGATATGGGACATTAAAGTGAGATTATGGGACTGGGTGGATGAGATAGCGAAATATTGGGTATCAAGAGCAAATGAGTGGTTTGATATTTTAAATCATACATGGATAGAAGTAACGAATTTGTTTAACGAAGCGAAAAGGTATGCTGGTTCTCTTTTTGATAACTTAAAGGATTACGCAGAAGATTTGATGGAAGAAGCGAAATCTTATGCGGATGATATTGTTACTGATGCTATAGTCAAAATAGATAATTGGATAGCGACATTTGGCGAAACGGTAGCGGAATTATGGAATAGATTAGAACCGTATTTCTCTGCTATGATTACGCCATTAGAAACTGCGATAGATAATATCCAAAATGTCAAAATACCTTCGTTAGAAGACATAACGAATGCGTTAAAAGAGAGTGTTGATAATATACTTAATACAGATATTCCGCTTTTAAATCAATCAATTTCGGATTTATGGAACGAAACAAACGAAATATGGAACGAACTATGGAATAACATTTGGATTAGTTTAAATAACGCATGGACAGATATAAGTAATTTATGGAATACAATTAACGAAATACCTGCGAATGTGTGGAATGCTATAACTGCGGGATGGGACGGATTTACTGATTTCTTATTTGAGCAGGGACAGAAATTTGTGGAGAAACTTTTAGATGTGGAAGTAGGATTAGATGATGTTGTGGAGGAATTAAAGCGTAGATATGGCGGTGGTGGAGCATGAGGTTAGGCGAGTTAATTGAGAATATTGTGGAAATTGTAACTTCTCCTCTAAAACCAATAGCGGATGCTATCAATAACTTTATTAAAGATTTTGCGGATACGCTAAAGCGAGGCATCCAATTAATCATAGAGCAATTGGAAACGGACATAACGGATGATTTAGAGAAAATACTGCCTACGGACATATTAGAAAGCCCGCTATATAAGGAATGGAAAGAGTATGCGAAGCAACACGCAGGGAAGAAACCCGCAGTTATGGCGGTTCTAATTCCTGCTCTCATAGGTTCTGCGGTAGGCACAGGCATAGGCATGGGTTTAGGCGGTTTCGGTCAAAACATACAGGGATGGTTTAACCGCAGATTAACGCCTACTCCGCTCCCGCCTGACATAACCGCTTACGCATGGCATAGAGAAGCATTAGACAAAGAGGAGGCAGATTTCCTATTGGAAACGCATGGCTATAAAGACAGTTATCACTGGATTTTACTTGATTACTATAAACCAAAATTGAGCGTGTCGGAAATAGCGAGAGGTTTCTTGCGTGGAAAGATTACAAAAGAGGATTTTGAGCATAGATTAAGCGAACACGGATTTAGTAAGAAGGACATAGAAATTCTGTCAGAGTTAATTTGGGATTATCCCTCTCCGACAGATTTTATTCGGTTTAGCGTGAGAGATGTCTTTACAAAGGACAAGAAGATTAAGGAAGCGTTAATGTCGGAATTTCCCGAAGACATAGTGGAATATGCGGAGAAGGCAGGACTTAAGAAGGAACAATTGATGTGGTATTGGATGGCACACTGGGAACTTCCATCACCGACACAGGTTTATGAGATGCTCCATCGTTTCCATCCCGATGTCTTAAAGGTGCGTGGAGATGCCTATAAGAGCATAGGTTTGGATGTGGAGAAACTTAAGATGACTTTGGATGATGTTAAAACTTATTTGAGGCAGGCGGATTATGATGTTAGGTGGAGGGAGCGTTTGGTCGGTATATCATACTCACCACTAACCCGTGTTGATTTGCGGAGAATTTACACTTTAGGTTTAATTGATGATAACGAATTAAAGGCGAGGTTAATGGAAATTGGATATACTGCGAAAGATGCGGAACTATTGATAGAATTCTACCGAAACCTAAAGGCAGAGGAAGCGAGGGAATGGACAAAGAGCGAGATTAGGAATTTGCTTTACTATGGCTTAATAAACGAAACAGAAGCAAAAGTGATGCTGGAGCGTTTAGGATATTCGGAGGAAGATGCGAAACTCCTAATTGATTTATGGAAGGCTAAAATCACAGAGAAGGACATGCGAGAGACACAACGCTATATTAGGGATGCTTACGCTTTAGGACAGATAACACGGACAGAAGCGGAAGCACAGTTAAGACAGTGCGGATTAAGCGAAGATGTGATTAAGGTAGTTTTGGACAAAGAAGAGAAACGCAGGATGTCCTCACAACGCCTTCCTTCCGCTTCCACTATCGTTAAATGGCTTAAAATGGGTATCATCACAAAGGATGTCGCAATACGCCTACTTAAGCGTATAAATGTTGCGGATGATGTTATTGACTATTACATAAAGGAAGCAGAGGCGAGTTAAAATGGAAGAGGCAGAGAAAATTAAAGAACAGAAGGAAGCGGAGCGAAGATTTGTGGAGAGTAAGCATCAACTTATAGTAAAGACATGGCACTTACTCTCAAAACTGTCGGAAAGAACTAAATAATCACACTCGCATCTATATAGCCTCCATAGAATTCCACTGGAAATATATGCGAAAATGGTTTTAAGAGGCATAGCGGATAGTAGAGTGGTGATGGGGATGAGGGGAGACATAGATATGTTAGTGCGGAAGGCGTTAGCGAGAGACAGAGCGGAGGCAGAGAAAGCGAGGAAAGAGATAGTAAAGGGAGCAGTGGAGAGTGCGAGACATGTCGCAGATTTGGCGTTACATATAGCGGAGATGTATGGCTTCGCCATGTCAGGCATGGAGCAGAGAAACTTTGATTTGGTCGCAGATGTCTTGGCGAGAGCGAGAGAGTTAGTAGGACATTTGGAAAAGGCGGTAGAGGAGGAGAAGAAGTGGAGAGAAGCGTATTGGAAGGTTATAGGAGGTGAGATAGAGTAAAATGGAGACAGATGCGAAGATAAAGCGTTTGTTAGAACTATTGGCGGAGGAGAAGACATTAGGCGGACAATACTTCGGACACAAAGGACAGGCGAGAGTAGCGGACACACAGGCGAACTATTACGCAAAGGTTTTGGAATGGCACTCGCAAGAAATGTCAGAGGAGGAGAAGCAAAAGGCGTTGAGAGAACTGGAGAAAGCGTTATCACGCAGAGATTATCATGAGAAAATGGCGAAAGAAGCAAAGGAGAAATTGGACAAGGTGAGAGAGGAGATAAGGAAACTTATAGGTGGTGAGCAGTAATGTCGGAGGAGAAAGGCGTTTGCTACATGCGAAAGAGCAGGACAGGAAAGGCGGTGCGAATGGTGGATGGCGAGGTCGTTTATGTCGCATCTATTCGGAGCATAGAGCAATTCCTGCGAGGCGAGAGAGAATATGTCGCCTTCGCTAAATATCCTTACCGCAAAATCCCGCAGGAAGAGAGCGAAAGGGACTGCGTTTATACATACTGTCCGAAGTGCGAGGCAGGGCGAGTATTCCGCAAAGTCAGAGAGGATGCGTGGAAGTGCGAAGCGTGTGGAACAGAACTAACGACAGCACAGTTAATAGGTGAGATAAGGAGCATAGCGGAGGGGTATTAGGTGGTGGAAATGCGAATAGATAAAATTAAGGTCGTTAATCACACAGACGAAGGCATAACCGCAAGAATTACAATAAACATAAAACTCTGCGAAAGAACAATACCACCATACGATTATACAAAAATCATAAATCTCTTTGAGGAGAGGAATGCGGAAGTAGAGATGGTGGTGGAAATAGAAAGCGAGAAAGAAGGTGAGGAATGATGGAGCGAGAGATAACATATAAGAAAATCCGAAGCATCAAAGAACTGCGGGAGTTTATCAAAGAATGTCTCATAGAACACGCAGAAGCAAGGTCGCACGCATTTATGATACGGAATTTACATGCGGTATTCTATGAGCAGGGATGGATGGATGCTCTCAAAACGGTAAAGGATGTGATAAGCAAAGACGGACTGATGCTCTACCGTTACAAATTTGACATAGAAGAGCAGACAGAGAAAGAGCGAGAAAAGCATTATCAATAAGGGAGTGAGCGAAAATGGTTAATGCTGTGGAATGTAGATGGTCGGAGGAACAGGCGAGGGCGTTAATCACATTTCTCATAGCGGAGAAGAAACGACATGAGCGAGACATACATAACATAGAGCGAAGCATAGAGCGAATAAAGCGAGAGTTTAATTTTACGGAGGCAGACATAGCGAAGTGCGAAGAACTTGCGTGGTTATATGTCAATTTTTAGAGAGGAGGGATAGAAATGGAAGAAAATAAAATCCCCTCCTCTCCTCCTATTTTTTCGCATAAAAGATGGCATCACAGGCAGGGTTATCAACGATGCGTGGAGTATGTCGGAATTGACAAAAACGATGATTACTTTGGGCGAGGTTTTCCGCTATGTGCTGTGATAGAGTTTAAGCGAAGCATATACCGTTACGCTCCTCGCACCTATGAGATAGCGAAACTGCTCGCATCCTTGCGGTTACTATATGGCGAGGAATACATGGAAGAACTAAACGCATTAGCGGAAGTGGAATATCTCAAATTAAAGCGAGAGTTTGACAGATATAGGCAGATGCTCAAAGAGAAATTAGAGAAAGAGGAGCGAAAGAAGAAAGGTGAGCGAAGATGGCTTATTACTTTTGGGAGAGATTAGGCATCGTTAAGGGGGAGCAATACCGACAGTTATTAGAGAAGGCATTTAAACTCGGATGGTCGCAGAGAAAGACATTTTCGGAAGCGAGGCGTTTAGGCTTAGGATATGCGGAAGCATTAATGCGAGAAGATTGGCATCGTTTTAGTTATGTTGAGAGTGCGAGAACCTACACAGGTAAGTTAAAAGTCCATGATTTCTTTGATGGCGTGGTGTTAAAGTTAAGAGAAGAGCGTGGATGGTCGTGGAAGGAAATCAAAGAATTCTTAAAGGAACGCAAAGAACCTGCGAAATGGACACCAGAAACGAAGGCAAAAGAGAAGGTATTTAGGGAATACGCTAAAAAGGTTTTTCCCGAACTATATCCCGACTAAAGAAGAAGGTGAGATAGAATGCTCCCACAAACAGAACCGCATATTGACATTTCCAAATTAAGATGGCGAACACACAAATTACGCAAACTCACAAAGATGCCTAAAAATCATCCATGTGTTGGATGGGACACGGAGACATACAAAGGATATGCTCGCATCATAGCAAACTCACAGGGAAAGCATTTGTTTATAGAAGAGCAAAAAGTGTCAGCAGAAACTTTCTCACTCATTTTATCCTTCTTAACGCAGAAGCAATATGAGGGAACACACGGTTTCTTTTGGAACATAGATTTTGACTTTTACGCTATACTTAAATACGCAGGCAGAGATTTTGCGGAAGAATTGTATGAGAATGGAGAAGCAGAATTTGAGAATTACACCATCTCATACATTCCGAAAAAGGCATTTAGCATCAAAAAGGGACACAAAACTTATGATTTCTTTGATTTATATCAATTTTACAATACCTCTTTAGAAACCGCTTCGCAGAAATATTTAGGCGAAGGCAAACTCATAGATTTGGTGGATAGAACACGCCTTAACGATGATTTAACCTATTGGATGGAACACCACAGGACAATTGTAGAATATTGTATCAAGGACTGCGTTTTAACCCAAAGATTAGCGGAGAAATTAAGAGACACACTAAAGCATAACATAGGTTTCCTGCCTGACAAATACATATCAAAAGCGTATATAAGCAAGCAATACTTCCGAAGATATACAAATATCCCTGTCGCAAGAGATTTCCCCGAAATCGTTAATAAACTCGCTCTATTGAGTTACTTCGGAGGTCGTTTTGAGATTACGCAAAGAGGCAACATAGGCAGATGCTCGCTCATAGACATTAACTCCGCTTATCCCTATGCGATGACACAGTTAAAGGCATATCCGAAAGATGCGTGGATTAGAACAGATGGCATCAAATACGAAGACACACATGGCTTCTACAAAATCATCGTTAATACAAAGGATAACGCCTATATCACTCCTTTCCCGTTTAGATATAAAAGCAAAGTTATATTCCCGAAAGGCGAGTTTATCACTTATGCGACAAAAGAGGAAATCATAGCATTTGAGAATGAGTGTGATATTGAGATAATAGGCGGAGTAGAAGCGAAACCGCAAGGCGAATACTTCCTGCGAGATAAGATAAAGGAACTATATGAGTGGAAGAACCGAGCCAAGAACAACGAAATGGAATATATGTTAGTTAAAATCCTGCTCAATTCCTTATACGGAGCGTTTTATGAGAAACACAAATACAAAGACATTTACCTGACAGGCAAATTATTCTCTCCACCATACGCTTCTCTCATAACCGCTTTGGCACGCATTCTTCTCTATAAAGAAGCGAAGAGATATGGTCGCAGATTAGTAGGAATGGCAACAGACAGTTTATTAATTTACGGAAAACCTGACACTCCTCTAAACAAAGAGTTAGGTGGATGGTCGTTAGACACAGAAGGCGAAACCTATGTTTTAATGTCGGGAATTTACAAAATTGGAGACAAAATCCGAATGCGAGGAATAGCGTTTAAGCATGTAGATAGAATACGGACACCACACGGAGAATTTGAGGATATTTTCGCATACATAAAAGCATACCCACAATTACAAATATACAAAATCACACACGAAAGAGCATTAAAATTGGGTGAAGTCCTCACGCACACAAAACTTCGCACATGGGAGGATTTAAACATTTGGGTAGAAGTAGAACGAAGCATAGACATAAACGGAGACATTAAGCGAGAATGGCATGATTTATTTGAGAATGGAGAAGATTTCCTCTCACGCACAATTGACAGTAACCCGCTCAATATAAACGAACTATACGACTACATAGAAAACAACGAACCAGAAACAGAAATCCTCTCTATATTCTAATTATATCTCCATAGAACTATATAGGGGTGTTACGGGTGGGCGGGGGAGTAACACGATGGGGGGCGATGATTGG
>Ga0190309_1000525_pt1 | contig 10792 bp, 18 predicted proteins | sample 48700767_MG_FD_161656 | JGI IMG/M metagenome (GOLD analysis project Ga0190309, IMG submission 161656) | Hydrothermal vent sediment bacterial communities from Southern Trench, Guaymas Basin, Mexico - 4870-07-6-7_MG | ecosystem: Environmental > Aquatic > Marine > Hydrothermal vents > Sediment ... | reverse complement strand
GGGCCAATCATCCCCCCCCTACCCGCATACCTTCCCGCCAAAAAGTAACACGCCAACATAGTCTATATAGATTTCGCCGAAGGTATATAGCAAGGGTAAAATCAGGGTTTTAGACGGGTTTCTAAAGGGTGGAGAAGGGGCGAAAAAAGGGTGTTTTGGGCATGTTTTGAGTATGGGTAGACTGGGGAGGGGTATATATCGCAAAGTATTTATATAGATAAAAACAAAATCTATATAGGTCAAAATAGGTGATGCGAAAATGGTGGATATAGTGGAAAAGGCGGTTAAGAAGAGGAGTGAGCGTATAGCCGTCTCGGAAGCGTATTATAAAGAAGGTGTGTCAGCACCGACGAAGGACTGGCTTGAGCAATTTAAGAAGGCGAAAGACCGCAGAAACGCAGGTTTGAGGCGTGCTATGGAAGAGGGTTTGTTTGAGAAGGGAGCGGAGAGAGTTGGCACAGATGGTTGGCAAAAGGCGACACTCGCAAAAGCAGATAGGTGGCTTACGGGAGCAACAGCGGAAGAGGCAAATGAGAAGTATGCGGCTGCTATGCGTGATGTCGCAGAATGTATTGAGCGAGCAAGGAAGGTAGTGGAAGGTATGCCAACAACGACTGTTGAGCAGAGAGCGGAGAAGTCAAAACGCTTCCAAATAGAAATGGCGAAGTGTATGGAAGCGAAGAAGCGGGGGCGTTAGATTAGATTAAGGTAAAAAGGTGATGCGGAAATGGCACTCAAAGAGCCTTTTATGATTAAATCAGCAATTAATGTTGGAGCGGATACTGCGGTGGAGTTATCTGCGGATACTGGCGAGAGTTTTCTCATAAAGGATGTTATAGTAAAGGACAGTGATGATGAGTATGTTGTTTTGGAAATTGACAAAACAACGGTAGGTTTCTTTAGGGTAGATATTGGGAAGGCAGGTTCGCATTTAGCGCCTAATATAGCGTTTGCGAACAGGGATGCGAAGTTCTGCGGTATGAGAGCGAGCAGGTCAATTACTTTGCTTAATTACATGATAGAAAAAGGGTGGATGACGGGTTATCCCGTTGGTGAGGGTCAGACATTTAGAGTTAAGCCATACACATCAGGTAAAAAGTTAGGAAATGTTTTTATAGTGTATGAGAAATATGACGCAGGCGATATAAAGAAAGACATGGCAAACGGCTCGGAAGCGACGGAGTATTTGTTTGTTAATTACGGTATGACGGAAAGTGATTTAACGGCTGCGGGGGATTATGAGGTTAATACTGTAAGAACGGCGAAAGAATTTATTGACTTTCCTTTCGGAGATGCTGTGCCTGCCAAGCATGAGGTAGATATTCTCGCTATTTGTGCGACAGAGGCTTTGGACTGGGACGCATCAGACACATACACATATACAAAATATCTAAAGTTGTTTAAGGGTCGCAGAGTTCTGTTTGATGATGACAGAAACGGTTTGCTGTTTTACTATCCGCCGTCGTGGGCAACGGCTGTGGGGACTTATGTCGGTAAGGGTATGAGTGTTCTCGGTAATTACTCAGATAAGGACAGGCGAGAGCCGCTTGTCTTACCGACGCCTTTACATTTCGTCGCAGGCGACGAACTTAAAGTATATATTACGGCGGGACAAGGAGATAATTCTGCGGTTTTGGGAAGGGCGTTTGTGGAAGTTGCGATAATAGAGAAGGTTAAGATAACAGAGTAAAGGAGGTGTAAGAGAAAATGGTGATATACAATAAGGGGATAAGTAACGGAACGAGCAGCGACGAAGGTAACACAGTATTGGAAATTACATCAACGGCGGAGGAGAAGAAGAAGGTGCGACGGTTGATTATAACGGATGTTAATACAAAACCTGTGGTATTAGATGTATGGCTGGAGCGGGAGAGGATATGTGAGAGCATACCGCTTGAGGTCGCAAATGATATAGCACCCGAAAGGGTTATAGACTTAGATGTGGAGATACCTGTTGGGCAAACGCTCAAGTTTGTTCTTAAACCACAGAATAGTGGTGAGCAAGGGAGTATAGACGGTTGGGTAGAGTATGAGGTTATAGGTTAAGTGTAAGGGTGATAGAGAGACATGCGAGAGCATGGAAGAAGGCGGAAGTTTGAGGGAGGCACGGGGCGAGAGGTTAGAGAAGCGAGGGTAGATGTTGTTTTACAAAGGGTAGAGGAGGAAATAGGCGAGGAGATAAAAGCATATCCTCAACATGTTCGCAGGTTTGGTGTAAATAATATTTTCCAGCGGACTTTTGCTTACCTATTAGGGTGGAAAACAAACGGCAAGCCGATAAAGTTAAGTGCTACTTCGGGAGGTTTGCTTCGGGTCGCTGTGGGTGGAGCGGGGTTTGAGCAAATAGACACGCTTACAGGAACAGCAGGCGTTAATTGGTCAGCCGCACTTGCTTTTCTATGGACGCCAAATCGCATACGCTTTGAGGCGTTGGATTATCCTTATTTGGCGAAACTTTCGCCAGACGGGGTAACATGGACCGACGAGGTATATATTGATAGCGACATGCCTCGTGATTTTGATATTAATGCTCGTTATATTAAGGTAAGAAGGTATGGTGGAACAGATGCGAAATATTTTATAATGGGAATGCGGTAAAAGGAGGGTGAGAGGAAATGGTGGTTGTGATAAAGGAGGAAGATGCGGGGAAGATAATAAGGGCGTTTAACTTAAAGCGGAGGATTAGGGAGTTAGAAAAGCAGATAGGTGAGTTACAACGGAGGAAGGCGGAATTAGAAGTGGAGTATGAGGATTTAGGTGTTGAGATAGAATAGGAAGGTGGGAGAGTATGGCTCTCAAAGGAAATTTGTTGTATAATGGAGATTTTGAGACAGGGACGACGGAAGGCTGGCTTGTAGGACCGTTCGGGTTAAGGGGAGAATATACATTAGAGGCGTTTGATGCTGATGTTTATGAGGGAAGTTATTCGGGGAAATTGATAGGAACGGCTAATTATGCTCAAGGATATATAATGTATGATAAAGTCTGTTCTTTTGAGGAATACGAAGCGTTTTTATATTTCTTATCAGTAAAAATGGTAACAGGATTTTATGCTACCGCATATTTGTATGGTTTAGATGATAAAGGGAATTTAGTTAAGCATGACTGGCTGGGATATAATAATGAGAGTGGCGAGTGGAGAACATTCCAAGCATTAGTAAGGGGATTTGGACAAGCGACGCATTTCGCAGTTGGATGTTTATTAGTCGGTGTTACTAATCCTAATATATTTGTTATTGATGGTGCGAAGTTAATACCGCTCAAAAGTGTAAAATCACACGAATTAGTGGAGGACAGGACTTTTGAGAATGTGACGACAACAAAAGAATGGTATAGTATTTTAGCATGTTTGGGTAGATGTAAATTAAGGTCAATAGTAAGGACGGAGAATGTATCAGGAAGTTCTCCTACTTTAGACATTAACATAAACATAGGGCTTTTCGGTAAGCATTACACATGCTATTCGTTAAAGCATTCGCAATTTACAGGAGAGGATTTTGAGGAGAAAACAATTGACTTACCCGAGGTATGCTGGATAGGCATAAAATACACATTAGGAGGAAGTTCGCCTTCGTTTGATATACATCATCATTTACGTGTGGAAGCGTATTAGCGAAGGTGAGCAGTGAGCATGGAGATAACGAAGAAAATTGAGAAAATGGAAAAGGAAATAGTAGAAGTGCGAAAAGAATTGGAGGAGATAAAGGAAAGTTTGGCGAGGGTAGAGGAGAGTGTCAATTGGATTAAGAGAATACTCCAATGGCTATTTGGCGTTTTTGGGTTTATTCTTGGATTTATAATTACGCTATTATAACGGTAAAGGTGAGAGAGACATGGGTATTTTTGATATATGGAGCAGTTGGACGGACTGGCTCGGAGATTGGTGGGACGCATTTAAGGACAAAATTTGGGACATTAAAAACGAGTTATGGGGTTGGGTAGATGATATAGCGAAGTATTGGGTAGAGAGAGCAGACATGTTTTTTGATATTCTAAAGCATACATGGACAGAGGTAGAGGATTTAGTAGAGAATGCGAAAACTTATGCGGATGATATAGTTACTGACGCAATTCTTAAAGTGGATAGTTGGATACAAACTTTTGGAGAAAGTGTTGCGGAATTATGGAATAGATTAGAACCTTACTTCTCCTCAATTATAGCACCAATTGAGAATGCTTTGGACACTATACAAAACATAAAAATACCCTCATTAGAAGATTTTAAGAATTGGGCGGATAAACAATTAGATAACATACTCAATTGGGACATACCGCTCCTAAATCAGTCGGTAAAGGATTTATGGACGGAAGCGGACAAGATTTGGGATTTTATTTGGGGTATTCCCGATGAGATTTGGAATATCTTAAGAGAGGGGTGGAATGGTGTTGTTGGATTTATTTTGGGGAAAGGCGAGGAGTTTGTAGATGCGTTATTAAGTATTGATTTACCTTTGGATGATTTTATATCTCGGATAAGAGAAGATGTAGAGAAGGAGATGGAAGAAGAGGAGGAGCGGAAAGGGTGATGCGGAATGCTTCTTAAGGATATGATAAAGGAGGTTGTGGATATTGTAACGCTTCCCGTCAAAGAGGTTGCGAAGAGGGTAAAGGAAGCGGGTGCGGAAATAGCGAGCAAAATCAAAGAAAGTATGGAAGATGCTTTTGCGAAGGGATTTGAGTTCTTCTTTCCCGAATTTTTGGAGAGATTAAAGGTAGAGATAGCGAAAGAGAGTATAAAAGAAGAAATATTCCAAACCGAAGAAGTAAAGGAAGCGGTGCGTAAGTTAAAGGATAAGTGGAAGAAAAGTCCGCAAACGCCTTCGGATATAGCACATGATATTTTAGATATTATTGTAGGGAAGGCGTCAAAAGTCCAATTGGAAGCAATAACGGGTGTTGAGTTTGGAGCGGACACACCTATAAGCCAAAAGGTATTTGACCAAGTTGCTATAATCACAGATATTTGTTTGTTATCAAATATTCTACAAATTGTAGGCGAGATATTATCATTAGGTCAAATTGACACATTAGGTAAGGAGATAAGAGAATATTTGGATTATTCGGGATTAAGTCAATTGGTTGGATATGGTTATGGTATGTTGTTATCTTCGGTGCTATCACCGCTCATAGCAAAAGAGATAAATGCGAAACTTACACCCGAATTACCAACGGTAACGGAAGCATTAAGGATGTATTATAGGGGTATTCTTTCGGAAGAAGATTTTAAAACGGTTATGAGAAAGTTAGGATTTAACGACACATACATAAATGCTCTCAAACAAGATTATTTATATTACCCAACACCAAGCGACTTTATTCGCTTCTCGGTGCGAGAAGTATTTACTGACGATAAAGAAACTTTGGAAGCATTAAGAGCGGAATTTCCCGACGAAATTGTAGAGCATGCGAGGAAAGCGGGTATGGATAAAGATGTCTTAATGTGGTATTGGATGTCGCACTGGGAATTACCATCACCATCACAAGTATATGAGATGCTCCACCGCTTACATCCCGAAGTGCTAAAAGTAAGAGGTAAGGCGTATGAGAGCATGGGTTTGGATGTAAGCAAATTACAAACAACGCTTGACACCGTTAAACAATATCTCAAACAAGCGGACTATGATAAAAGGTGGAGAGAAAGGTTGGTCGCTATATCTTACGCACCGCTAACGAGAGTGGATTTGAGAAGAATTTATGAGTTAGGTTTAATAGGCGACGAAGAGTTATTGGCGAGATTAATGGAAATAGGATATACAAAGAAAGATGCGGAGTTAATGGTAGAATTTTACAAAACCTTTAGGCAGGAAGAAGTTCGGTTATGGACTAAAACCGAAATTAGAAATCTCTTATATTACGGTTTGGTAAATGATGCGGAAGCAGTTGTATTACTCAAACGCATAGGTTACACGGAAGAGGACGCTAAAACATTAGTAGAGTTATGGAAGGCGAAATTAGCGGAGAAAGATATGCGAGAAATACAAAAGTATGTGAGAGATGCGTATGCTTTAGGAGAGATAACGAGAGCGGAAGCGGAGAAGAAGTTGCGTAATATCGGCTTGAGTGAGGAAACAATAAATATTGTTTTAGATAAAGAGGATGCTCGCAGGTTAAGTAGTGTAAAACTACCTTCCGCTTCCACAGTTGTAAAGTGGCTTAAGAATGGTATAATAACCGAAAGCGAAGCGAAGAAGATATTGGAAGAGATTAATATAAAGAAGGATTACATACCGTATTATATAGCGGAAGCGAAGGCGGGTTAAAATGCCAACCGAAAAGGCGGGAGGAGAGTGGAAGAAGGAAGCGGAAAGGCGAGAAAGAGGGGAACACTTCTTAAAGATGCGATTATACAAACTCGTTACAATAGTAGAGCGGAAATCTAAATAGATAACTCGCAGAATTATATAACTATATATTTCTCCACTGGAAATATATGCGAAAAGAATTTAAAGAGGGGTATCTTACATTATATCGGTGATGTGGAAGATGCGGGACATACGGGAGATAATAAGGGCGACAAATCTGCGGAGCAGGGAGGACATAGCGAGGGCGAAGGAAGAGATAAAACACATAATCACTGCGAAGGCGGACTATGTGCGAGATTTGGCGAGGTTATGCGAGCAGAATGCGGAAGTGATGCTTTCCGCATTACAACACGGAGACATAAAAACCGCAGGAAGAATGTGCGACATAGTAGTGTGGGAAGCGAACAACCTCATAACGAAAGGTATTGACTTGAGAAGAGATATTGAGGAAGCGGAGAAAATTTGGGAGGCGTTTTAAAATGAGCGAAGGGGAGAAGAACAAAGCGGAGCGGTTGGTGGAGTTACTAAAGGAAGAGCAGACATGGAGAGGTCGCTATTACGGACATAGTGGACAGGCGAAGGTCGCATTCGCAGAAATTGACTACTGCGAGAGAATGCTTATTGACGACGAAGTCCAAAACGACGAAGAGATGCGAAGGTATTGGGAGCGGAAGCGAGAAAAAGCGATAGCGAGAAGGAAATATCATTTGAGCATGGCAAACGAAGCGAGAGAGAAATTAGAAGAAATTAGGGCGGAGATAAAGAAGATAATGAGGAGGAGGTAAAAATGAGCGAAGAAAGAAGGTATGTATATATGCGAAGGACGCAGAGCGGAAACGGAGTGCGAATGCGGGACGGAGAAATCGTTTATGTCGCTTCCATACGCAGTTTGGAAGCATTCTTACACGGAGAGCGAGAGTTTGTTGCGTTTATGCGGTTTCCTTACCGACAAATACCCAACGAAAACGCAGAGCGGAACATACTCTATACCTATTGCGACAAATGCGGAGGTGGTCGCTTCTTCCGAAAAGTCGGAGAAGACAAGTGGAAGTGCGAGACATGTGGAACAGAGCGAACAACGACAGAGTTAATAGAGAAGATGCGGAGCATTTTAGAGACAGATTAGGTGATGGAAATGATATTAAACAAAGAAGAAATAGCGGTGATAAATCGCACAGACAAAGAAATGCGAGTAACAGTAGTAGTGGAAGTGGAGTATGCGACATACAACCTTCCTTCGTTTGAGCAAAGAGTATATGATGATTACAATAACCCGAAGAAGCGAAGAATAAAGGTGATATTGGACGAAGAGGAAAAAGGTGAGGAATGATGGAGCGAGAGATAATATATAAGAAAATACGGAAAGCAAACGAGTTACGGGAGTTTATCACAGATGCGTTAATTGAGCATGCGGAAAGGCGAGCATCCGCACTTATACAACAAAACATCAACCTTTTCTACTATGAGCAGGGTTTCCTTGACGCACTTAAGACAGTAAGAGATTTGCTTTCTAAAGAAGGACTACTAATGTATAGATATGTCTATGAGGAGAAGCGAGAACGAGAAGAGGACGAAAATAGAGACACCTTTTGAGGAGGTAAGCGAAAATGGTTGATGCTTGCGAATGCGTTTGGACGAAGGAGCAAGCAAAATCACTTCTTGTATTTCTCATAGCGGAGAGAGAACGACATAGAAAGGATTTACATGGCATAGAAGAAAAAATAAAGCAATTACGGGAAGACTACAACATTAGCGACAACGAATACAGGAAGTGCGAGGAAGAAGCGAGACTATTTTATTATTTTTGAGGAGGAGAGAGAGAAATGGACAGAAACAAAATCTCCTCTTCTCCTCCTTTATTTTTCCACAAACGCTGTTCGCACAGGCGAGGTTATCAAAAGTGTGTCAAATATATAGGTATAGACAAAAACGACGAAAGATTTGGGAGAGGATTTCCGCTATGTGCTGTGATAAAGTTTAGAATACCCGTCCATCGTTACACTCCTCGCACACAGGAAATAGCGAAGTTATTAGCGACACTTCGCATACTATACGGAGAAGAGTATATGGAAGAATTGCTCGCTTTGGCGGAGGTAGAATATCTTAAAATGAGGAGGGAGCAAAAATGGCATATACATTTTGGGGAAAACTCGGATTAACTAAAGGCGAACAATACTTACGCCTAATGGAGAAAGCACAGAAATTAGGTTGGTCGTTTAATGAGTTACAAAGGAAAGCGATGCGAGAAGGATTAAGTTACCGCAGAGCAGACATGTTGGACGATTGGCGACGCTTCTCATTTGTGAGCAGAGCGAGAACCTATGAGGGAAAACTTACGCAACATGTATTCTATGAGGAAGTAGTTAAGCGATTACACGACGAAAAAGGTTGGTCGTGGAAAGAAATCAAAGAATTCTTAAATGAGCGCAAGCAGCCAGAAAAATGGACGCCAGAGACAAAAGTAAAAGAAAGAATTTACAAATCTTATTTGAGCGAAGCATTACCCGAAAAGGCGGACACTTAAACGTAGGTGATTATCATGGACATACCCGAAAACGAACCGCATGTAGATTTAGATAAAATTGTTTGGCGTAAGCGTCCATTACGCACCTTAACAGGAAAGGTAAAAAATCATGATATAGTCGGTTGGGACACCGAAACTTATAAAGGTTATGCTCGCTTAATAGCAAACTCCACAGGTCAATATATCATAATTGAGGAGCAGAGGGTAAGCGAAGAAGCATTTACTCGCATATTACAATTCTTAACGAGGAAGACATGGAGAGGAACACACGGGTTTTTTTGGAACATAGATTATGATTTCTTCGCTATACTCAAATACGCAGGCGAGGACTTCGCCAAAGAGTTATATGAGAATGGAGAAGCGATTTGGGGAGATTACAAAATATCATACATACCGAAGAAAGCATTTACAATACAAAGAGGACATAAAACGCATGATTTCTTTGACCTATATCAATTTTACAATACCGCATTAGAAACCGCATCGCAGAAATATTTAGGCGAAGGTAAATTGACAGAGTTAATAGACAGGACTAAACTTAACGATGATTTTAAACTGTGGAAGGAAAGGGAGCGGGAGATTATAGAGTATTGTATTAAGGACTGCGAACTTACCGCAAGGTTGGGTATTTTGCTCAAAGACACCCTTAAATACAATATAGGATTTATACCGACAAAATACATATCAAAAGCATACATAAGCAAAGAATACTTCCGCAGACACACAACAATACCGACAGCACCGAATTTCCCGCCAATAGTTAATAAACTCGCTCTACTCGCATATTTCGGAGGGAGGTTTGAGGTAACACAGAGGGGAAATATTGGCGAGTGTGTGTTGTTGGACATAAATAGCAGTTACCCTTATGCGATGACTTTTCTTAAAGCATACCCAAAGGATGCGTGGAGGAGAAGCGACCAAATCAAATATGAGAACACACACGGATTTTACAAAATCAAAGTCAATACTAAAGATAACGCATTTATAACACCCTTCCCGTTTAGGTTTAGAGGAAGGGTTATTTATCCGAAAGGCGAATTTATCACATACGCAACAAAAGAGGAGATATTAGCGTATGAGCAGGACTGCGACATAGAAATATTAGGTGGAGTGGAAGCGAAAGGCGACGGAGATTATTTCTTAAAGGATGTTGTTGAGCATTTGTATGAGTGGAAGCGAAGAGCGAAAGGTAAAGACATGGAGTATATGCTCGTTAAGATAATCTTAAACTCCATATATGGAGCGTTTTATGAGAAGCAAAAGCGAGGAGACATATATTTGACAGGCAAGTTATTTTCTCCTCCATACGCAACACTCATAACTGCTATTGGACGCATAAACCTATATAAAGAAGCGAAGAAATACGGTAAGAGAATAATTGGCATGGCAACCGACAGTTTGCTTATTTACGGGAAGCATAACACTCCCTTAAGCAAAGATTTAGGCGGTTGGTCGGAGGAGTTAAGCGGTCAAACCTTTGTTCTAATGAGTGGTATATACAAAATAGCAAATAAAATAAGGATGCGAGGTATAGCGGTAAGGCGTGTTGGCAAAATCTTAACTCCGCATGGAGAGTTTGAGGATATTTTCGCATACATACGCAGTTACCCGAAATTAACACAATATAAGATTACACATGAGCGACCTGTCAAACTCGGAGAAGTTTTGACACATACGAAAACTCGCAAGTGGGAAGATTTAAATATCTGGGCGAAGGTAGAACGCACCATAGACATAAATGGAGATATAAAGAGAGAATGGGATGACCTATTTATAAATGGCGAAGATTTCTTATCTCGCAGTATATCATCAAAGCCTATAGACATAAACGAGTTATATACATATGTTAAGGAGAATAATAGAGAAATAAAGGGTGATAAATAGGCGAGGCGAAATCTATATAGACTATGTTGGCGTGTTACTTTTTGGCGGGAAGGTATGCGGGTAGGGGGGGGATGATTGGCCC
>Ga0190309_1000523_pt1 | contig 10810 bp, 8 predicted proteins | sample 48700767_MG_FD_161656 | JGI IMG/M metagenome (GOLD analysis project Ga0190309, IMG submission 161656) | Hydrothermal vent sediment bacterial communities from Southern Trench, Guaymas Basin, Mexico - 4870-07-6-7_MG | ecosystem: Environmental > Aquatic > Marine > Hydrothermal vents > Sediment ... | reverse complement strand
GGCTCTGAGCAAACCTTAAGAAAGATCCTTAGAGGGGAAGCCGTCGACTTGAGCCTGCCGCTGAAGATCTCCTTCCTAGCGATGATCCTTATCGCCGACCTACTATTTTTTCTCTTCTTCGGCGTATATTATCCTGAGACTCTCGAGACTCTTCTCCAATGGCTACCTTGGGAGAACAACGTGGAGAAAGCGCTACTGATAATCTTTGGGCTGATAATCGCCGTGTCGACTTCGACGGGGATCATCTATATCTTGGTGAAGAACCTGATGAAAACGAGTGATAAAGGGTAAGAGGGCTGAAGATGAGAAACGCTACTGAAGGTAAGGCGAATCTCAAACGCGATCTTGTTGTTGGGAAGACTCTTCCAGAGATAGCGGTTAACCTCTCCGCCGCGTTACTCATCTGGCTCTTCGGAGTTCTGGTCTTTATACCCATCGCGTTGGGGATAGACCCGGCGGGGTTACTCTTGCCCTGCAGCTTGATAATCCTTCTGGGTTTCTCCTTCTTCCTCTTCAAGGCTTCGAGAGGGTTGAGGGACGTGTTGGATGCGGCTTCGGAGGTCTTGGCTTACAAGTGGGTTCGGAGGAGAAGGAGGAGCCGTCTGGAGGAGGTGGAGCGGAAGGTTAGGGCCGCGTTGTACTCCGCGACGATCGTGATCTTCTATCTGCTTTATTCTCCTCTGCTTGCGGGAATCCACCCGTCGATAAACGGTGTAACCGCGATCCTCATCATTCTGGGAGTTCTCTCAATACTGTTTAGAGGGTTGGCTGGAGAATAGGCGGAGCCCTTCTATCCCTTCATCTCCTCCCTAGTCCTGAACTTGGGTTTATATTTAAAGCATCCGTAGTCGCCCGTTGTGCATGAGAGGCAGAGCTCGTCTACCGGTATGCCTATGCCCTCGCTTAAGCCTTCTACATCGTTGTAGCCTAGAGTCTTAACGCCTACCTCCTTCCCAACCAGTTCATTTATCTCTTCAAGCGAGCACTTGCCCTTACACACCTTGTAGGCGAGGAGCTCCTCTTGGGTTGGGAAGTCTATGCCCGCGTAGCAGGGATAGATTATCGGCGGGAACGTTAGGAGCAGGGAGACCTCCTTGGCCGCCTTGAGCTTAGACTTCACGATTATCTTGGAGCTCGTCCCCCGGACTATACTGTCGTCTATCAGGATTACACGCTTCCCCTCTATAACCTTCTTTATGGGAGTTATGTTGAGGACTACCTCCTCGCGTTTCTCCGGCTCTATGAAGCTCCGCCAGCTTCCCTTTCTCCGGTAACGATCCTTCATCAAGCCTTCCTCGAAAGGTATGCCTGAATGTTCCGAGTATCCTAGGGCGGCCGGCCTAGCCGAGTCTGGAACGGGGATGACAACGTCTCCGTCTATGGGATACTTCTCGGCGAGTATATGTCCCATCCTCTTCCTAGCGTAGTAGACGTTGACACCCTCGATGTAGCTACTTGGATGCGCGAAGTATGTGAATTCGAAGGGGCAGTAAGCGTGCCTCTCGGCCTCCGCGAACCTGTACTCCTCAACCCCATCCTTGCTAATCTTCAGGAGCTCGCCGGGCTGAACATCCCGGATGAGTTCGGCGCCAAGCCGGTCGAGCGCGCAGCTCTCCGAGGCCACGATGTACGATGAGGTCTCCTCCTGCCATCCTAAACAGAGGGGCCTGAACCCCTTCTCGTCTCTAGCGGCGATCAGCTCCCCCTTAGAGGTTAAGATTACGATGGAGAAGGAGCCGTTGAGGTAGGGATTGAGAGCTCTTAGCCCTTCAGCCCATCCTAGACCCGCCTTCAGGTTTTGGTGAAGCCCGAGGCCCATAAGTTCCGTGTCCGTCATGTTTGGGGGCGGGGAGAGCCCTCTTTCCGTAAGGTTTCGGATGAGATACTCTCTGTCGAGTGTTCCGTTATGGGCTATGCAGAATCCTTCGGACCCTCCTATCTTCAGCGGATGGGCGTTCCGCAGGGTTGACTTAGCCGTAGTTGAGTACCTTACGTGGCCTATTCCAACGTTGGCGTTCACCTTGAAGAGAGCCTTATATTCTCCTTCGGTGACTTGGGAGACGATGCCCAACCTCTTGAAGGGCTCGCGGTTGGGGACGGCTATCCCCCAAGACTCTTGCCCTCTATGCTGGAGAGCTTCCAGTCCGGAGATGATCATGGGAACTACGTTGTAGCCTTCTAGGGAGAATATACCTATGACCCCGCAGTGCTCCCTCATCATAGCTCCACCAGACTCTTCACCACATTAAAAGTTTTTGGAAAAAATAAAGGGTTACCCTAAAGTAGGATCTTCAGCTCATCTATGGCTCGGAGAACCCTCCTTCCCCGCTCCGTTATCCGGAAATACTTCCTCTTCTCTTTGCTGTACGTTGTTGTGAGCCCCTTCCTATCCAAGTCGTTTAGGTGCTGGTAAACGGCGACCCTCGTCATGGTTTTACCCAAGGCTTTCCATATCTCGTACCCGTAGGCGTCCCTCTGGCTTAGAATCCTGAGAATCCTCTCCTTCGTGCTGAGCTCAGCGCCGAGCGCCGCTGTCTTTCTCTTCTTAGCTAGGGCTTGGAGAACATCTGTGGCTTTCAACCCGCTTCCCGTTATTAGACAGACAACCCTGTCCTTTGGGTCTAGCATTCCACTGTCCCGTATTCTCTTCAGAGCGGCTATCGTCGCTGAGCTAGCAGGCTCGGCGAATATGCCTTCCAGTTTAGCTATAGCTTGTTCGGCTTGGAATATCTCCTTGTCGGAGACTGAGAGGGCCGTCCCATCCGATTCTTTTATGGCTTTGATGGCCATCTCCAGCTGGAGGGGCTTCCTGACGAGTATGCCCACCGCGTGGGTTAGGGGCTTACCTGACCTTCTACCCTTATAGTCTCTAACCTTTAGGTAAGAGTCTATTATGGGTGAGCATCCCTCAGCTTGGACGCCTATCATCCTCGGCGTCGAGTCTATCCTACCCATCTCTTTGAGTTCCCTGAAGCCTTTCCAGATCGAGTAGATAGTTCCGCCGCTTCCCATAGGGACTATGAACCAGTCTGGAACCCCTATCTGCTCCGAAACCTCGTATGATATGGTCTTCTGAGCCTCGAGGGTTAGAGGGTTGAGTTCAGGCGTAGCTTGATACCATCCGGTCTCGGACGCCAGTCTCTCAGCCTCCTCTATGGACTTGTCCACCGTTTCGCCGCACTCCTCGATCACGGCGTCGTATACGAGCATCTGGGCGAGCTTACCAACATCCATTATCTTCGGGATCAGAACGTGGCAGACGAGCCCGTACTTGGCGCAGTACGCGGCCAGAGAAGCCCCCATATTCCCGTTGGTGGCGCAGATCAAGGTTTCGTAGTTCAGGTCTATAGCGTTGGAGAGGAGGAGGGCCGCGCTTCTGTCCCTGAAGGAGCCCGTCGGGTTCCGCGTCTCATCCTTGAGGAGGAGGCTCCTCAAATCCATCCGGTCGGCTAGACGGCTTACAACGTGAAGCGGGGTTCCCCCTTCATTCATCGTCACAAGGTTCTTTACCTCGGGGAGGAGGCTACGGTACCTCCAGAAGGTGAGGGGGCCGCTTAACTTGGCGGCCCTCAACCTCTCAGGTCTCATCCTGTACTCGAGTAGGCCGCCGCACACTGGACACTTATACTTGGGTGGATAAGGCTCAACCACGCTTTCGCAGTCGATGCATACAAGGAGGCTCATCCGAACCATCCACTAAAAATATCCTTTTTCAACCCTTTTAATAGTACTCCTGAGGGTTAAAGATGTTAAAGGTTTAGTGTCGCTCGGTGAAGTTTAAGCGCTCTAAAGCGCATAACTTATCTACCTCGCATCTAATACATCCTTTGGATTCGATAGCCATGTCCCGTTGTAGTCGATGCGGGTTTAAGATACCTGAAGATGAAGAGGCCAGGTTCTGTCCCAACTGCGGAGCCCCTCTAAGGCTGGTTGTTCAGCCCCCAACATACGCGGAGACGTTAACCCTTGAAGATCGGCTTCCTAAAGTCTCTATGTCGAAACGTTTTATGCTTGTGGCGGTCTTCTTCGCCGTCGGTTTCGCCTCGACTATTGCGGGTGCTCTCTCAAGCATGGACAGTTCAGAAGCTCAGATGATTCTCCGCGAGACCGAGAATGTAAGGAACATAATCCTCAACGCTCCAGAGATAGGTGTAGCGGTGATCTTCGGTAACAACTTGATACACTGCCTCTTCATGTTTGTTCCGGTGCTGGGAATCGTCCATGGGGTATACGTGCTCTACTCAACTGGGAGAGTTCTGGCAGCTCTGGGGGCGCTCCATGGAGGCAACCCGCTCCTTCTCCTACTCTCCGTGATGGTCTTCCCACACGCTGTTATGGAGTATGTGGCCTACAGCCTAGCCCTCTCGGAGAGCTTCTGGATCACGTACACCGCGGCGAAGGGAGGCTTGAAGGCTCTCAAACAAGAACTGAATAGTGCGCCTAAGATGATAACGGCCTCAACGGTCATCCTCTTGTTGGCCGCGGTCGTAGAGGTGCTGATTCTGCTCCAAGCCTAGTACTTCACTTCATAGATGAGTATGAGCGCGTAATAGGCGTTGTTCACGGCTTCACCCTTCGAGTAGTACACGAGTTTGAAATGTTTATTGAAGATCTCAAAGTTCTGGTAGACTTCCCAGTACTGGCTTTGAACGTATTGGGAGTCGGGAACCTTCCTGTACTTGCCGTAGGTCATCATCAAGTAGAGAGTCGTGTTCTTCCCGTAGCTGCTCCACTCCCAGTAAGACCGCCCCCCAGAAAAGACGTCTCGACCGAACTTGGTCTCGTTGAGGCCCGCTATCCTTATCATCCACTTGAACTTCCCAGCCTCGCCGTAGGGTAGGTCCCACCCGTCCTTGGTGATCGACGTGAAGACAAGGACGTGGGTTACGTTGTATCTTTTGAGTATCTTGATCGACTCATTCACGGGGGACATGAACATCTTCGCTATCTGCTCTATCTGGGTCCAGTTGAAGGTCTGGTTGTCGGCTAGAGAGGTCTTGTTACCGATCGTCGTTATCCAGTAACCGTAGTCCCACCAGCTGGCTACCACGGTTGGCCCGTATGGAGGTGAAGGGGGAAGCTCCTCTCTCATCCACGCTAGAGCCTCAAACCAGTCGGTGACCGTCGAGGACGGTTTGACGGGGAGGCTCGCCGCCGCTATCGTGACGGGTGAGTAGGCTTGAGAGAAGACTCTCGGACCTTGAGCTCTCGGCCCCATCATGAAGTCCGTCCCTATTACAAAGTTGAAAACGAGGAGAAGGAAGATCACGAGTACAGCTGCTCCGCTGAACTCCTTTCCCAGACGCGGCCTAAAGCGGGCTCTCCGTTTCGTCGGCGCGGTCTTCTCTTTCAACAGAACTATGAAGGGCCTCACCAGCCGGACTACGGCTAGGGCCCAGAGGAGGCTAACGGCTGGAGCCAAGATGAGGGTAAGCCTGATCATGGTGCTGGCGAAGTAGAGAGCTGTCAACCCGTATATGATCAGGAAGATTCCCCTCCGGGTTCCCATCTGAACCGCGAAGAAAATTCCTAAAGGCAGGAAGAGAACGCCGACTCCCAAGTCGTAGTAGAAGGTAGCCCAAGCCGACGGCTTATGCTCAGCAACCGACTCGAACAGGGGATAGGAAGACCTCAAGAAAGGGTTCAATGTTGAAATGAATTTTGCCTTGAGAGGTTTAACGTAGCCCATGCTCCAAAGTAGAGCGAACGCAACGACGGATAGAGCGATTATACCTCCGATACAGATCACCTTGAGCCTCCGGGTTCTTATACGGCTGTAGGCTTCGAATATGCACATTAGTAGGAGAACTCCGTAGACGGGCATGAGAGTTGCTTCCCGCAGAAATTCGAAGCCGAGTTTCGGGACATTAACGCATATGAAGAGGGTTAAGCCGAAGGTTACGCCGTAACTGACGAGTAGCTTAGTTGAGTATTGGCGCATCAGCAACAAAACTAAGGCAAAGAGCGCGGTCATCGCGATCGGATAACGGGCGGCCCCCCAAGAAGCCGTTATGTAGCCTAGGGACAAGCCGGAAGCCACGGAGTATAAAAGGCTCTTCTTGAAAGAGACCTTCTCCTCCACGGCTCTTAAAAAGAAGATCATGAAGAGGATTATCCCGAAGATTCCAACGGTCTCGTCGTCGAAGAACCCTAGGGAAGTTCTCCCTATGTAGGACGGGTTCAAGGCCAAAAATAGGGCTGAGAAGAGGCCTACGGCCTCTCCGCCTATATCTTTACCTAGGAAGTATATGGCTAGACATGAAATCGTTCCCATGGCTACGGGAAAGACTACGCAGAAGTTGAAGACCGGGTCGGAGAGGAGCGGGTCAAGCGTCGGGGGAAGGACTATCCGTATCCCTAAGGCGTCCAAGATCATGTATAGGGTTGCAGCTGTGAAGGGAAGCCCGGGGAACGAGAGGCGGGCTACATTCCTCCCATAAGGGTACCATCCCATGAAGTCGTGCCATGAAGTCCAAGATGCAAAGCCGTTCTCCACGATGAACTTTGTTAATCGGTACTGGTAGTATGGGTCGAACTCGGAGAGGTAGAAGGCCCACCTTATGGGGAGGAGCCTGACGGTCATGGCTATGAGCAACGTGAGGAGGAGAGCCGTCCAGCGGAGGAGAGCCTCATGGGAAACCTCAAACCGGAGAGCCGAAAGGGCTTTAATGCCCTCTATAATCCGGTCTCCCCTAAACCACCTCTTGAGGCTGTTAGACAACCTTTTGAACGCCATCTGGGAATCCTCCTCAAAGGGTTAGGAGACCTTTTTTATTTAGTTTATGGTGTCTCACGGGTGACGGTTGGCAGGTGAGTGATCCTCAAACCGGCCGGGTTCACCTTAATGCTCTCTTAGGTTTTTTGAAGGGAAGAATCTCGATTTTATGGGGGATGAGGGAGAGTTTCCTGCCGCATTTCGGGCACTTGCCGTTGTTAGCTTGAATAACTTCGTCGGGGGTCTTCAGTTCTATCCCCTCATATAGGATGGCTCCACACTCTTTACAGAGAACTCGCTGAGGCATGTGGCTTCCCTCCAATATTTTTGGATAAACGCTCCTAATAAAGGTGAGGACTGGGATAACTGTTATATTGGCGGGAGAGTTATCGATAAGGGTAAACTTGGCTATTGTTGGAAGACCCCCTCTTGTAGGCTGGTCGAGATGACTCAAGGGTTGGGCGGGAAGACTATATTAATACTCTGTGAGAAGCCGGACGCCGCGGCTCGTCTAGCTAAGGCGCTCAACGAGGCTGGTAAGGTTCGGGAGAAGAAGCTTAACGGGGTTCCCTACTATGAATCTTCAAGGAACGGGGACAGGCTCATAATAATCTCGGCTTTAGGCCACCTATATACGGTTGCCCCAAAGGTTAAAGACCGCGACGTATACCCGGTCTTCGACTTCTACTGGGCTCCAAGGTACGAGGTTGAGAGGAACTCAGGTCAGACCAAGAAGTGGATAGAGGCCATCTCCAAGCTCTCAAAGGACGCCCAAGAGTATGTGCTTGCTACCGACTATGATATAGAAGGAGCCACTATAGGCTACACCGTGCTCAAGTACGCTTGTGGAGGTAAGGACGCCGAGGCTAAGAGGATGAAGTTCTCCACCTTAACCGCCGATGAGCTGAGAAAGTCCTACGAGGAGATGTTGCCCCACATAGAGTTCTCAACGGCTGAGGCCGGGATGTGCCGCCACCTCATCGATGCCCTCTACGGGATAAACCTCTCAAGAGCCATGACTACCGCCGCGAAGCGCTGGAGCGGACGGTACGCAACGATCAGCACGGGCCGGGTTCAAGGCCCGACGCTTAAGTTCCTAGTTGAGAGGGAGAAGGAGATAAACACTTTCGTCCCGACGCCCTACTGGACCGTCAAGGCAATCATCCAGATCGGAGGGTCAACATACGAGGCTGAGTACGAGAAGAAGGCGATCTGGAACCTGGAGGAGGCCAACTCCATAGTTAAAGCTTGTTCTGGAAAACTCGGCACAGTAACTAGGGTCGACGTGAGGAAGACTAAGCAGAAGCCTCCCACCCCCTTCGACTTGAGCTCCCTACAGACCGAGGCGTACAGCCTCTTCAAGTATACTCCTAGAAGAACTAGCAACATAGCCGAGAGGCTCTACTTGGAGGCTCTAATTTCTTATCCTAGAACCTCCAGCCAGAAGCTCCCTCCAGCCATAGGGTACAGAAACATATTGGAGGCTCTGGGCAGACATCCCTCCTACAAGGGCTTGACGTCCGATCTCTTGGAGCGCGGCGACTTGGTGCCGAACGAGGGAGCGAAGAGCGATCCGGCTCACCCAGCCATCTACCCCACGGGGAACATGCCTGAGAGGGTTTTAAGCGAGCCGGAGAGGAGACTCTGGGATCTTATAGTTAGGAGGTTTATGGCGGTCTTCGGGGAGCCAGCCATAAGGCAGAGCGTTAAGGTAACCGTGGAGATAGGAGGCCACATTTTCTACTTGAGGGGAAGACAGATAGTAGAGGAGGGGTGGATGCGCTTCTACAAGCCATACGTGAGGTTCGAGGACGTTCTTCTCCCCCAGATTGAGGAGGGGGAGAAGGTTAAAGTCGAGAGGGTTGTTCGAGAGGACAAGTTCACAAAGCCTCCTCCTCGCTACAACCCCAGTAGCCTCCTTAAGAGGATGGAGAAGGAAGGGATAGGAACAAAAGCGACAAGAGCCGACATAATAGAGACGCTCTACAAAAGAGGCTACATCTCCGGGGAGAGCATAGTCGTCTCTAACCTAGGCTTCGACGTGATCGAGATTCTCAGCGGATACTGCCCCCAAGTGATCTCCGTCGACTTCACAAGGGACCTAGAGGAGAAGATGGAGATGATCCAGATTGGCTCTGAGAAGATGGAGAGCGTGGTCAACAGAGCGATCAGACACCTCAAACCAGTATTGGGGACGCTTAAGAGCCGAGAGACCGAGATAGGAAAAGCCCTGAGCGAGTCGATAAGGAAGACGCGGATGGATGAACGGATCGTTGGGCAGTGTCCGGTCTGCGGAACGGGTAAACTCTTGATTCTCCGGTCTAGGAGAACGAAGAAACGCTTCATCGGATGCACAAACTTCTTTAAGGGTCTCTGTAAGGCTTCGTTCCCACTACCCCAGAAGGGCACCCTCAAACCCTTAAGAAAAAACTGCAAGCTCTGCGGTTGGCCTCTCATCCAAGTTAGGAGCAGAGGAAGACGACCTTGGAACCTATGTTTCAATCCGGAATGCCCGTCTAAAGAGAGGGTGAAGCAAGGGTGAAATGTGAGATATGTGGCAGAAGGGCTGAGAGCCGGTTTTGTGAACTACACAAGAAGGCTGAAGAAAACCTTCGAGAGAAGTACAAAGAATGGAAGAAAGCCATGAACATATGCTGGGAGGAGTATCTCAGAGAGGTTCTGAAGAACCCTATGACCGGCCTCTGGGTTAAGGAGGTAGCCCGCGTCCTGCTGGCCTCCCCGGAGGGAAAGGAAGCGTCCTCCACACAGAAGAAAGTTTAAATCGCCTCCATCTCATCTATTGAGTGATAAGCGGAGGACCTAGATCCTTGAAGAAGACCCGCGCCGGAAGGAGAATAACGTCTCTAAAGTACACGGGCCGCGGCATACATAAGAGCTTGTCGAGGCTGAGGGTGCCAACCACACTTGTAGCTATACTATTGGTCGGGTTATCGATCTTCCTTCTAGGGGGAGGCGTATACGACATAATCTCGAACCCGATCTCCATAATCCCCATGCCGGGTAGGCTGATCGCCGTCTACCCCTACTACATACATGAGCAGACCCTCACAGCCAGCATAGGGGTTATGATTCTCTACGCCGTCGGAACAGCTGGGTTCATAATGCTCTATGAGGGAACCAAGTACGTTCGGAAACCCCGTCAAGCCTCGATCCTAATCTTAGTCGGGATAACGCTCATAGTGCTGGCCTTCATCTTCATGGAAGCCCTCCTCCACCTGAAGATTCATCCGAGCTAAACTTTAACCTCGCAACCTCAAGGTTGAGAACCTATTTATCTGGCCTCCTCAATTTAAGAGTAGGCTTGGAACCCTTGGGAACGCCCTGAATCCAGACTGGAAGGAGAGTAGACTCTATGAGGACTATTGAGTGGAGGGACGGGGTCGTCGTCACGATAGATCAGACGAGACTCCCAAACGAAGAGGTCTTCTTGGAGCTGAAGAGCGTCCAAGAGGTTGCTTCAGCCATAAAAGAGATGAAGGTGAGGGGTGCGCCTCTGATCGGCGTAACAGCTGCTTACGGCCTAGCCTTAGCGGCCTACCACTCTAAGGCCAAGACCCGTGAGAGCCTCCTGAAGGAACTCGAGGCCTCCGCAAACGTTATCCGGGCGACGAGGCCTACGGCCGTAAACCTCTTCTGGGCGGTAGATAGGGTTCTCAAAAGAGCTCATGAAACCGTTGGGGACCATGAGGCTGTCAGGAGAGCCGTGATAGAGGAGGCGAACCGCATGGCCGACGAGGACGTGGAGGTCAACAGGAGGATCGGGAGGAACGGCTCCAGACTCCTCAAAGACGGCGACACGGTTTTAACACACTGCAACGCCGGAAGCCTCGCAACGGTCGATTACGGGACAGCCTTAGCGGTGATAAGATCCGCCTGGGAAGAGGGCAAGCGTGTAAGCGTAATCGCGGATGAGACGAGGCCTAAGCTCCAGGGAGCCCGCTTAACGGCGTACGAGCTCATGCGGGACGGCATACCCGTCACCCTCATAACGGACAGTATGGTCGGCTACGTTATGGCGGAGGGGCTAGTCGACAAGGTTATCGTCGGAGCCGACCGCGTCGTTCAGGACGCTGT
>Ga0190309_1000518_pt1 | contig 10832 bp, 20 predicted proteins | sample 48700767_MG_FD_161656 | JGI IMG/M metagenome (GOLD analysis project Ga0190309, IMG submission 161656) | Hydrothermal vent sediment bacterial communities from Southern Trench, Guaymas Basin, Mexico - 4870-07-6-7_MG | ecosystem: Environmental > Aquatic > Marine > Hydrothermal vents > Sediment ... | reverse complement strand
ATGTGTAAAAATCGGTTTAGAAATCAGAGGTATTGAGGTTTTACTAAAATCACTCGTGCTCATTAGATGAGCATCAAAACCCCTAAAACTACTCTTTTACAGTGGGTGAGCACCATGTTGCGATCTCGCTACCTACATATATCCCCTATATTTCCTATAGTATTGAGTGCTTTTGATTGAGCATCAAATCCACTAAAAAGAGGTCATTTGATGGAGCTGAGTGTGGTTTATCGAGCATCACTACTCGGATTGAGAGGTCTTGGAGCACTTTTTGAGAAACCTCATAGGTTCATCTTGAATGATGACCTCCATTATAGGTTCTTTAAATACCACCTACGCATCAGGTTGTTAGGGTTTTGGAGGTTACTTGTAACTTACTAACCATAATTTACAAATTACTATCCGTAAGATAGTGATAGTCCACACCTTACCCTTGACCTCCCCTATAGGTTCTTTAAATATTACCTATACTTTAGGTTACTATGGTTTTAGGGTTTTCTTGAAAGTTACCCTGAATAACTTATAAGTTATCCCCAATAACAATTGGTAGTAATTCTTAAATCATAAGTGGTTTAATAAGGGTTAGGTAGTTGGACGTATGCTCAGGTATTTAGCTGATGCACTAGCGGAATTGGAGGAGAAGGGGAGGGAAATAGCCTTCCATAGGGATAATCCCGACTACGTGGAGAGGACGGGGGAGTGGGTGGATAGGGTATATAGTGTACTGGATAGGTTGGATCATTACTTCCGCTCAGTGGGTAGGAAGGAGTTCAGTAGTGTACACGATTTCGTTAGGGAGTTGAAGAGGTACATAGAGCTACCCTATGAGGATATGACTACAAAAATACAATTCAAGGAAGTTATAGAGAAGTGCATCGAAGAGGGTAGAGCACCTAAAGACTGTACTGTCCCTCGTGGTTTCGTTAGGAGGATGGATTTCATTAATGAGTCATCGAGGTCGTGTACCGGGGTAAAATGCACCTACCTCGCTGGTTTTATCGAACCCTATACCCTCTCGGCATGGACTAATGATTACACGGCGTGCATCCACAGGCTCGTAGAGCAATTGAGGAATCTCACGAGAGGGGTGAAGGAGAGGGGGTGGAAGTATATTATCTATGAGGATGCCAGCCCGGAGACTGAGAGGTTAGTGAAGGCGTGGGCTGAGGCGGTGGAGGAATTCTGGAAGCGGGGTAAGTATAATGAGAGTGATTACAGATCTCTCTTCGGGTACGCTTTTAGGGATAAGGTTGAGATAACGGTTGGTGATGCTCCTAGACACAGGACTCATATCTACATAGAGGATGGGAGGGTTGAGTACTACGATAGGGATAAGTATGTCAATAGGATCATGTACGAGCTCCTCTCTGAGTACGCCGACTGTGCGTGTAGGCTAGAGCACGATGGGGTGTTCTGTACTGATTGTGATCTCGAAAGGGCGGTAAGGATAATAGCCGGTGCTACGAGCTGTGATCATCGATTGCAGGAAAAGGGTCTATTTAAAAAGGAGAAGGTAGAGGAGGAGCTCATAGATCTCTTAATAGATGAATTGAAGGATATATTGGAAACAGCTCTAGGAGTTCCTTATCAACCCCTGCTCTAACGGTAGCCTAAAGTACTTAGTCCTCTTCTTACCCACCTCTACACACTCGATAGCCCCTTCCTTCACGAGCTCATCTACGAGTATGAGCACCCGCCAGTAGCTCAGCCCCGTACCCCTAGCGATATCTGATCTAGTCGCCCTCCTCGCCCTCTCTAGGTATTTTATAATCTTCTCTTTTTCCTCCATCTCCACCCAGTTCTATTGACTCAGTAAAGGTAAATAACACATGGTAGGAGAGGTGTATGAAAGTATTAGTATAAGCTCCAACATCTTTTTATTTTATTTTCCCGTATATAGTAGTAAGGGATGTTTATGGAGAGGGAAGAGGAGAAGGTAGGTTTTAGGAGGAATAAGACACTCACTATAAGGTGGGATAGGGAGCTTGTGAGTGTGATCAAGTATGCGATGAGGGTATTCAAAACGAGGAAGATGGCGACAGCGGCTAGGCAGGCACTAAAGGATTGGTATTTCATGAGGAAGAGGGGAACGCTTAAGGGTGCGGGTGAGGTACTAAGGGAGGTTAAGTTGCTCATAACGGCAGTCGAGGAGCTGAGGAGGGAGGTGGTAATGCTCAGAGAGGCGGTAGAAGAGCATCTAAGGGAGCATGAAAAAGTTAGGGTCGGGGTAAAGGGGGGGGGGGGGGGTGGGAAGGACATCTGGGCTGTTATAGAGGAGAGGGTTAAGGAGGGGAAGAGGTAGTGGATGTCCCGGTATTCTTAGGGATGCTACTCACGGGATGGGTAGTCTCGTATACCCTTAGGGTTTTCAAGAAGTTCTTACTCGTATTCCTCGGTGTCCAGATGATAATCCTCCTCTCATTTGAGAGGTGGGGGCTGATCACGATAAACTATGGGAATATAGCCCACTTCATCCAGAGGCTCATGGAGTTCGATATCGGGGTTATATTCTCAACCCTACCCTACGTAGCGCCGTTTCTAGTGGGTTTTGTAGTCGGGATATTCTTTCCTAAATCGATACAAATTAAACGTAGGAAGTATCTAAGAGTAGGGGAGTAGGGGATGAGGCGCAGGGGGTATGCCAAGAGGAAATACCTGACCTCATGCCGATCCGATGAGTTCCTCTCTAAGGATAAGGTAGAGGGTATAGTGTCCAAGATAGTGAGGCTACTGAAGGGTAGTAGGGGGAGGGTGCATACACTCAATAGACTGCTTGTTGAATTCGGTTTTAGGTATTACAGTCCTCAGGCATTCCACTTCCTCAGAGAGAGCTTAAAGAAGAAGGGGGTAGTGGTAAAGAAGGTATCCAACAAGAGGTATATAGTAGTACTTGAGGAGTGAGGAGAGAAAAAATATTTATTAAAAACCACCGCAAGAAAACTCCCTACTGAAGTAGGGAGTAGGTCACTTCAACATCCAGACTAACGCTTTACCGCCTCTCCTACACTCGACCTTCCCTTCACTGCGGAGGAGCTTAAGCGAATAATAGGCCATAGATAGGGTGCAGTCTAATATATCAGCTATCTTGGAAGTGGTGAGGGGTCTCTTCTGTAGCAGGGCTAGGATCTCTTCCTTCCTTTCTATTACCTTTTTCGTGGGTGCTTTTGGCATATTTTTCTCCCGATATACTATACTAAGACTAATATATAAGTCTTATTTATTCATTAGTTGTTTTTACATGTGTAAAAATAGGAGATAGGGTAGAAAAAAGAAATCAGTAGAGTACGTCATCTTCGCATGTAGCACACTCTTCCTCTTCCCTATCCCTCTCCCTCAACCTCCTCGCTATGTCCCTCACTATCCTCTCCTCTTCCTCCTCCCATTCCCTTCTCCTGCTTCCCCACCAGCTCAATATCGACACCCATATCTTTTAGTGTTCTCTCTATTAAAACATTTATGAGCCCCTCAACGAGTATCTGCCTATAGTACCGGATCCTATCAGATACATACGACAGCTCACCTATCCTCTCCAACAACCCCCTCGCTTCCTTATAGTCCTTCCCGTCTACAGCCTCAGTATACTCCCTAGCCAACTTCTGGCACGTTTCGAGGAGGTGTTCTTCCGCACAGAGTAGGTGTTTTACAGCACACCAGTACTCAGCTACTAGAGCCCGTTCCCTAATACCCTTAACTGACACTAACCTTTGAGCCAACATCAATTTTAGGACAATTACAAATTTAAAAAGATATACAAAAGCATTTATATTTGGTCGATTGTATTAAAGGGGTATCCTCACTATGTTGGAACCAAGACCACGAGAGGAGCTAACCGAGAAGTTAAAGAAGATTATAGAGGAAGGTGAGAAAGAGCTTAGGAAAAAGGGTCTCGTGAAGTTGTTAAAACAAACCCGAAAGCTCTTTTATCATGGGGACGGAGATGTGTATCCACAGGAGAGGGTTATGGTCTTTGTTTGCTTCGAAGCGGCCATACCAGAGCATGTAAAGAGACTTGGGTACACGGTAAGGGAAGCTGAGCCTTGGATAGAAGTTGCTCCTTATATTGGAATAGCAAATTACTCTGAAGCTGGGTTATGGATGAGTAGGGGATACATGGAGAGCAAGAACTGTGTATACGTCGGAGACTACCCCGTAGGATCCCTCCTAGAACAGGTTGATCCAAGAGCAACAGTAAGGTTCTACGGCACCTCCGCCTACGGGTTCGGGAGAGGAAGAGAGGGAGAACCAGTACCTATACGGGAGGTAAAGAAAAAAGTCCTAAGATACTGAACTTTTTCTACATTACTTATGGGTATATAATACGTTTTAGCCTTAACATATTCTCAAAATGCTCCACCAATTCCTTAAACTCCTCTATTCTCAACGTTACTGATAGTGATATGCCATCCTCCCTATCGATTGTTAAAATAACTACATCATTAAGGAACTCTACATCCACATCTCCATAGGGAGGGAGTCCCGGCATATTTTTCTCCCGATATACTATACTAAGACTAATATATAAGTCTTATTTATTCATTAGTTGTTTTTACATGTGTAAAAATGGACTAATAGTTAGTTAATAGTTAGTTATCAGCATAACCTTCATGTACGATCTCTTAGAGTTTAAATTAACTGTAGAGGCGCTTCGGAACACCCTAGCTATATGTACTCTAAACTTATTCTCCCTACACCACTTCTCGATAAAGGGGAGGTAGTTCTGTTTTAACAACCACTTACCCCTTACGGTTTCAAGTAGGCTCAAGAGATCCATGTAATCATCTTCCCCGAAACTGGTATCATAGAAATCGCCATGTGGTTTTTCTGTCGAAAAGTAGAGGTGGGGAGGATCTAGGTAGAAGAAAGTAAGCTCACTATCATACCTCTTAATACACTCTCTGAAGTCTAAGTTCTCTATTACTACGTTTTGTAGGCGCTTATGGACGAGGCTTAGAGTACCGTGTATTTTCTGAAAGAAGGAAAATGCCAGATTTCTAACCTTACTAGTCCTAAACCCAGCTCTCGTACCTAAATTTCCATTAAACGCCATACTCATAAGGGAGAAGTACCTTACCGCCCTCTCCACTCTATCTAACTCCCTAAACCCAGTCTTCCGAAACTCGAGGAAGAGGTCGTAGTACATTTCTCTTGAGTAGAGCAACCACTTACACCTCTCTAAGAATGCCCTATACTCCTCTCTAACAACCCTAAACAGGTTTACTAGATTACCATCTATATCATTATAGACCTCTACCTTAGAAGGGGGTTTATTCAGGAGGAGGGGAGCCGCTCCTCCAAAAACCTCGACATAGCACTTATGTGGGGGAAAGAGCTTAGCTAGGAAGGGGAGGAGGTAGTAATCCCCACCCATGTAGCTATGCAGATTGAGCCGGGGTTTGTGAAGGGGAACCTCTAGGTAGAGACCCCCATCCTTCAAAAGCCTACCGATTTTATGGGTTCTAGTCCACCTATTCGTCTTCTGATTATAGTGCCTAACGTACCATCCATTCTTCTGATCATAATACAACTTACCGAGCTCTCCACACTTAGGGCATTTTACGAGTAAGCTCCCCCCTCTCCTCCCCATTTTCTCAATATTCCAGCTCAAACTCCCCCTCCTAGTATAGGATTGTGTATATTTATCTATTACTCAGCAACCAGTGTATACTTACCTATCCTATAGTTAGCATAGAAGGAGTACTTTCCCGTACTCCTATACCATTCCCCCTCCCTCCCCCTCCTCACGGCCACATTCCTCCTATACCGAAGGAGTACCCGGTGGGGTTTAAGAGTTTCCATGATCATCCTATCGAGTGAGGGGAGGTAGTGGTGTTTCAGCAACCACTTACCCTTCACTCTTGAGAGTATTTCGAGGAGATCCATGAAGTCCTCCTCAGTAAACCGATCCGTAGCCTCGTAGAAATCCCTCTCTTTTTCAGAGCTCAGGAATACGTGGGGAGGGTCTAGGTAGAAGAACGTGTACTCGCTATCATATTTCCTAATGCACTCTCTGAAGTCTAGGCACTCTATACAGACATTCTTAAGCCTCTCATGGATGAGGTTGATACCCTTCAGGGCATTAAAGAAAGCTCGTGGTACGTTTGATTTCGGCCCCGCAGAGAACCCACTCCCCCTCTTACCCCCCACCGTAGCCCAGTGCACGTAGTAGAGGGCTACTGCCCTCTCTACATCGTCCTCAAAGTCCCTCCTCTTGAGCTTTTCTATGAACTTGTAGTACAGCTCACGGGAGTACACTAGGTACTTAGTCCTCCTGAGGAACTCCTGAAAGGTCTTACGGTTCCTCACGACTTCAAATAGGTTCACTAGGTCTCCATCTATATCATTATAGACCTCTACCTTAGAGGGGGTCTTGGTCAGGAGGAGTTTTGCAGAACCCCCGAAAACCTCTACATAGCACCTATGCGGGGGCATCATCTTCAATAGAAACCTCACTATCGTACTATCAGCCCCCGGAAAGCGTATAAACGTGGGGAGCTTCTCGGGATAAGGGAGAACCTCGATAGGGTCATCGGGGTCGACTTCATGTGATCCCCTAACAACTTTCAACTCTCCTTCATAATTGAGTAGTGAGTGCTCGGCAATCTTCCTCTTACCCACTAAGTCCACCCTATGGACAACTCTGGGGGCTCCCCTCCATATCACTAGATAGCCCGGCCTACCACACTTCGGGCATATAACGTAGAGTCCCCTTATGGGGTACCTATATACACGCCTACTTTCCTTCCGCTTGAGAACCGGTGCTACCATTACCCTCCCTATAATATACGAAACGGTTAGTTAAAAAGATATGGAAAATTTTAAATCTACTACGAGTTCGCTAAAGTAGAGGGAGGAGGAAATACCTCAAGAGTAGGATATTAGAATAGGATATTAGTTTTTTATTTTTCCGTTTTTACACATGTAAAAATCAGAAGTATAGTACCGCATCGGAAGTAAATGTTACACTTATATAACCCTTCACCCATCTCAAGCACGGTGGAATATGGACATAGTTCAGGTGAGGAACTACCTAGCGAGGAACCGCTTCCATGTAATACCGACTGATGTCCACGCCGATGCCGAAACCGTAACCGGGGTAAAGAGGGTGGGTGAGATCACTATACGGGTTACTTCTGAAAGGAAAAAGAAGGACATAGAGATAGCAGTATACCCCCACACCCGACTCAACATCAAGACTACATTCACTACTAGCGTTAAGAGTATTGATGAGATAGAGAAGGGTATAGAAAAACTAATGGACAAGATGGCGAGGTACCTAAGAGCACTCGAAGACATAACATCGCTTCTGAGGGACATGGGCTTCAGGGAGAGTGTGAACACCATAGGCGTCTGGAAGGGAGAGGATAAAACCATCTTCATCAGTATTGATGAACTGCACCCCTATAGGATAGAAGTTGCCATTCATATCCACATGGGCTTAAGGGATCTTGGGAGATTAAAGAAGCTCCTAGAGGTGATCATGAGTGTTTGAAAAAGGTAACAAGGGAAAACTGGGGAGGATTACTGCAATCTACCTTATTATCTCGACTAAATATGCATTCAAAACCGGCGACACGTTAGTCTTCGACAGAGGGAAGGTGAGGAGGGAACTGGGGATCACAGGGCGGCAGGAAAGGTACTACCTGAGCTTTCTCGAAAAAGAGGGGTATCTGAGATGCATCCCCCAGAAAAGCGGAGGGAAAATCCACGTACTGTACGCATATACTGAGAAATCTCTCTCATTCTTCAGAGAGATTAGGGATGCACTAACTAAAGTAGTGGGGTGAGTGTGATGGAAGGGTATACCCTGAAGATCAAGACTGCAAACCTCCTCTTAAACCTGATCAAGCCAAAGGATAGAATGTTCTCGGTGATTAATAGGACTTGGAACCCTGTTACCGGCTGTATGCACTATTGTGTATACTGCTGGGCTAGGAGATTAGCGGAGACTAGGCTAAGGAGGATCTCTAGGTATAGGAGGGGTTTTGTACCGAGGTTTAACAGGTGGGAATTTAGAGTACGCTTCAAAAGTGGAGAGTTCGTATTCGTCTCGGATATGGGTGATCTATTCGGGTCTTGGGTGCCTAGAGAGTGGGTGTTTAGAGTGTTGAGGTATATAGCGAGATATCAAAAGACGCACTTCCTCTTCCTAACGAAAAACCCCGGTAGGTACTATGAGTTCTTAGAGTACTTTCCGAGTAACTGCTTCCTCGGAGCCACAATAGAGACCAATAGGGATGACCTGTATAGAGAGTACAAGATATCAAAAGCCCCCCTCCCATCTTCGAGGTATAGGGCTATGGCTGGGCTCGACTGGGATAAGAAGTTCATCTCAATAGAACCAATCTTGGACTTCGATATAGAGGAGTTCGTAGGCTGGATCAAGGAAATAGATCCACTAATAGTCTATGTAGGCTATGATAACTACAATAACAAGCTACCGGAGCCGAGTCTCAGTAAAACCCTAGAACTGATCGAGAAACTCGAAGAGCATACACTTGTCCTCAGAAAAACGATTAGAGAGGGGAGGGTTATTGAAGAACGATGAGAGAGTGATAGATTTTCAGAAGGTAGTGGAGGTGCTAAAGAGGGAAAAGGTCAAGGAGAGTATTATTTGGGACATAGTGAGTGAGGTAGCATTTCACGGCTACCACCGGGCAACCGAGATAGTACTCGAACTAACAGACTCTGATAGGGAATCGGAGATATGGAAGGGGCTATCGTATGTCGCAAAGATGAGAAAGCGTATGGGAAGGGAAGTATTCGATAGATACTTTATGATAGATGGAGAGTATATTATATAATCCCTATAGTTGTTTTTTAATATACTTGTACTCTATCCGTGCTACTCCTCTAAACGCTCAGATTCCTCTTTCACAATATAACGGTAGTCCTCTTTAGCCCTTTCCTTGTCCTTAGTCAGCAGGAACCCAAAGTAACCGCTGGCTGATGCCGCATCCATCTCCTCATGGACGACCATGTAGAAGTTCCCTATCTCAGGGTGGTAACAGACATAAAGTCCTACAGATTCGGAGAAATCGGGGGGTCTACTAAAGTCCGTAAAATTCAGTTCCTTACATATATTGTCCCTAGCCCATTCAATAGCCTCAAGAGTAATACTTTCAACCTCCCAATCCTCCTTATCCCGAAGCTCTGGAACTTTCTCCTTGACTCTTCTTACGAAGTCCTCGAAGTGCTCTGGTGAGAGGGGATTACCAGAACTCGTACTGTAATTACCGGGCAGTAATCTTTTTATGATGTCTACGTATGAGACCATTCTACCACCTTTTACAATATCTCTTACGGTATTTAAACTTTCGTCCTCCCTCATCTACTAGGAACGGTATCAATAATCGATTCTGCAGACTTAAACTTAGTGATTACGTCTACCACCCATTTTCCCAAGTCGGTGAGAGAGGGGAGAGAGGGCGTGTCTACTATATACCTCCCCCTCCAAAACATCCTAAACCTACCCCTTATGAACCCCCTCTGCCTTAAGATCGTCAAGTTCTTATAGAAGAAATCCTTGTTCTCCTCTCTCAGCTCCTTTAACATCTTGAGATCATAATCGTTGAGAGCCTTGAGTATTTCATACTGATTATGGGAGACCACGATCCTCTCCCCATCAGTACTTAGGAAATAGCACCTACTACCCTTAGTAATCTGCAGTCTATCTCCTTCCCCATAGGCTATAGTAAACTTTAGCTTTTTCATTACCTTACCACACCCATTAATTATAGTAAGGTTGTGATATAAAAATATACGGTAGAGATGAGTGGAAATCAAACCCATAGAAAACAATAAAAGGTAAGAAACTTAATACTACCGGGGGTATAATGTCCACAAGGTTTGAACTGATCGAGGCTGAAGAAGTCGAGAAGTTTAAGAAAAGCCTTGAAGAGCGGCTTCCATCTCTCCTCTCTGAAAAAGTATCCAAGTACTTTGAGGAGATAACGGATCCAGATCGAATACTAGCTTGGCTCAGGAGGAGGCGTGAACTGGGTCGTCTCGTAACCGAGGTCGCACTCAACCCAACCTATAGGGAAATGTGGAGGAGAGAGTACACCAAGTGCCTAAGACGTGGTGGTCATCCCGACTACTGCCATACTATCGCCACGAATACTACCATAGACAGGTTTCTCGAGAGGGAGGAAAAGGAAATAACCAAACTAGTCAAGGCATACTTGGTAGATAATATTAAGGACATGACATTAAAACATTTAGGAATCCTTATAAAATAAGTACCCCTTAATGTGTAAAGTTTTTTGATAAGGAGAAGAGCTAGACCTAGTCATGGAAAGTATATTCCTGATATCATAAGCCGCTATCTCTCAATCAATCTCATCTATTTTGAATGTTTCCCCTTATAAGGCAAAAATTCGAAGAAGCAGTGAGAGTCATGACAGACAAGAAACTATTGAGGAGAGAAATAATAAGACTACTCGGAAGTAACATCGATGGATGTTCTTTCACTGAGATAATAGAAAAACTACAAGCGAACATAGAAATTGATGATATGATAATTATAGATGAAAAACCCACCTCAGCGACAGTATATAGTGTACTTCTAGAACTATTTAAGGATGGAATAGTACTCTTCGAACCTGAGACTCAAAAATACTACCTATCAAGACTAGCGGAAGTATTATAGACACTTGAGAGGGAGATAGTAACCGACAGAAAAAGATTATAAAGTTTTTCTCTTATAAAATAAGGTGGAAATATGGTAGCTATAAGGAAGATAGAGGCTCGAGGGAGGTACAGTAGGAGTGGGAGGACTTACTTTGTGAGGAGGATAAAAATCGTTACCGAATCGAACAAGCACGTATACGAGT
>Ga0190309_1000515_pt1 | contig 10877 bp, 9 predicted proteins | sample 48700767_MG_FD_161656 | JGI IMG/M metagenome (GOLD analysis project Ga0190309, IMG submission 161656) | Hydrothermal vent sediment bacterial communities from Southern Trench, Guaymas Basin, Mexico - 4870-07-6-7_MG | ecosystem: Environmental > Aquatic > Marine > Hydrothermal vents > Sediment ... | reverse complement strand
TTCCTTCAGGGCCGCGATCTCCTCCCCGAGGTTCACGTCCAGGGTGGGCTCGCCGTCGGGGACGAAGGTCAAGTAGTCGATCCGTTCTCCGCCCCTGCGGAGCTCCTCCACCCGCTCCCGCACCGCCTGTATGAGCTCCTCCGGTTTGTAAAAGGCCCGGCGCTCGATCTCCATCCTCAGGGTGCGCCCGAGTTGACAGTAAACGCAGGAGTAGGAACAGATCTTGGGAGGGATGTTGTTTATGCCCAAAGACCTTCCCAGCCTGCGCGATGGAACCGGCCCGAAGACGTTCAAACTCCCCCCTTTCCCCAAAGCCGCCGCTCGATCCCGGCCACCCAGAGGCGGCCCGCCAACGTAATGGCCATAACGACCACCGCCAGGGCAGCCGTCACCTCCACCCCCAGGGTATCGCGGAAGGAGAAGAGGACCACCCCCACGGTCTCCGTCCCGCGCGTGTGGAGCATGAGGGAAAGGGGGATCTCCCGCAAGGCCATGAGGAAGACCAGGATCCAGCCCGCCAGGACCTCCTTCCCGAGGAGCGGGAGGAGGACCCTCCGCAACCCCTGAAGCCGCGAGGCGCCCATCGTCCAGGCCGCCTCCTCGAGCTCCCCCTCCACGGTCCGCAGTCCCCCGCTTACGGTCAGCAAGGCGATGGGGGTGAAGGCCACGGTGTAGGCCAGGACGATGATCCACGGGGTGTTGTAGAGGGCAAGTGGCGGACGGGTGAAGGCCAGGATGAGGGCCAGGGCCAGGACCGGGCCGGGGACGGCAAGGGGCAGGGCCGCCACCAGCTCCAGGGCCCTGCGGCCGCAGAGCCGCGTTCGCTCCGCGAGGTACCCGATCCCCAGCGCAAGCAAGGTGCTGATGCCGGCGGCGAGGCCGGCGAAGGCGAGGCTGTTGCGGATCGCCCGCACCACCAGCGGGTTACGGAAAAGCTCCAAGTAATTCGCCGGGGCGAGGTTCCCCGGTCTTAAGGGAAGCCCCCAGGCCCGCACGAGCGAGGTCCCCACCAGGGAAAGGAGCGGAAGCAGCGCCACCACGGCCGCGAACGCCAGAGCCAAGAACCCCACCGGCACCCTCAGGGCCCCGAGCTCCATAGCCCGGGCCCGCCCGCCCTCGGCCCTGACCCCGCCATCCGCGTTCCCCAAAAGGGAACGCCGCAGGAAGAAAGCGCCGCCCGAAAGGGCTAAAAGCACTGACGAAAGGGCACAGGCGCCTTTCACGTCGTAGTGGGAGAGGGCGGAGTAGACCAAGGTCACCAGAAGGTAGCGACGCCGGGGGAGCCCAAGCTCCGCCGCCACGGCGAAACAGCTCAGGGAGTGCATGAAAACCAAAAGCCCGCCGGAAAGCAGCGCCGGGAGGATCATGGGCAGGACGACCTTGACGAGGACCTTCCCCCTTCCCGCGCCCGAGAGGGCCGCCTCCTCCTCGTACACGGGATCCAGCCGCAGGAGCGCCCCCTCCGTGGCCCAGAAAACAAGCGGATAGAGGTAAAGGCCCATCACCACCGCGATCCCAGACAGAGAGTAGATCTCGATCGGGGGATGCGCGAGCCCGAATGCCCTCATGAGCAAAAGGTTCAGCCAGCCGGAATGGCCAAGGGCTTGAATCCAGCCCAGCGTGCCGATGTAGGGAGGGGTGGCGAAGGTAAGGAAGACCATGGCCCTGAGGACCCGCTTGCCGGGGATATCGGACCGGGCGGCGAGCCAGGCGAGGGTCGCCCCCGAAACCAGGGAGAGGAGCGTAGTCGTGGCCCCAACGAGCAGGGTATTCCGCAGGGCCTCCCATCCCAACGGATTCCACAGGAGGCCCCGGTAGGGCCCGAGGGTGGGGCGGCCGGGGAGGCCGAAGCCCTTGAGGAGGAGCAGGACAAGGGGATAGGCGAAGAAGAAAAGCAGCAGGGCCCAGGAGAGCCCCGCTGCGATGGACTCGGGCCTTTTGGCGGACTTGACCACCCGCTTCAGCCGCCGGCCATCACGGCCCGCCACTTATCCCGCAGGATCCGGTCGTGCCTGCTGATCCAGTCCCAATCGAGCGCAGTGGCCCGGATCTCCTCCGGGATCCCCTCGGGCGCCGGGACATCGGCCCTGACCGGGATGAAACCGTACTTGGCCGCGATCCGCTGTCCCTCGGGGGAGAGGACGAAATCCAGGAACGCCTTCGCCAGGGCGGTGTCCTCCTCGGGGCGCTCTTCGTCCCGGACGATGGCCACCGGCCTGGGGATGGGGATGGCGCCCTCTTCCGGCCAGACGATCCCCAGGACGGGCTCGAGCCCACGCTTTCTGGCCCTGTTGATCATCCGGAGGGCGGCGTCGTGGACGCAGATCCCAGCCCAGGCCTCGCCCGAGGCCACCACCTCGGCGACCTTCCCCGCGGTGGCGGCGAGCATCACCTCGTTCTCCCGCAGGGCCCTGATGTAGTCCCAATCGAAGCCGTGGGACTGGACGAGCCCGCAGACGATGGCGAAGGCGGCCGAGCAGAGGAGCGGGTCCCCGATCACGACCCTCCCCCTCCATTTGGGATCGAGGAGATCATCCCAGCCCTTGGGCGCCTCCTCGGCCGGGACGAAGCGCGTGTTATAGACGATCACGGCATAGCGGCCGTTGGCCAGGGCGAAGGGCCCCTCCGTCCTGAACCCGGGCTTTACCGCCGCAGCCTCGGGGGAGCTGTAGGGCAGGAGCTGACCGGCATCCCGCAGCAGGAGGTATATCGAGGGATCGGCGCCGTAGAGCACATCGGCCCTGATATCACCAGCTTCCATCTCGGCGCGGACCCTGCGACACCACGGCCCGGAGACCACGGTGAGCACATCGCCGTGCTCCGCCTCGAAGGCCGCTTCCAGCTCCTGCGCCAGGGGGATCGGGCTCATGTACACCGTGATCTTCGCGGAGCTATCGGCTATGCCCTGAATCCCCCACGCGAGCACCGACAAGCCCAGCAACGCCAGAAGTATCTTCCTTGACTTTAACATCCGTATCCCTCCCCAATTTAGTAAAGTCCTTGATCTCGATCCGCCTTACCAAGGCGTGGCAATTTCAGGTCCCGATCACCTCCTCTCCGATCACCATCAATCCATCCGGCGACGCCAAAAATCAAAAATAGAAATCACCATCAATTTTCTGGAAAGAGGAGGCCCCTGTCAAGGGCTCAAGGGGCTGAAGTTAAGACATGGAAAAAAACAGATTAGAAAAGAAGTGGCCGACAGATAGCCGGGCCTTCTTAAGTCCTTCTAACCGACTCTCAGCGACCCAAGCGTCGCCGGGAGAGTCTGGACATAACCATCATGATACCTGGTACAGGGGGATGTCCCATTTCATGTCCCGAGCCCAGGCTCTCTATCCTTGACTCCTATTATCCCACTATTGTATTATGCAGCATCGGGGGTTTCGGGTTGTGCTTTTCTAAACAAGACAAGGCAGATTTTACCGATACCCCCCAGGAGAGGGCCAAAAGCAGCGTCGAGATTGGACGTGAGCAGGCAATGGTGTCAGGAGGTGAGCATGTCTGTTGAGACTAAAGGGTACTGGCGTTTTAAGCATAATGTTATAGTTTCTTCAGTTGATGGTGAAGGCATGATTTTAGACCTGGACTCTTTGCAGACATTTTGGCTTAACCAGACAGGAGTTTTCATTGTGGAGCTGCTCAGGGAGAATGACGAGGGTGCAGATGTTTTCTCAATCAAAGATGCTTTACAAGTTCAGTTCAAGGTGGACACGGATAACGATCGTTTTAAAAAGAGTGTTAACAACTTTCTTGAGCAGCTTGAAGCGCATGGTTTAGTAACTTACATCCGGCAAACTTCCCCACAGAAGAGACGACTTTCCATCCCTTCCGTTTCGGATTCTGGCCATTACGAAGAACCTGTAATCCTAGAAATGACAGTTCCTGAATCCGTAGAAAATAGTTCGCGAATAAGAGCGGCTAGACAAGCAGCTGTTCGCAGTCAGGCTATGCGACAGGCTACACGCGCAGGGTTTCGGCCGAGAGCCTAAGAAATGATCCAAAATGCATGATCTTTCAATAGATGTAACGAATGTCTGTAATCGTGATTGTATTCATTGCATCAAAGACAAATTGGAACCCCGGGGGCACTTGCCACTTGACCTATATATAGAAATCATAGACCAGGCCAAAGCTATTGGTATAACGCATGTATGCTTCACGGGAGGTGAGCCGAGTCTCCACCCCAATTGGGACCGGATAATTGTTGAGACTGTAAAAAGGGACATGAGTTTCAGTTTGGTCACTAACGGCCATGAATTTAAGCGCTTGACTCTGCCTTTACTACTGAATGAAAACGTGAAGAAACACCTCATAAGTGTTTGCTTTTCTCTGGACGGCGCATCTGCCACTACTCATGATTACTTGCGTGGAGAAGGATCTTTTTCCGAGGTAATTGAAGCAGCTAGTCTTTGCCGCTTAAAGAGGATTCCCTTCAGCTTCAAGACAGTGGTCACAGCTAGAAACCAAAATGAGATTATAAAGATTGCCTTGCTAGCCGCGGCTTTGGGAGCAACGCAACAGTCATTTATTGCCCTTATCCCTACTCCACGGGCCCTAAAATTAAAGCTTGTGCCACGTTTTTCACAGTTGAGCCAGATACGTGCGATTATCAAGGGCCATTTAGTTGGAAAAATGCAAACAGACATCCTTCTAGAGGGTTCGTGGGGAGCAAAAAACATTTTGTTCACATGCAACGCTTTTCAGCGAGCTTATCATGTAGACCACTGCGGAAATCTTCTTTTTTGTTGTAATTTGTCCCACGTATATACTGGCAATCAACAGGCCACCTTCGGCAAGGAACTACTGGCAGATCTGAGGCAACAAGATTTGAAGGTGGGTCTCGTACGGCACTATGAGTTGTTAGCGGCGTTCATGAAAGCCAGACTAGATAGTGCACAAAATCCAACCAACCTCTTTCATTATCCATGTTTATGGTGTATGAATTGCTTTGGGAAATTAGAGTGGACTAAAGCTGAACAACTGCACTCCTTGTTCTGCCAATTATTTGACCGTACAGAGATTTAGAAGCCAATGTAGAAAGGCTCTGGAATTCTTCTTTTAACGGTGTCCAAGCCTTCGAGGGTTAGACTTCTCTATTTGATGTGACGAAAGCGCGCTCTCCCGGCAGGGGGTAGCCTGCCCAAAAAGGAAAGCAACCGTATTGAAAGTCAAGTAAGAGCAAGTCTAATCGTCCGTTCGGGGCTAGACTGGGGCGGGCATCGAAGGGGAGGAAGGGGTACCAAGGGCGGGCGGAGCGGTCGCACCGGACGGATGACGAGGAATTCTACATCCCTTGCCCGAGGCAGATGAAAACGGTGGCCGGCTTTCTGAGGAAGGCGCAGAGGTGGCAGTACTATTACGATGCCAGGCGGCCACACTTTGGTGTGGGGATGGACGGGAAAAGCTTACTTGAGAAGCTGCGGGAGCTGGGGGTTGATCTTCCCAATGAGTTTGCGGCGTTTCCGGTGGTCCTCCTGGATGAGATGGCCGTGACCGCGCCTCTAAGGGGGTCACAGTATGTTAAGCTACTACAAAGGCCTGCGTCATGAAACGCGAGCCGGGGGTGGTTGTAGATCTTCGAAGTCAAAACAGCTTGGGGATTAACCTCCAGGGAACCTCCCTTTTGTATTCTCGATACCCTTCTCCGTACTCCTCCTCCAGCCCCTTCTCCTCGAAGAAGATAAGGACCCCATAGCAGAGGGTCCAGATGGGCACGCAGAGGAGGGCGTGGATTCCGCGGAAGAGCAGCGCCCATCCCAGAGCAAATAAGATGTTGCTCAGGTACATCGGGTGCCTGACCCGGCTGTAGATGCCCGTCGTCACCAGCTTGCCCTTCCGGCGCAGCACGGGGTACGCCCCAAGTTCCCTCCGGGCCCGTGCCTTCACCACGGCCATCGCGGCGAGCAGCACCAGGCCAGCCCCTATCCCCGCCGGGACGGGCCAGGGCAACCTGGGCTGTGGAAGCAGGGGCAGGACGAGCGGGGGCAAGAGGTAAAAGGCGATCGCAAAGCCCCGCTGCACGATCTTGGGCGTTCGCAGGGCCCTCTTTTTCAGGGCGGGCAGGCGGTATATGGCCACCGTGAGGATGAGGCCGACTAAGTGGAAACCAACCCAGAACACCGGTTTATTCCAAACTCCTGATATGACCATCAGATCCTGATCCCCTTCCAGCTCCCGCCCTTGAACCTGAGGGCCATCAGCAGGGCGGGGATTAAGTTGTAAATCGCCTCCGCCGACCAGGCGCCGAGCAGGCCGAGCCCCAAGTGGATCCCTAAAAGCCAGGCCAAGGGCAGATAGGCGAGGCAGGTGTTCCCGACCTCCACCCCGAGGACGAAGTTCATATCCCCGGCCCCGATGAGGGCGGAGCTCAGGACCAAGCCGATCGCGGCGAATATCTGGGCGATGCTCAGCAGCCGCAAGACCGGTATCCCCGCCGATATGACTCCTAAATCATCGGTATAGATACGCATCAACGGTGAAGGGAAGAAGAGGAATAGAGCCCCGATGATCCCCATGAATATAACGGATAGCTTGGCTGCCTCCCAACCGGATGCCTCCGCCTCTTCATATTCCCCGGCCCCCATGTTCTGCCCCACCAGGGTGGTCGCCGCAACCCCCATAGAAGAGCCGAACATCCAGGAGACGGAGAGGAGAGACCGGATGACGTTGCTGGCGGCGACCTCCACGGTCCCGATCCTCCCCACGATCCAGAAGAAGGCAAGATACCCTCCCATCCCCACCAATGAGCGGAGCATCAAAGGCAGGGAGAGCCTCACGATCCTTCCCACCCAAGTAAGATCGACATTCGCCGGACGGAAATATCTGTATGTCGGTCGATACCCCCTCCCCAGGCTGACCCCGAGATAGAAGAGGAAAGCCAATGCGGTCGCCAGGGTGGAGGCGATCGCCGCCCCTTTCACGCCGAGCTTTGGAAAGCCCAAATTGCCGAAGATCAAAAGCCAGTCCAGCAGGACATTGGTAGCGGTTCGGATGATCGCCGCGGTCATCCGGACCTTGGTCCGGCCGATCCCGCTGAAGAACCCGGCGAAGGCCAGGTTGCAGAGGGCGAAGGCCGCGCCGTAGAAGCGGTACTCCATGTATTCCCGGAGGAGCCTCCCCATCTCCGGCCCGCTCTCCAAGAGAGGAGAGAGGGATCGGGCAAGCCAGGGCGAGGAGAGGGTGAATATACCTCCCAGAACGAAAGCGAGGGCGAGCGAATTATCCAGGGCTTGGCCGCATTGCACGAGGTTCCTCTCCCCGTGGCGGCGTGCGGTCAGGGCCTGGGTGCCCACGCTCAAGGCGCCCAGGGTGGAGATGACCAAAAAGTAGGCTATGGTCCCGATCCCCGCAGCGGCCAAGGCGGCGGGCGAGAGCCTCCCCAACATCGCGGTATCGACCACCCCGAGCAGGATCTGGGAGAGGTTCCCCAGGATGATCGGATAGGCCAGCCTCCACACCCGCCGGGATAGCTCCGGATTCAGTCGCAGCGACACTTCACGCTCGCTTTCTGAGAGGGACCGCTCGGCAGGGGGGAGGGATGAGCTCCGATGGGCGCGAGCGGGATGATATACGGGATCCCAGAGTCCTCGGAGATGAGGGCCTCCACGCCGTAGACGCTCCTGATATTCTCTTGGGTGAGAACCTCAGCCGGTTCTCCCACGTCATGGATCTTTCCCCTGTGCAGGAAGGCGAGCTTATCGGAGAACCTGGCCGCAAGATTTAAGTCGTGGATCGCCATCACCGCGGCCATCCCCTTCTCCTTCACTATCGACCTCACAAGGCCCAGGACCTCCAGCTGATGCCGCAAATCGAGGTTGCTCGTGGGCTCATCGAGGAGAAGGACCTCCGGCTCCTGAGCCAGGGCCCTGGCGATGAGGACCTTCTGCCGCTCACCCCCGGAGAGCTCGTTGAAATCGCGGTTGCAGAACTTCTCCAACCCCAGGAGCGTGAGCACCTCCGCCACCACCTCCCGGTCCCGGGGGGATACCGCCCAGCTGACGTACGGGCGCCTCCCCAGGAGCACCACCTCGAACACCGTGGCGGGGAAGCCGTGGGGGGAGGCCTGGGGGACGTAGCCTATCTTCCGTGCCAGGACCCGGGGGGATAGCTTTCCCACATCATCCTTCCCCACCAGGATCGTCCCCCGCCGGGGCCGCAGGACCCGGTTGATGCAGCGCAACAAGGTGGTCTTCCCGGCCCCGTTGGGCCCCACCAGCCCCAGCACCTCCCCTCCCCTTACCTCTAGGGAGATCCCCCGGAGGACCGGGCGGGCCGGATAGTGGAACTCCACTCCCCTGATCCTGAGCTTCACCTCCATATCGCCCTCCGCCGCCGCAGGAGCAAGGCGAGGAAAAACGGCGCCCCCACCACCGAGATCACGATCCCCACCGGGATCACCAGGGGGGAGAACAGGGTCCTGCCCACGGTATCCGCCGCCAGGAGGAGCCCCGCCCCCAGGAGCCCCGCCCCGGGGAGGAGGTAGCGGTGGTCCGTGCCCAAAAGCAGCCGGGCGATGTGGGGGGCCACCAGCCCCACGAACCCGATGAGGCCGGTGAAGCAGGTGATGGTGGCGGCGATGAGGGAGGAGAGGGCCATCACCGCCATCCGCACCCGGCCGGGGTTCACCCCCAGCGCCCGGGCCACCTCGTCCCCCTGGGCCAGGGCGTTCAGGTCCCAGGAGGCCTTGAGCAAGAAGGGGAAGGCCATCCCGATGACCCCGGCCACGGTGAGGACAGCCTCCCGGGAGGCCCCGGCGAGGGAGCCGAACATCCAGTGCACCACCCGGGCCAGATCCCCCTCTTCAGCTAGGTACTGAAGCACCGAGGTGGCGGCCCCGAAGAGGTACGTGAGGGCGATCCCCACCAGGATAAAGCTCTCCGGGCTCACCCCCCGCAGCTTCCCCACCGCCAGGATGATGAGGCAGGCCCCCATGGCGAACAGGAAAGCATTTCCCATGACCACGTACCTCCCCGCCCCCACCAGGCCGAAGCCGGCCACGATGGCCAAGGAGGCCCCCAAGGTAGCGCCGGCAGATACCCCCAGGGTAAAGGGGCTCACCAGGGGGTTACGCAGCGCCCCCTGCATGGCCGCCCCGGCGAGCCCCAGCCCGAACCCGGCCAGGATCCCCAACGCGATCCGGGGGAGCCTGAGGTGCCAGACGATGGCCAGGTCGGAACGGGGGACCGAGAGCTCCAGGAAGGGGAGGAGCCGGGCCCCCAATGCCCGGGCCACCTCCCCTATCCCCAGCCGGGCCCCGCCCACGGCGGTGGCCACCAACGCCATCCCCCCGACCGCCCCCAGGGCCAGGAAGAGGAAGAGGGCCTTCCTCGCCGCGGCGGCCCGATAGGCCTCGGCAGGGGGAAGGCCCTCCAGGGGAACGCCGCGGGGTCTCAGGGTTCCGGCCATACGAAGATGCCGGTGTGGGCCACCCCCAGCCACTCCTCGTGGTAGCGACTCAACCACCCCTCGGGATCGAGCTCGATCCCCGGGTAGAAGATTTTCACCAGGAAGGGGAGCAGGAAGACCTTCCTGGGACCGCTCCCGATGGAGGGGGAGATGAGGTAGACCCGGCGCTCCTGCACCGCCGAGAGGAGCCCCCATCCCGGCCGGGCCGTCACCTCGGCGATGTAGACCTCGGCCGCGGCGGGGTCGGTGACCCCGTAGCCCAGCTCCACCCCACGGGCGTCCAGGAGCACCACCTGGGGATCCCGCTCCAGGATGAGCTCGGGATCAGCATCGAAGTAGGGGACGGGGGCATCGGCGAAGATGTTCTCCCCGCCGGCCAAAGTGATGAGCCGGTGCCACTCCGAGCCCGGGCCGAAGGCCCTACCCCCGTGGTGCTCGGCGTAGACCCGGGGGCCTTCCGCCCCAGCGGGTATGGCGCCAAGGGCCGCCTCCCAGGCTTCATGGAAGAAGACGATCAGTTCCGCGGCCCGCTCCAGGCGACCGAACATGAGCCCCAGGAGGAAGATGTCCCGATGCAGGGTCTCCAGGCGCCAGGCGTCGATCCCCACCACCGGGATCGCCGCCGGGGCCAAAGCCTTCGCCAGCTCCTCCACGTCCACCGCCGGGTGGGTGCCGTAGGTGATCAGGGCCTGAGGGGAGAGCTCCATCACCAGCTCCAGGTCCGGCTCCCCGTGGGCGGACCGGGCCAGCTGGGGGAGGTGGGCGTAGGGGGAGAGTTCCGGTTTGCGGGCGATGGTGCCGCTTATCCCCACCACCGCCTCCGGCACCCCCAGGGCCAGGAGTATCTCCGCCGCCGGCGGGTTGAGCACCGCCACCCGCTCCAGGGGCTGGGGGAGCTCCACTACCCGGCCGGCGGAGTCCACCAGCCGCAGGAGCCCTTGACCTTGGGGCGGCATGCCCCACACTGCCCCGGCTAAGCCCAAGACCAGCGCCAACACCACAAGTCCGCGATACCTGCGCATACTGCCTCCTTTCCCTTATCGCCCGCCGCGATGACGGCGGGGGTCCACGGCCGGCGTCCCGCCGACCTTTTCGGCCTCGATCACCGCCCGGGCCAGGTCCCGGGCGATGTTGTGCCCCCAGAAGACCCCGTCCCGGGTGAGGGAAAAGCCCTCCGGGGTGAGCCGCACCAGCCCCATCTCTTCGAGCCCCACCAGCTCCGGGGCCAAAACCTCCCGTACCCACCTGGGGAACTCCCCCCAGCAGAAGCGGTCGAACTCCACCGCCCCCACCAGCCGGTAGGCGAGGTCGTAGAGCGGGGGCACCCGGGAGGAGATCCCCAAGGTCCGGATGAGCCCTATCACCCCGGGGGGCGGGCCCCGGCGCGTCCCGTGCCCGGGATGGGGTCGGCCCATCCGCAACAGGGCCCCGCTCCAGGGACTCGGCCCCACCGCCCCCGCCTCCACCCG
>Ga0190309_1000511_pt1 | contig 10915 bp, 13 predicted proteins | sample 48700767_MG_FD_161656 | JGI IMG/M metagenome (GOLD analysis project Ga0190309, IMG submission 161656) | Hydrothermal vent sediment bacterial communities from Southern Trench, Guaymas Basin, Mexico - 4870-07-6-7_MG | ecosystem: Environmental > Aquatic > Marine > Hydrothermal vents > Sediment ... | reverse complement strand
AAATTGCAAAAGGTGAGGCATAATTTAAGGATTAAATTGTGAAAAAAGTTTTCATAGCAGGTGGAACAGGTTTTATAGGAAGTTCTATTATTCCAGCTCTTTTAAAAGAAGGCTATGAAGTTCAAGTACTTGTAAGAAATAAAGAAAAAGCAAAAAAATTACCCTCTTCCTGTAAAGTAATTTGGGGAAATCCTACAAAATCTGGAGAATGGCAAAAATATCTTGAAGAAACTGACATAGCTATTAATCTTGCAGGACAAAATATATTTTCCAGATGGACTAAAACTTACAAAAAGCTAATTTTAGAAAGTAGGATAAAATCTACAGAAAATATAGTTTCTTCTTTAAAAAAATCAGCTTTACTTATAAATGCTTCTGCTGTAGGATATTACGGAGATAAAGGTAATACATTAGTTACAGAAGATAGCTTACCTGGAGATGACTTTTTAGCAAAAACTTGTATAGAGTGGGAAAAGAGAGCTTTAAAAGCTAAAGAAAAAGATGCAAAGGTGATTATTGCAAGAGTAGGAGTTGTTCTTGGAAGGACAGGAGGAATGCTTCCCAAAATTTTGCCAATTTTTAAATTAGGATTAGGAGGAACCCTTGGAAAAGGTAATCAGTGGTTTCCATGGATCCATATAAAAGATCTTGTTTCTGCAATTTTATTTCTAATTAAAAAAGAAAAAGAAGGAATATATAACTTTGTCTCCCCCAATCCTGTAACCAATAAAGAATTTACTAAAACCTTAGGAAAAGTATTAAAAAGACCCACACTTTTACCTGTGCCTGTTTTTATGATGAAACTTATATTTGGAGAACTGGCAAACATTATAATCTGTAGTATTAGAGCGTATCCTAAAAATCTTTTAGAACTTGGTTTTAAATTTAAATTTGAAACTATAGAAGATGCTTTAAAGGATCTGATTTAAAAAAAACTATGGAAAGAAAAATATTTAAAAAAATTACCATCCTCTTTTTAGCTTTATTTATTCTGATTTCTTGTGAAACTTTAAAAAATCTTAAATCATCTCTTTATGAATTTAAGGAAAATACAGTAGAAAAAATTAAAGTCTCTTTAACCCATATTCCTTTTATAAAAAAATACATTACTTTGTATCCTGCTCCAAAAGAACTTTATAATGAAACTGAAAATTTAATTAATCAACTTAAGAGATATAAAGTGGATGAGATATTTAAAAATGATTATGAAGAAGTTTTAGATGCTTGGGAAAAAGCTAAGGAACTATACCAAAGTAAATACTATAGATCAGCAGAAAAGGAGTTAAAAAAAGTAAATTCTATGGCAAAAGAACTTCTTGAAAAGGTTAAAGCCTATAAAGAAACTTTAAAAACTGAAGCTCTACAAAAATATAAAAAAATGGAAAAAAGAGCCAAACAAATTTTAAAAAATACTAAATCTGAAGAAAAAAAGGTAAAAATAAAACTTTATTTATGGAAATTAAGAAATCTAATAGACTTGGAAGATTATAGTGAATTTGAAAAGGAATTACAAAATCCTCCCTTTTAACCAATTCGATAAAAATTTTTTATTTATTTTCCTTTCTTCAGGAGCTTTAATTGGATTTTTACCAGTTTGTCCTGGAACTTTCGGTTCTTTAGAAGGATTAATTTTTTTCTGGTTTTTAAAAGATTTTCCTTTTATTTATCAGTTATTAATAATTTCAGGAATAATTATTCTGGGGATAATAAGCTCTGATTTTACTTCTAAACTTTTAAAGAATGATGATCCTGACTTTGTTATAATAGATGAAATAGCAGGAATGTGGATAGGAGTTGCTGGAAAACACACCCTTTTAGAGTTTATCCTTGCTTTTATTATCTTTAGAATCATAGATATTCAAAAACCTTATCCTCTTAAAAAATTTGAAAAACTTCCTAATGGATGGGGAATTATGGCTGATGATATAATAGCAGGCTTTTTAACTAATATTCTTGTAATTATTCTTATTTATATTGCCAAATCTCTAACTCTAATATAAGATTAAAATTTAAGGATGAAGTGTGCTTTAATTTTTATTGGAGATGAACTTATTTATGGTGCTATCAATAATACTAATAGTATTGTTGCAGGGAAAATTCTTACTTCTTATGGATTTGAGATTGGTGAAATTATTACTTTACCAGACAATATAGATGTTATTGCTGACTACCTGAAAGCTCTTACTAAGAAATATGATTTTCTGATAATTTCTGGTGGACTTGGTCCAACAGATGATGATCTTACTAATTTAGCTGTTACCAAGGCTTTTAACTTAAAACTAAGGGAGTATCCAGAATTTTTATCTGCTATCTATTCTGCAAGGGAATATAAATTATCTCAGGAACTGGCAAAAAAAATGGCTTTACTTCCAGAAGGTGCTATTCCTCTATCTAAGGATTTTTCTTCAGCAGGTTATCTCTTAGAAATAGAAAACAAACCTCTTTTTTTTCTTCCTGGGGTTCCCCATCAATTTGACAATCTTTTGAATACTGAAGTTATTCCCAGACTTTTAAATTTAAGTGCTGAAACTAAAAAACAAATTATAAAAACTTTAAGGTTTTTTGATTTAAATGAAACTGATCTTAATCAATTTATAAATACTTTCCCAGATGAAATTTTATCTTCTATAAAAATAGGTTATTATCCAGTATTTCCAGAAGTCAAATTAATTCTGCGAGGAAAAAATGAAAAGGATCTTCATGTTTTTATAGAAAAATTAAAAGAGAAATTTGCTCCATACCTTATAAGTGAGAAAGACAAAAATTTGCCTCAAGTAATTGGCGAGCTTCTTCAAGAAAGAAAGGAAAAACTTACTACTGCTGAATCTTGCACAGGTGGTCTTTTAGCTTCTTTTATTACTTCTGTTTCTGGTAGTTCTCTTTATTTTGATAGGGGTTTTGTTACTTATAGTCCAGAAAGCAAGATTGAACTTCTGGGAGTAAATCCAGAAACCATTAAAAAATTTGATGTGGTAAGTTATGAAGTAGCAATAGAGATGGCAGAAGGAGCAAGAAAAAAGACTGGTGTTGATTATGCTTTAAGTATTACAGGATTTGCAGGACCAACTGGTGGAACACCTGAAAATCCTGTAGGAACAGTTTATATAGGATTTTCATATAAAAATAAGATTAAAGCTTTTAGATTTAGTTTTTTAGGTGAAAGAAGAGATATTCAGATTTTAGCAAGTTATACATCTCTTGATATTCTAAGGAGGTATCTCTTATATGGTGAGGGCTTTTTTAGCTATAGATTTGCCACAGGAATTAAAGAGAAATCTTTTTGAACTTAGTAAAATTGCTATTCCAGAAAGTATTAAAATAAAATGGGTTGCAGAGCCTAATTTTCATATTACTTTAAAATTTTTCGGAAATGTATCTGAAAAAATACTTGAAAAACTTTTCAAAAAGTCTCAAAAAGTTGTTGAAAATTATCCAATTTTTAAACTTATATTAACAAATGTAGGATTTTTCCCTGAAAAAAAGACACCTCGAGTGGTATGGATAGGATTAAAAACTGAAGATAAAACCTTGTTTGATCTTCAAGATTCTTTGGAAAAACTTTTTAAAAAACTTAAAATAGGTGATAGCAAGGACAAGTTTCATCCCCATATAACCCTTTTTAGAGTAAAATCTCCAGGTAATTTGGAAGATTTTAAAAACTATCTGGAAAAAATTTCTGAAAAAGCTAAAACTTTAGAAGGGTTTACTTTTAAAGTAGAAGAACTCACATTTTTTAAAAGCACACTTTATCCCCAAGGACCTCTTTATGAACCTTTATATAAAATAAGATTAAAACCGTGAATAAAAAAATTAAAGCACTTCTTTTAATAATTTTTATATTGATTTTATATGAAGCTCTTTTTTCTCAAGAAAAGGCAGAAGTTAAAAAACTAAAACCAGATTATGGAGATGCTCTTGTAATAGGTTCTATTGCTGATGCAAGTATCCTTATTCCAATGATAGCAACGGATGTAATGAGTCATGAAGTTGCAGAACATATTTTTTTAGGAGTTGTAAAGTATGGACCTGATCTTAAAATAATCGGTGATATTGCTGAAAGATTTGAAATATCACCTGATCAAAAAACAATCACTTTTTATCTTAAAAAGGGAGTTAAATGGGAAGATGGAGTTGAGGTTACTGCAGAAGATGTTTATTTTGGCTTTAAACTCATAACCTCTCCTGAGATTCCCTCTCCTTATGCCAGTGACTTTTTAGAAGTAAAAGATTTTAAGATTATTGATCCTTATACTTTTAAAGTAACTTATAAAAGACCTTTTGCATTAGCTTTACCTTCCTGGGGAAATATTGTTGTTCTGCCTAAGCATATTCTTGAAGGAAAAAGCTTGGATTATTTAAGAAATGTTTTTGGTAGAAAACCTATTGGAAATGGTCCTTTTAAATTTGAGAAATGGAAAACTCAGCAAGAAATTGTTTTAAAATACAATCCCCTTTATTATAAAGGAAGACCCTATTTAAATTACATAATTTATAGAATTATTCCTGACCCTACCACTCTTTTTATGGAACTAAAATCTGGAGGGATTGATTGGATTTCTCTTACTCCTCTTCAATACTTAAAACTTCAAAGAGAAAGTAAGCTTAAAAGAAAATTCAATATTTACAAGTATTCTTCTTTCTCATTTACTTATATTGGTTATAACTTAAAACATCCACTTTTTAAAGATAAAAAAGTAAGAAAGGCTCTTTGTTATGCTATCAATAAAGAAGAAGTAGTAAAGGGAGCTCTGCTGGGACAGGGGATACCTGCTTATGGACCTTATAAACCTGATACCTGGTTTTATAATAAAAAAATTGAAAAATCCTGTCCTTACAATCCTCAAAAAGCTCTTGAGCTTTTATACGAAGCAGGATTTAAAAAAGGAAAAAAAGGCATTCTTGAAAAAGATGGTAGACCTTTTGAATTTACTCTTCTTGTAAACCAGGGTAATCTTTCAAGACTTTTAGCTGCTCAAATTATTCAAAGACAACTTTCTCAAATAGGAATAAAAGTGAATATAAGGGTTATGGAATGGACTACTCTTATCCATCAGTTTATAGATACCAGAAGGTTTGAAGCAGTAATTTTAGGGTGGGCAACTGCTCCTGACCCAGATCTTTATGATATATTTCACTGCTCTAAAATAAAGTCTCCAGGACTTAATTTTGTAAGCTATTGTAATCCTGAACTTGACAAGCTTTTAGAAGAAGGAAGATATACCCTAAACAAAGAAAAAAGAAAAAAAATTTATTATAAGGTTCAGGAGATTTTAGCAGAAGACCAGCCTTACACCTTTTTATATATTCCTATGAGTTTAGAAGCTATACATAAAAGATTTCAGGGAATTAAGCCTGCAGCCATAGGGATTGGATATAATATAGAAGAGTGGTGGGTTCCAAAAAAAATGCAAAAATATTTAATACCTTAGCTTATCGCATTTCGCAAGTGTGATAAATTAGAATTATTTTAATTTGAAGATGGTTTAAATGAAAATTACAGTTGTTGGTGGAGGAAGTTGGGGAACAGCTCTTGCTAAAATTTTAGCTGAAAAAGGATTGGATATTCATCTTCTTGTCAGAAGAGAAGTAGTTTGTGAGGCTATAAATAGAGAAAAGGAAAATCCTTTTTATCTACCAGGAATAAAACTTCCCAAAAATCTTAAAGCAACCCTTGATCCAAAAATTGCTTTTAAGGATTCTAAAACTGTTTTATGGGTTATTCCTTCTTTTGCCTTAAAAGAAGTTGTTAAAAAATATAAGAAATTTGCAGAAAAAGTTCCTTATCATATTTCTGGTATAAAAGGTATAGATTTAAAAACTGAAAAGACATCTTTTATCATTTTAAAAGAGGAACTTTCTTGCGATTGTCAAATTTTTGTTTTAGGAGGTCCTTCTTTTGCTAAAGAAGTGGCAAAAGGTTTACCTACAGCAGTAGTTTTAGCAGGAGAAAAGGAAGAAGAGACAAAAAAAATGCAAGAATTACTGGCTGTTCCTTATTTTAGGGTTTATAGAAGTGATGATCCTATAGGAGTAGAAATAGCAGGTGCTTTAAAAAATGTAATTGCCATTGCTTCTGGAATAAGTGATGGTTTAGAGTTAGGACTTAATGCCAGAGCAAGTCTTATAACAAGGGGGCTTATAGAAATAATTCGTTTAGGAACAAAGCTCGGAGGAAACCTTTATACATTTTATGGACTTGCAGGAATGGGAGACCTTGTTTTAACCTGCACAGGAGCTCTTTCAAGAAATTATCAGGTTGGCTTTAGACTTGGTAAAGGAGAAAAGCTTGAAGATATTTTAACAGATCTAAGGCAGGTTGCAGAAGGAGTAAAAACTGCTAAGGTGGTTAAAAAATTTGCAAAAAAATTTGAAGTAGAACTTCCTATTTGCGAAGAAGTTTACAAAGTGCTTTATAAAAACGAATCTCCAAAAACCTGCTTAAAAAGATTATTATCAAGAAGCCTAAAAAAAGAGTTTGAAGATATAAGTTTTTAATTATACCTTGATAATAATAGTCTTTTAGTTTATACTTTAACAAAAAAGACAAAAATATAGGAGGCTTGTATGAGGCTTATAAAATCTCCTCATGCTTTTAAACCGGTCTACATTGCGGAGGTAAAAGAGGAATTGGGACTTTTAAAAAAGAGGAAAGAAAATAGGAAGATCAAAGCCCCTGTATATATGAAAAAAATTATTAAAGAGGCTATAAAAAGACTGGGCTATACCGGAACTTATAAGGAAATTCAGAAAAAAAGCCTTGAGGTTTATAAAGAATGGCTTGAAAAAAAGAAATTAGGAAAGCTAAAAAAATTTTATGGAAGTTTTAAAACCGATAAAAACTTTGTGATAAAAATTGCTCAAGATGAGGAAATATTTTATGGAGATTAAAAGTTTACATGGTAAAAAGATAATGGTTGATACAAATGCATTTATCTATTATCTAACTGGTCAGTGTAATAAATTAACAGTAGAAATTTTTGAGGCAGGAGTTTTGAAAAAACTCAAACTTATTACTACAACAAGGATTATAGATGAACTTCTTTTTAAGATGTTTTTGATAAAAGCTGGTGAGATTTATGGGTTTGAATGCAAAATTTTAGAAAAATTGAAAAAAGATATTAAAAAAATCAAAAATTTGGCAAATGTTTGCAGAAATGTTTTAAAATTTATTGAAATATTAGATGTAAATATAATAGAAATTAAAAGAAACACTATTTTTGCAGTTCCTGAAATAATCTCAGAATATGGATTAATCGGAAATGATGCAATAACTTTTAAGATTATGAGAGAAAGAAACTTAAAATATATCTTAACAGCAGATGAGGATTTTAGAAACATTAAAGAAATTGTGGTATTAAATCCTTTAAATTGATAAATTAAATATCAGATTAAAGCTATTTTACCTAATGGCTTAAACTTATGAGCACCTTTATTACTAACAGCCCAGAAAAGTCTTTAAAGAGACGGTTAAATATTCTCATTCTTCAAAGTAAGGAGATAAAGTGAGTATAAAAAGAAAAGAAGGACATCAAATAGTTGTAACCTAAAAGAAGTTAAATGAAGCAACAAAATTTGTTTAGAGAATATGAAAAAGTTAGAAACAGGGGACTAAAAATGAAAGAGAAAGATATAAGTTTTGAGGATAAGCTTTGGAAGGCAGCTGATAAATTAAGAAAAAAGGTTGAAGTTCACGAGTATAAATATGTGGTGCTCGGATTGATTTTTTTACGATATCTTTCTTTTGCTTTTGAAGAAAAGAAAAAAGAAATATTAGAAAAAAATGCAAAAGATTATCCTGAAGAATTGAAATTTCATGTTAGTGAAGATATGGATTTGTATCTTGCTAATGGAACTTTATATGTCCCTGAACCTGCCAGGTGGGATTATATTAAAAAACATGCTAACCAACCAAATATTGGAGAAATTTTGGATAAAGCTGTAGAAATTCTTGAAAATACGCACCCCAGGCAACTTAAAGATGTTATTCCTAAGGTTTATACAAAAATAAATCTTGATCCTCATGATCTTGCTTATCTTATAGACCTTTTTTCTTCCATTGATTTTGGAGATGACCATAGAGGTAAAGATATTTTTGGGAGAATTTATGAATACTTTCTTGGAAAGTTTACAGAAGCTGAAGGGAAAAAAGGAGGTGAATTTTATACTCCACGGTGTCTTACAAGACTTATTGTTGAGGTTTTAGATGTTAAGGAAGGAAGAATCTTTGACCCTGCTTGTGGAAGTGGAGGCTTTTTTGTATCAGCATTAGAAAAACTTGAGCGAGAAGGAATAGATTTATTTAAACTTTCTATTTATGGTCAGGAATCTAAAGAATTTGTATGGAAGATGTGTAAGATGAATCTTGCGATAAGAGGGGCTGAAGGAGATATAAGATGGGGAGATTCTTATCATGATGACAAATTTTTTGATCTTAGAGCTGAGTATGTAGTTTCAAATCCACCTTTTAATGATAGTGGATGGGGAGCTGATAGAGCAAAAAATGATCCAAGATTTAAATATGGGATTCCTCCAGATAACAATGCTAATTTTGCATGGATTCAACATTATATCTTTCATTTAGCACCAAATGGCAAAGCAGGTTTTGTTATGGCAAATGGGGCTTTATCTGTAGGTGGCATAGAGGGGGAAATAAGAAGGAGGATTATCGAAGATGATTTAGTATATGGAATAATTGTAACTCCTCCTAAAATGTTTTACACAGTGTCACTTCCAGCGTCTTTGTGGTTTTTAAGAAAATCAAAGCCAGAACACATGAAAGGTAAGGTTTTGTTTGTATATGCGAAAAATATATTTAAACCTATTTCAAGAAGGCAGGTTGTTTTTACAGATGAGCATATAACAAAAATAGTTGAGAAGTTCAGAATGTTTGAGAGAGGAGAGCCAGAAGAGAAGATAAACGAGGTTGGATTTGCAAAAGTAGCAACGATTGAGGAGATAGCAAAGAACGGCTATGTCTTAACTCCTGGAAGATATGTTGGAATAAAACTTGAAGAAGATGAAACACCTTTTGAGGAAAAGATGAAGATTTATTCTAAAGAGCTTTCAAAATTACTTGAAGAGGAGAAGGAATTAACGGAGAAGGTGAAAGAAGTTTTTAAGGCATTAAATTTTGAGGTGGAACTATGATTGAAGAGAAAATAAAGGAAAAGGTTTATAAAATTTTTAGAGAAGCGAATGTGGGGATTAACCGAATAATTCTTTTTGGTTCAAGAGCAAGAGGGGATTGGGAAAAAGACAGTGATTGGGATATACTTATTGTGGTGAATAAAGAACTTACGAGAAATGAAAAAATGACTCTCTCACACCTTATAAGAAAAGAACTTGCAGAGGAATATATACCTTGCGATGTCATAATAAAGTCAGAAAAAGAAATTGAATATTATAAAGATTTTTTTGGCACGGTAACTTATGAAGCTCTTAAAGAAGGGATTGAGATATAAAAATGGATGAGAAGGTCAAAAAGTGGGTTATAAAAGCAATGGAGGATTATAAAACGGTTGAGAATGAATTTAAGCTTTCAGAAGAGGAAATAGTAACCAGCTCAGTTTGTTTTCATTGCCAGCAATTTGTTGAGAAAATGCTAAAAGCTTTTCTTACTTCAAAGGGTATTGATTTTGGGAGAACTCATAACTTGGAATTCCTAATAAAATTATGCTCTGATATAGACTCAGAATTTAAAAAACTTGATGTAGGAAACCTTTCAGATTATGCGGTAGAAGTCAGATATGCAGACGAGTTTTATATTCCAACATTAGAAGAGGCAAAACAAGCTTTTGAAATTGCTAAAAAGGCAAAGGAATTCATATTTAGAAAAATGGAAATAAGAGAAGATGAACTAAAATGAGTATTAAATTCAAAGAGGCATTTTCACATTGTTTAAAGGAGCTGAATATCCCTAATATTGCTATTTCTCTTCAAAAATATGACTTTGAAAAAATACTAAAAGCACATGATTCTATCCACGAATTTATGTTGATACCAACAGGTTTGATAACCTCTAACAAAGATTTTCATGCAAAATCAGCGTTTCTTATATATCACCATGAAGTTTTTTATCAAGCACATAGATCTTTATTAGAAGCGCTTTCGGGATATTATAACGCTGCTTACACGTTATTGAGAAATACGTTGGAATTAATTTTAAAAGGTGCTTTTTGGGAGTGCATGGCTCATAAGAAATACAGGGATAGAGCTGAGATTATAAGGGAAACAGGAACAAAAATCGGAAACTCTAAGAAAACTCTCATAGATTGGTTGAGTGATATAATCAGGCAAAAACCTTCGATAGAAGAGGAATTAGAAAAAACCTCTGCAGGGATTTATGATAAAATTTCACCTCTTTTTGAAGATGAAACCTTTGAAAAGATTGTTCCAAAGGTAAAACCAATCGTTAAACAGCTTGCAAATTGGAAAATTTTTGATCCGATACAAGAGAGTATAAGTCCCGAAAAATACATTTACAGCTTTTATAAAAAATTATCGGCAGATGTGCATGTAGCACCAGATAAGACAAACATTGGAAAAAGACTCCTTGCTGAAAAAGACTTGTTTGAAATTGAGGTTATACCAGAGGAATTGAATAGGTATGCTGAAGATTTACATAGAGTGATGGATATCGGAATAGTTGTTGAGTTAAATATTTTGGAGGATATTTTAAATGAGCAATCCAAAAAATGGCTTGATGATAGGTTAACTCCGGTAAGAGAATTAGGATTAAGCTATGCATTTAAAAAGATCTCACAAATAATAAAAGGTAAATGAATATGCTTAAATTCAAATGGGAAACTGAATTTAAGGAAACTGAAATCGGAGAGATACCGAGGGATTGGGAGATAATCTCTATTAGTGAGGGTTCTTTTGCGATAATTATGGGACAGTCCCCTCCATCCAAATA
>Ga0190309_1000510_pt1 | contig 10922 bp, 7 predicted proteins | sample 48700767_MG_FD_161656 | JGI IMG/M metagenome (GOLD analysis project Ga0190309, IMG submission 161656) | Hydrothermal vent sediment bacterial communities from Southern Trench, Guaymas Basin, Mexico - 4870-07-6-7_MG | ecosystem: Environmental > Aquatic > Marine > Hydrothermal vents > Sediment ... | reverse complement strand
AAGAGATTTAATATTTCTGCTTCTCTCTTTCTCATTTTTTCTGCATCTTTCTTATTATAATCTTTAAACCCTTTTAAGTGAAGTAAGCCATGGATTATATAAAGAGTTAATTCTTTTAGAAAAGTACTTTTAAATCTCTTTGAATTTACCTTAGCTCTCTCTACAGATATTAAAATGTCTCCTAAATATCTTTTTGAATCTGATTTAAAACTGAGTACATCTGTAGCTGAATTTTTATTTAAAAATTCTTTGTTGTATTTTCTTATTTGAGCATCATCTAAAAAAACTATACTTATTCCTTTCTTTATACCCATAATCTTTAAAACAAACTCAGTTATCTTAATTATTTTTTTGGTGGGTACTTGTATTTTTCTTTGATTGTTGAGAAGATTTATCTGGAACATCTTGTGTCTTTGGGTATTCAATACGAGCGTGGAAAAGGGCTGTTAGAAGTCTTATAAATACTTCTTCTATTTTCTCTAATTCTTTCAAACTTAAACCTGATTCATCTAACTGTCCGTCCTCTAATTTAACTCTTATTATTTCTTTTACAAGTTCTCTTATTCTGGAAGGTGTGGGCTCCTCTAAAACTCTGGAAGCAGCTTCTATTGAATCAGCAAGTAAGACGATAGCTGTCTCTTTTGTTTGAGGCTTAGGACCTGGATATCTAAATTCATCTTTCATTTTTTCTTTTTCTTTTTCTGTTAGATCTTTTGTTGCTTGATGATAAAAATAACTAATTAGAGAGGTCCCATGGTGTTGGGATATAAAGTCTATTACAGGTTGAGGAAGTCTGTATTTTTTTGCTAATTCTACACCTTCTTTTACATGGTTTATTATCACAAGTTTGCTCATAGTAGGTGTTAAAGCTTTATGTCTGTCTTTTCTGTAAAGTTGATTTTCTACAAAATATTCAGCTTTGGAAATCTTTCCTATATCATGAAAGTAAGCTCCCACCCTTGCCAAAAGAGAATTAGCTCCTATACTTTCAGCTGCACTTTCAGCTAAATTTGCTACGATAAGACTATGTAAATAAGTGCCAGGAGCTTCTAAATTCAGCTTTTTTAATAAAGGATGGTTTGTATCTGAAAGCTCTAACAGTCTTATATTTGTAACTACTCCAAAGAAATTTTCAAGTAAAGGTAAAACTCCTAATACAAATATAAAAGAAAATATACTATTTCCTAAATCAGAGATTACACATTTTTTTAATATCTCTAGATTTCTGACATCAAGAGAGTTTAAAGAACTATTCAATAAAATCTGTAAAACTCCTGCAACTAAGGCAGCTTTTATTATCTGGGGTCTCTTTTTCTGTTTGTATAATAAAATTAAACACAAAAGACTTGGAATGAATAATATAAGTACCTGATTTAAGCTATTTACTAATAAACCTACGAACATTGAGAGTAAAAGATTAATAAAGATAGCTACCTCATAATTACCAAATAACAAATAAGAAAGCATCCCAAAACTCATTATTGGAACACTACTGTAAAAAAGAGAAAATTTTGGCAGAACAAAGTTTATTATGAGAAAACTTACTGCAAACCCCAAATTGAGAAGAAATAGTTGAGACAAAGCTTCTTTAAATTTTAAAGGATTCAGATTAAGATATAAAAAGTAAATTCCCCACAAAAAGATTAGCAGAGCATATAAAGGAGTGATCTTTAAAGATAGAAAGAATAATGACTGTAAAAGGATTATAAAAAGAAAGATTAAATTTTCAGTTCTTCTTTCTTTTTTCATAGGCTTCAATTATTTCTTGGACTAAAGAATGTCTTACTACATCTTCACCTGTCAAATATACAAATTTTATACCTTTAATATCTTTTAAGACTTCTATAGCTTCTATTAAACCTTGAGGTCTACCTCCTGGTAAATCTGACTGAGTAAGATCTCCTGTTATAACTGCTTTTGAACCAAAGCCCAATCTTGTTAAGAACATCTTCATCTGTTCAGAAGTACAATTTTGAGCTTCATCTAAAATTATAAAAGCATCGTTTAGAGTTCTACCTCTCATATAAGCTAAAGGAGCTACTTCTATTACTCCGGTTTCTGTATACTCTTCTATTCTCTCTGGTTCCATCATCTCATACAGAGCATCATAAAGAGGTCTTAAATAGGGACTTAGTTTTTCAGTTACATCTCCTGGTAAAAACCCTAAAGATTCTCCAGCTTCTTTTGCAGGTCTTACAAGAATTATCCTTGAAACCTTATTTTTCATTAAAAAAGAAACTGCACACCCCATAGCTAAATAAGTCTTACCAGTTCCAGCAGGCCCCAAAGAAAATACAATATCATAATCGTATATTGCTTTTACATATTCTAATTGTCCTTTGGTCTTAGGAGTTATAAATTTCTTTCTTGAAAAGACTTCTATTCTGTAATCTTTTAATTCTTGAAAGAATTCGTTATTTGATGTTGAGAATCTTAGAAAATGAAGAACATCTGATTTTTTTATTGGTAAGTTTTTTTCTGCAAAAAAATGCATTTCCTTTAACACATTAATTGCTTTATCTATATCTTTGGCAGAATCTCCTTTAATTATAAGATGGTCTGATTTTAAAAATATTTTTACTTTTAAAGTTTCTTCTATCATTTTTATGTATTGATCTTGAGGACCGAATATAGCTTTTAAATGCTTTAGATTCTGCAAAGGAAATATTTTCTCTTGCATTACTTAGGAATTTTCAGAATGAGTCCTTCTTTAATAAAATCTGGATCTTTTATCTTATCTTTATTGGCTTCAAAAATCTTTTTCCATTTTTTATGAGTTCCATAGAACTTATAGGAAATCTTTTGTAAAGTATCTCCTTTTTGAACTTTGTAAGTTATGAATTCCTCTTGTGGGATTTGGGGTTCTTTAATTTCCTCAGACTCAGTTAACTCAGTTAAAGGTTCTTCTTCAACGACCACTGTTTCTGTCTCTTTTTCTGAAACAGGTTCCTCTATCTTTTGAGAAATATATTCTTGTGATTTTGGCTCTAAACTTTTAGAAGGAGTTTCTTCTAACTCTACTACTTTTGATGGACCGAATTCTATCTCCAAAACAGTAATAGTCCTAGTCTTTTTTTTAGGTAAAGGTTTTTCTGGAGGTGGAGTCCCTACTATATAGCCCCTATTTCCTTTGATATCTAAATCTGAACGTGGTTTTTGAATATTATATACCCTTGCTACACACCCTATTAAAAACAAGATTAAAGATAAATAAAGTATCTTCATTGTTTTACCCCCTTTCTTCTATTTTAATCCCTAACTCCTTTAACTGAAAATCTTCTACTTCTGAAGGAGCATAAGTTAAAGGGCAAATTCCTTTCTGTGTCTTGGGAAAAGCTATTACTTCTCTGATGCTTTCTTCTTTACATAATATAGCACAAAATCTGTCTAATCCTAAAGCTATACCTGCATGAGGAGGAGCTCCAAATTTTAAAGCTCTTAATAAAAATCCAAATTTTTTTTCAGCTTCTTCTTTACTTATATTTAATATTTCAAAGATCTTTTTTTGAAGTTGAGGAGTATGAATTCTTACAGAACCCGAAGCAATTTCAGCTCCATTTAATACTAAATCATAAGAACGTGCCTTTACTTTTTCTAATTCTCCTTTTTCTAAAAATTCAATAGTAGAAGGGTGTGGAGCTGTGAAGGGATGGTGTTCTGAGACCCATCTTTTTTCATCTTCGTCATATTTAAAAAGAGGAAAATCAGTAATCCACACAAAAGAAAATTCATCTTCATTTTTTCTTAAATCTGGTTTATCAGTATTGTACTTTTTCATACATTCTTCATAACTCAATCTCATAAAAGGGATCTTTATCTCTTTATTCAAAAGCTCTTTAAAAATTCTGCTCATTAATTCTTCCATCAAAGAAAATACGTCTTCTTCTTCTGCAAAACTCATCTCTATATCTAATTGAATAAATTCAGGCTGTCTATCCTTTCTTAAGTCTTCATCTCTGAAGCACCTTACTATCTGATAATACCTATCAAAACCTGAAACCATTAAAATTTGTTTAAATAGCTGAGGAGATTGAGGAAGAGCATAAAACTTTCCTAAATTTAATCTGGAAGGGACTAAAAAATCTCTTGCCCCTTCTGGAGTAGATTTAGTTAAAAAAGGAGTCTCTATCTCTATAAATCCTTTTTCATCAAAAAATTTATGTAAAACTTTATTTAATTTATGTCTAAATATAAGATTTCTTTGCATCCTTGGAGTCCTTAAATCTAAAAATCTGTACTTTAGTCTCAATTCTTCAGAGATATCTGTAGAATTATCTATTTCAAATGGTAAATTCTCACATTTATTTAAAATCTCAATATGCTTGGCTTCTACTTCTATTAGTCCTGTCTTTATTTTAGGGTTCTCTGTCTTAGGAGGTCTTTTACGAACTATTCCTTCTACCAAAATTACAAACTCATTTCTTATCTCTTTAAGTTTCTCATAAGCAGATTTATTATGGGGGAGGACTACGATTTGAGTTATTCCATATCTATCTCTTAAATCTAAAAACACAATCTTACCATGGTCTCTTCTCCTATAGACCCATCCACATAGCTTTACATTTTTCTCTACATCACTTAAGCCTAACTCTCCACAAGTATGTGTTCTCAACATTTTTCGTTTTTTTCTTTTAAAAACTTTATTAAATCTTTTTCACTTATCTTAAATTCTTTGCCTGTCTTCATCTCCTTTACAGTAAAAAAATTCTTTTCTATTTCTTCTTTACCTATCAAAATGCAAAACTTAGCTTGCAAAGAATTAGCTCTTCTCATCTGAGATTTTAAAGATTTATTTTGAAAATCTGTCTCAACGTTAAAACCTGCTTCCCTTAATTTATATACTAACTCAAAACTTTTCTCTAAAAAATCTTCATTTAAACTCACAACAAATACATCTAAAGTTTGTATCTTTTCTTCTTTTTTCAAAAGAAGCATACGCTCAACACCTAAAGCGAATCCCACACAAGGAGTAGAAACTCCTCCTAACTCAGCTACCAAGTTATTGTATCTGCCACCTCCTCCAAAAGCATTTTGAGCTCCAAGTTCTGGGCTTATAAACTCAAATACAGTCTGAGTGTAATAATCTAATCCTCTTACTAAAAAATTGTCTTCTTCAAATTCTACTTGGAATCTTTTTAACAGAAACTTCAATCTTTCAAAGTGTTCTAAACAACTCTTACACAAAATTTTTTCTTTTTTTAAAACGAGCATCTTTTTAATTCTTTGACATCCTTCTTGCTTACAATCTAAAATCCTTAAAACATTTTTTTCAAATCTTCTTTTACAATTTTCACATAAATCTTCTTTGAAAGGCTCAAGAGCTTCTTTTAAAATCTTAATAAATCTTTTTTTATCTTCTAAACAGCCCAAAGAATTCAAAATAAGTTTATAATCTTTAATACCGAATTCTTTGATTATCTCAAGAGCACATTTTATGATCTCTAAATCTGAATAAGGAGAACTGCTTCCTATGATTTCTGCTCCTATATGGTGAAATTGCCTTAATCTTCCTTTTTGAGGACGCTCTCCTCTAAACATTGGACCTATATAAAAAAATTTGCAAAAATTATATTTCTTGTCTAAAGAATTCTCTAAATAAGCTCTTATTACACCGGCAGTACCTTCAGGTCTCAATACATAAATGTTATCATGATGCTTTACCTCTAAAAGTTGTTTTTCTATAATATCTGTGAATTCTCCCAAACTCCTTATAAATAAAGATTTATCTTCAAAAATAGGAGTTTTAATCTCTTTAAAAGAAAATCTTTCAAAGATTTTCCTAGCTATTTCTTCTAACTCTCTAAATTTTAAGATCTCAGAATCAAAAAAATCTTTTGTACCTCTGGGAGCTGAGATTCTTTTCATCTTATAAAAACTATTTAACAGTCTTGAACTTAGAGTGTCAAGGAAAAGTTCTCTTCTCCTATTAACTCTGAAAGTTCTTTAAGTAAAGATTCATTTATTCTCACTCTTTGCTCTTCTACCTTTATCTTAATAAGTCTTAATTCAGGCCAATTAAAATGGAAATAAATCTCAGTATTTCCAGGATATTTAATAAATATTGACTTTAATTTTTTAAGAAAATCTTCATTACTCTCATTGAGAATTATATCCAAAGACTTAATTTTTTCTAAAAATTCTTCTAAAGAAAATATCTTATCAGCTATCAATTTGGGTTCATCTTCTTTGAAATTCACCTTACCTTTAACTACCACTATATTTTGAGAACGAATGTTTTTGGTGAACTCTTGATAGACTTTTGGAAAAGCAAACACTTCTATTTGGGATTGGGGGGTTTCTAATTTTAATATAGCCATCTGTTCTTTGCTTTGTCTGGTGGAAGTGATTTTAATTATCTCTAAAATTCCACCAACAGTTATCTCTTCATTTTCTTTTAATTTATAAACATCATTTAAATTTACAGTACTTATCTTTTTTAAGCAAAGTTGATATTTTGATAAAGGATGACCTGTAACAAAGAAACCTAAAAGTTCTTTTTCAAAATTTAATAATTGTGTTTGAGGCCATTCTTCTATTTCAGGGAGTTCATCTTCTAAAGTATCTTTTTCCATAAAACTGAATAAAGATAACTGTCCTTTATTTTGATTTTTTTGTTTTTTAGATGCAGATTCCAAAGTCTTATCTAAAATACTCATTAGTTGAGAGCGTTTTGCTCCTAAACTATCAAAAGCTCCACATTTGATCAAACTTTCTATTACTTTTCTATTAACTGTTCTTAGAACTACTCTTTGACAGAAATCCTTCAAGGATTTAAACTTACCATCTTTATTTCTTGCACTTATAATTGCCTCTACAGCTGCTTTTCCTACGTTTTTTACTGCCATTAATCCAAACCTTATTTTTTTACTACCTGTAACTGTAAAATCTGCATATGATTCATTGATATCTGGAGGTAAAATCTCAATACCCAAATTTTTGGCTTCAGTTATATATTCAACTAACTTATCTGTATTATTTTTTTCAGAATTAAGCAGACTACACATAAATTCTGTACAAAAATTAGCTTTTAAATAAGCTGTCCTGTAGGAGATCAAAGCATAAGCTGTAGAATGAGATTTGTTAAATCCATAACCTGCAAAATATTCCATCAAATCAAATATTTTCACTGCTGTGGCTTCTGGTATGCCATTTTTAATACATCCTTCTATAAATTTTTTTCTTTGAGCTTCCATTTCTTCAGGAATCTTTTTAGAAATAGCTCTCCTTAAAATATCTGCTTCAGCTAAACTAAAACCTGCTAATTCTGAAGCTATTTTCATTACTTGCTCTTGATAGACTATGATTCCATAAGTCTCTTTTAAAACAGGTTCTAATTTTGGATGAAGATAGCTTACAGGTTGTCGTCCGTGCTTTCTTTCTATAAAGTCTGAAACCATACCTGTGCCTATAGGTCCTGGTCTATATAAAGCCAAACAATGAATTAGATCTGTGAATTTTTCTGGCTTTAATCTTCTTAACAAATCCCTCATCCCTGAAGATTCTAATTGAAACACCCCTATAGTCTTTCCTGCAGATAATAATTCATAAGTTTTTTTATCATCTAATGGAATACTTTTTATATCTAAATCTATGCCTCTCAATTTTTTTATCCACCTCAAAGTCTCTTCAATCAATGTCAATGTCTTTAAACCCAAAAAATCCATCTTTAACAAACCTAATTTTTCAAGTGGCCCCATAGAAAAACCTGTTGTAATTTCACCTTCTGAGGTTTTATATAAAGGAATGTAATCTGTTAAAGGTTTATCAGAAATCACTACTCCTGCAGCATGGATTGAAGCGTGTCTTGAGAGACCCTCTAATTTTTTGGCGATATCTATTAGTTGCCTTATCTTTGGATCTGACTCATAAAGAGCTCTCAATTGGGGTGTTCTCTGTAAAGCACTATCTAAACTAATGTTAGGTTCTGAAGGTATTAACTTTGCTATTCTGTCTACCTCAGAATAGCTTAATCCTAAAACTCTTCCTACGTCTCTTACCACAGCTCTTGCTTGTAAAGTTCCAAAGGTTATAATCTGAGCTACATTTTCTTTGCCGTATTTAGAAGCTACGTATTCTAAGATTTTAGGCCTCTTTTCATCACAGAAATCTATATCAATATCAGGCATACTCACTCTTTCTGGATTTAAAAATCTTTCAAAAAGTAAACCATATTCTAAAGGATTTATCTCTGTAATCCCTAATAAATAACTCACCAAACTTCCAGCAGCTGATCCTCTCCCAGGACCTGTAGGAATATTGTTTTCCTTAGCAAACTTAACTAAATCCCAAATTATCAAAAAATACCCTGCAAAACCTGTTTTTTTGATAACTTCTAATTCATACTCTAATCTTTTCAATACTTGCGGAGTAGGCTTAGGAAATTTTTTCTCCAAATTCTCATAACAAAGTTCTTTCAAAAACTCAAAAGGGCTTTTTTGAGAAGGTACAGGAAAGTTAGGTAAATGTAGTTCAGAAAACTCTATTTCCACATTACATCTCTCTGCGATCTCTAAAGTATTGTTTAAACTCTCAGGGATGTCTTTAAATAAAGACCACATCTCTTGAGCAGATTTAAAATAAAATTCATCTGTCCCAAATCTCATTCTTTTAGGATCAGTTAAAGTCGTTTGAGTTTGAATACACAACAAAACTTCATGGCTAAAAGCATCTTCTTTTTCTATGTAATGAACATCATTTGTAGCTACAAGAGGTATCCCTAAATCTTTAGAGATTTTTAAAAGTACTGAGTTTACTTTTTTTTGTTCTTTAAGACCTGTATCCATTAATTCTAAATAAAAGTTACCTTTGCCTAATATCTGATAGTAATCATCAGCTGTTTTATAGGCTTGGCTTATCTTATCTTCTAAAATTAATTTTGGTATTCTTCCTTTCAAGCAGCCTGATAATATGATTAATCCTTCCTTGTATTTTTGAAGAAGCTCTAAATCTATACGAGGTTTGTAATAAAATCCCTCTAAATAAGATAAACTCACTAACTTCAAAAGATTTTTATAACCTGTGTTATCTTTTGCTAAAGCTACCAAATGAAAATTTGTATCTTCTTTTGATTTTAAACTTTGAGATTTATCAAATCTCGAAGTAGGAGCTTCATAGAACTCTACACCAATAATGGGTTTTAATTGACTAGAATTTGCCAAGATATAAAAATCTATTACTCCAAACATATTCCCATGGTCAGTAATAGCTACGGCTTTCATATCTAAAGCTTTTGTTTTTTCTATAATTCTTTCCAAATGACAAGCTCCATCTAACAGGCTATATTGAGAGTGTAAATGAAGATGTACAAATTCTTTTTTTACTCCCATTCTATTGTGGAGGGAGGTTTTGAAGAGATATCATAAACTACTCTGTTTATACCTTTGACTTCATTTATTATCCTTGAAGCTACTTTTTGCAAAAACTCATAATCTAATCTTGCCCAATCAGCTGTCATTCCATCAGTTGAAGTCACACATCTCAATGCACAAACATACTCATATGTTCTTTTATCACCCATTACTCCTACACTCTTTACTGGTAAAAGCACACAAAATGCTTGCCAAAGTTTATCTATCAAATTTTCTTTCAAAATCTCTTCTTGTAAAATAGCATCTGCTTTTCTTAAAATTTCTAATTTTTCTTTTGTAACTTCCCCTAAAATTCTTACTGCTAATCCTGGTCCTGGAAAAGGATGACGCATTAATATCTTAGAAGGTAAACCCAATCTTTTGCCCAATTCTCTTACTTCATCTTTGAATAATTCTTTCAAAGGTTCTATTAGATTCAGATTCATCTTCTCAGGCAGACCTCCCACATTATGATGGGTCTTTATCTTGCAACTGGGTCCTCCATAAAAACTCCTCGATTCTATAACATCTGGATAAAGAGTGCCTTGTGCTAAATATTTTACATTCTTTATTTTTTTGGCTTCTTTCTCAAAGACTTTTATAAATAGATTTCCTATGATTTTTCTTTTTTCTTCTGGGTCTGTTACTCCTTTTAAAGCTTTCAGAAAATCTCTTTTTGCATCTACATATCTAACTTTGATCTTTAATTCCTTCCTAAAAGTATTTAGAACTTCTCTAGGTTCTGATTTTCTTAACAGACCATTATTCACAAATATGCATTCTAATTTAGAAGGTACTGCTTTATGGACTAAAAGAGCTGTAACTGAAGAATCTACTCCTCCACTCAAAGCACAGATTACTTTCCCTCTCTTTACTTTTTTTCTAATCTCTGAAATCTTTTCTTCCATAAAGTCTTTTAAGTTCCAGTTTGGAAAAGCATCACATATTTTAAATATAAAATTAGAAAGAATTTGAATCCCCAATTGAGTATGATGGACTTCAGGATGAAATTGAACTCCAAATATTTTTTTCTTTCTATTACAGAAAGCAGCTATCTTTACGTTATCAGTGTGAGCTAAAATCTGAAAGTCTTCTGGTAAAGTCTCTATTAGATCTTGATGACTCATCCAACACATTATCTGGGAAGGTAATGTATAAAAAAGATCTTTGTGATCATCTATGTATAAGAGTGTTCTACCGTATTCAGCTTTTTTTGCTCTTTTAACTTTTCCTTTCAAAGTACAGATTATAATTTGAGCTCCATAACATATCCCTAAAATAGGTATACCTAATTTCAGTATCTCTTTATTTAATTTAGGGGCTGAGTCTTCATATACACTGTAAGGACCTCCTGAAAGAATTATTCCTTTTGGTTCTAACTTTTTTATCTCTTCTATACTTGCATTAAAAGGTAACACTGCAGAATATACTTGTAATTCTCTTATCCTCCTACAAATCAACTGTGTGTATTGAGAACCAAAATCTAAAATTAAAATACCTTGCTTCATTTGCCCATACCTACTCTTTGAACTACCTGGAAAATTTTGCCTTCTGTCTGAATAGAAGGTGCTATTA